>Ga0134126_10000664_pt1 | contig 43500 bp, 36 predicted proteins | sample KB31752_FD_96881 | JGI IMG/M metagenome (GOLD analysis project Ga0134126, IMG submission 96881) | Terrestrial soil microbial communities with excess Nitrogen fertilizer from Kellogg Biological Station, Michigan, USA - KB3-175-2 | ecosystem: Environmental > Terrestrial > Soil > Unclassified ...
GAATTTGTTGGCTGGCCAGACTCGATTGCCGCCGCGAATTGTTACCGGAAGAATCGGAACATCAGCCTCCAGCGCCATCCGCACCGCCCCACCCTTCATCCGTACCATCGAACCGTCCGGCAGCCCGCGACCACCCTCTGGAAAAATTACCACCACGCCACCGTCGCGCAACCACGTTAACGAACGGCGAATCGCCGCAGGGTCGCTTGCCTGGACGTTAAGCGGCCAGGCGCCCAACAGTCTGATTGCCTTGCCCACTACGGGCCATGAAAAGGCTTCACTCCAGGCGAGGAATCTAATTGGTCTCTTAATCGGGACCGCCAGCCAAAAGGGATCGCCGTAACTCTGGTGATTCGCCGCGATGATCAAACCGCCGCTGCTTGGAATGTTTTCAATACCTTTGTGTTCCAGTCTCCAGAATACTTTACTGCCCAGACCGATGAGGGGTCGCATCAAGCTGATCGTCCATTCTGGCAACGCTGTCTCAACGCGCTTGGAATCGGCACCAGCCTTCTTGCCTGACATTGTGTCCGGGTTACTCACGTGGCTCGGGAGAGTTACAGTTTATAGAGCGGGAAGTAGAAGGACGGAATACTACATTCGGTTATCATCATAAAAGACTGGTCAGATATTACAGCGGCCATTCACGATCGATGAACTCTACGTGAATGCGCGGTATGCCGGCTGGTCCCATGCTGAAACCACGAACCGCAGCATAGACCGACAGTTTGAATTGTTGACTAGACAACCGAATGAACCGACCGACAGGTAGACTGAGCGTCGTATAAATTGCAGCGCCTTTTGGGCTGATGTTTTCAGTCACGGTGTGCTCGCTCGCTTCGATTTCTCCCTCCGGGTTCAAAATTTCGATCAACATATCTACGGGAATATTGTGGCGCGTGCCGATTCTTTTGTCAGTTGGATCCAACTCCGTCGGAACCCACGCCTCGACTTTGGCGAGCTGGCCCGGTTTCGACAAGCCAACATCGTAACGCTGTGACGGATTTGCTTCATAGCTTCGTGGCGGTTGTTTTCCCACAAATGCAACGCCCACCTCGAACTGAGCCGGCTTACCGTCGGCAGCCGCTAATGGTCTGACATAACGGACGAGCGCCCAAACCTTATACTGATCCTCAACGTGATCAAAGACTCGCAATTGCCGCGGCATAGGAATGGTCATATGCAGCAGCCGCCCTTTTTCGATCGGTCGCTTCAGAGTGAAACCAGCGCCAAAGGGAGTGACGTCGGTGAGCCGGGTGACTTCACTCCAATCCATATCCGCGGTCTCCCGACAGCGCACACGGACAGGAAGTTTTAGTTCCAGCCGCTCGCGAATGCGCTTCCAATTTCGTTGTTCAGACATAAGAGGATCGGGGGGTTGAGCACGTCGGATCCGGGTCGAATTCCGACGCAATTACAGCTCTTTGGGACAGCACCCGTTCTCAAACTCACTACGTGGTCGAAGCTGTTGATTTTACTAGGGTTGGGGGGCCTCTAGAGTTTGCCAAAAAGCTTCGGTTCAGGCTACAATAACACTTACTTTTCAGCGCCCTTTTGGGCTATTTAACGCGCGCCACTTGATGATTCGAATTCTGCGCGAAAAAAGATCACATCAGACAAAGTTAAGCCCAGGCTGGAGGCTGATGCAACCGAGGTTCGCGTGCGCGTCAGTTCCCACAGTTTAGTAAAGTCGGCGGGCGGATTGTACTGGAAAGGTCAACAGGATGGAAACAGCTTCTGAACACAAACCTATAAACATCGAAGACGAGATGCGGCGATCCTATCTCGACTATGCGATGTCCGTGATCATCGGGCGCGCTCTGCCTGACGTGCGAGACGGACTCAAGCCTGTCCACCGGCGCGTGCTCTGGGCGATGCATGAGCTCGGCAACACTTATAACAAGCCATATAAGAAAAGCGCCCGCATCGTCGGCGACGTGATCGGTAAGTACCATCCTCACGGGGACACCGCTGTTTACGACACGATCGTTCGCTTGGCGCAGGAGTTTTCCATGCGCTACCCGCTGGTTGACGGCCAGGGAAACTTCGGTTCGGTGGATGGCGACGCTGCCGCGGCAATGCGCTACACGGAAATTCGCATGGCGCGCGTGGCCAATGTAATGCTCGCCGACCTTGAAAAGGAAACAGTCGACTTTCAGCCTAACTACGACGAGTCTTTGAGCGAGCCGAAGGTAATGCCCACGCGCATTCCCAACTTGCTGATCAATGGCTCGGATGGAATTGCCGTAGGCATGGCCACCAAGATTCCGCCGCACAACCTCACCGAAATCATCGATGCCACGATTGCGCTGCTGCGTAATCCGTCCATTGCGATTGAAGCTCTCATGGAAATTGTGACCGGACCTGACTTCCCGACCGGCGGTTTTATCTACGGTGGTGAGGAACTCAAGAAGTCGTATCTAACCGGTCGCGGGATTATTCAGATGCGCGCGCGCGCCGGCATCGATCGCATTGGCCGTGGCGCCGGCGAGCGCGATGCGGTCGTTATTACCGAGATTCCTTTCCAGGTAAACAAGGCGCGACTGCTTGAAAGAATCGCGGAGCTAATCAACGAGAAGAAGCTCGAAGGCGTTTCGGATCTGCGTGACGAGTCGGATCGCAGCGGCATGCGTATTGTGGTGGAACTCAAGCGTGATGCTGTGCCTCAGGTTGTTTTGAACAAGCTCTACAAGATGACGCCCATGCAGTCTTCGTTTGGGGTCATCAACCTGGCGATCGTAAACAACCAGCCGCGGGTCTTGAATCTGAAGCAGATGTTGGAATGCTTCATTGACTTCCGCCGCGAAGTGGTGCGCCGCCGAACAGAATACGAGTTACGGAAAGCGCGCGCGCGCGCCCATATCCTCGAAGGTTTGACTAAGGCGATCGACGCGCTCGACTACATCGTTACCTTGATACGCAACTCGCGCTCAGTGGACGAGGCGCGGCAATGGCTCACCGCTCAGATGAAGACGATGAGCGAGGTGAAAACCTGGAAGGGCGCTCCAAGTGATGTGGCCCTCAAAACCTACTTAGGGAAACTCCAGAAGACGATGGAGCGGCTCGCGTTCTCGGAAATCCAGGCGCAGGCGATCCTCGATCTGCAATTACGCCGCTTGTCGGCCCTGGAACGCCAGAAAATTACCGATGAGTATGAAGGTATCATTAAGCTGATCGCGGAACTGGAGGAGATTCTTGCCAATGAAAGATCGTTGCGGCGAGTAATTGGCGAAGAACTGGAGGAGGTCAAGAAAGAGTTTGGCGACGCTCGCCGGACCGAGATTGTCGATGAGGGCGTCGAGTATTCAATCGAAGACTTGATCGCCGATGAAGACGTGGCGATAACGGTCACCAACAGCGGCTACATAAAACGCACTCCGATTACGACCTATCAGCGCCAGGGTCGCGGAGGCAAGGGGCGCTTTGGGGCAGCCGCCAAGGGCAACGACTACGTTGAGCACCTCTTCATTGCTTCCACGCATGCCTACATCATGATCTTTACCGACGACGGCATGGTTTACAAGTTGAAAGTTCACGAGGTTCCTGACGCGGCCGCTTCGGCGCGTGGGAAGGCGGTGGTGAACCTGATCAACATTCCTTCCGATCGAAAGCTTGCCGGCGTTGTACCGGTGCGTGATTTCGCAGCCGGACGATATGTGGTCATGGTCACGCGCAAAGGCGTTATCAAGAAGACGTCACTGGCCGACTTCCAGAATATCCGCACCAACGGCATCATCGCGATCAACATCGATGATGGCGATGAGTTGCTTGACGTGGTGTTGACAGACGGCACCAAGCGCATCTTTATTGCAACTCACGATGGCCAGGCTATTCGCTTCGACGAGAAGAACGTCAGGCCTATGGGCCGTGCCACTCGCGGCGTCCGCGGAATCGACTTGCGCAAGAATGACTACGTTGTTTCTCTTTGTCCGGTGTCGGCTGATGACTCGGAGAAAATGCTTTCCGTTTCCGAGCAGGGTTACGGCAAGCAGACGCCGATCACGACTTACCGACTGCAGTCGCGTGGCGGCAAGGGCGTCATCAACATGAAAACCACTGAGAAGACCGGTAAGGTGGTTGCTGTGTTCCCGGTTGATGCCGACTCGGAAATCATGATCATCACCCAACAGGCCAAGCTGATCCGGCTCGAGGCGGGACATATCCGCAAGACCGGACGTAGCGCGCAGGGCGTCAGGTTGATCAAGACGGACGAAGGTGATCGGGTAACCAGCGCGTCATTAGTGGAAGCGGCGGCTGATGAGGAGACCGAGGAAACGCCGAGCTAACTAAAAAAGGGGGAAGAGGTGAAAAAGGGTAAAGGGGAAAAGGTCGGAGCGAACCCAAGCCGACCCTTTTCCCCCTTACCCTTTTCCCGTTTTACCCTTTGCCTTTTCCCCCTTCGCCCTCAACCCAAACCTCGCCGTCTTCAAAAAATTCCTTTTTCCAAATCGGCACAGTACGTTTGAGTTCCTTAATAGCCCACTCGCAGGCTTCAAACGCGGCGCGTCGATGGGGAGCACTCACCGCGATTACTACGCTCGTTTCGCCAATTTCCAACCGGCCGGTCCGATGGACAATGCCGATATCTGCAATGTCGAAGCGCTCGCGAGCTCCAGCTCCCAGCCGCTTGAGTTCGCGTTGCGCCATTGGTTCGTAAGCTTCATAAACCAGATACAGAGTTCTGCGGCCATGAGTCCATTCGCGCGCGTAGCCGTCTAAGGTGACCGTGGCGCCGCATTCCGGTAAGACGACTCGACGCGCAACCGAGCCAACATCGATCGGGTTCGTGGTTAACTCGAAGAAGTCGTGTTTGTTGTTCGAGACGTCGGCGGTCGCAGGCTCTTCGGGTTGCGAGTCAGTAGCTTTCGAGGAACCTCCACTCACTGGCGGAAACACTGCTAACTCATCGCCGTCGTGAACTTCGCGATCGGGCCGGGCATATTCCTGGTTTACTGCGAACAAAAGCGAGCGTCCGAAGCGCGCCAGTTCGGGAAATTTTTTTATCACCTGCGCGAAGGCACTTTCGGCGGTCGGTGAGCCCGGCAAAACGAAGTCAACTTCGGCTTGCCCCACCGCATCTCGCGCCGCGCCAAAAAAAAGCACCCGCACCGCTATTTCGTCTTTAGAACTGTTTGCCAATTGTGATCGGGTTCCCTCATCAAGACATCAGCCCGGAGGGCTGGCAGATAGTAGCCGGTGGTTGAAGCGAAGCGAAAACCACCGGGACAAATCTTGCACCCTGAAGGGGTGCGAGAACTAATGAGAGTCGTGCAAACCCTCTCATCTGGCACCCCGTCGGGGTGCGGCCTCATGCTCTCTTCGCCGGTGGTCTTCGCTTTGCTACGACCACCGGCTACTTTCTCGCAACCCTGCGGGTTAAAATCTTCCTTCCACTGATTCCGGTATTGACAAATAAAAACTTGTTACTGTTCTTGCCGTTTACTCAATCTCGATCTTCTTCCCGCTATGTCCATTTTTCTTGGCGAGCTCATGGACTCGCGCCCGTTCTTCGTAACCGGAGACAGCGCGCGCGAGTATGTCGCGCAAACGCCGCAAGCGTTCGGAAGTTGAGCGCAGCTCGAGCATTTCCTGTTTCACATCAGGTTCTACTTCCATAGCGGCAGCCACCAGAAATGAAAGTCGCTCCGGCTCAGTGTCGGCGATGTCGGGCAGGTTCGCTCGCTCGTCGTTGATGGTGCGCACCGCTCGAGCTATACGGCTAAACGTTTCGGCAACTTCACGTGAACTCTCTTCTAACGCTTCGTCCTTCTCATCTTCATCTTCAAAATAACTGACTCGCACCACCAGATATGGATCGCCGCGGTCTACATATTCTTCAATGCGATATCTGATAAGGCCGACCGTAAGGATATTTGAGCGTCCATCCGGGAAGCCCTGGGTGTCAGTGACTCTGGCTACGCAACCAATACTGCCAACCGGCGGCATCTCGTTTGTGGAGGTGGAGGAGTCGAAATAGGAGAGGCCAAAGAGACTGTCGCGGGCTTGAACGTCCCTGAGCATTTGTCTGTAGCGGGGTTCAAAGATGTGTAGCGGCAAGGGCACGCCAGGAAATAGAACCACTGCCAGCGGAAAGAGTGGGAGTTCACTCACACCGCTCACCATGTCGCTTGCTTCACTCATCAATCACTACTTAAGAAATCGGTTTGGACGATCGCGAGGGGGTCATTATCGCAGACAGGCAGGGAGAAGTCAGTATGAAGGTGGGAGGGGGAGGACTCAGGATGCAGGAGCAGGATGCAGGAGTCGGAATGCCGCAGAATTCAAAGGACCTGGTGAATTCTACTTCCTATGCTTAATTCTGAATCCTGAGTCCTGAGTCCTGACTCCTGAGTTCTGAGTCCTGCCGTTCAGACTAGTTCCAGGGGACGCGGCGCCATCCGGCGCATGGTGGCCAGCAACTTTTCCGTATCAAACGGCTTGTCGAGAAATTCATCGGCGCCTACAGCGTAACAAGCGTTGCGAGTCTCTTTACCATTTGCTGAAGTCATGACCAGGACTTTGGATTCCGGCAAATGCGTCTTTAAATACTCGAGCACCCGCAATCCAACCTCAGGTGACTCAGCCTCAGGCGGCAAATGCAGGTCAACAATCGAAAGCGCCGGCTCGTAGATCGTGGCCCGCCGCACCGCCGACGGCAAGTCGTTTGCCGTTACCACATCGTAGTCATCGCTCAGCGTCCAAAAAAGTTGCTGGGTAATAGCTTCGTCGTCGTCAACAATCAGAATTCTGGGCTTCATCTGGGAGCTTCTCCGTAAACCAAAAACTATGTGAGGGAGGCTGGGGTTCCCGCACACTTCTCAGGATTGCAATGACCATACCGGAGCTTCGCAGGAAACGCGGTTGCTAAAATCAAAACAAGATACGGCCTACTGCAATGGTTCCTTCAAGTGAACATCTCACACAAAAGGATAGGGGCATGTCTACAACTGAGGACTGACGGCAGTAGCCCGACAGTGATGGAGTGCTCCGACGCCCGCAACTATCGATCTCGTGGTTGAACATCGCGCGGAGCCCGCCAGTACTGTGGGGCAACTGCCCGCTCTCACTTACTTCGCGGGCTCAGTTTTTAGAAACTCGATTCCGGCGGCTTCCTCGCGAACATCCACGCTCGCCACGATCTTAAGAGCGGCAAGATCGATTATTTCTACGGTCCCAGGTTCTGACCCGACGCCTTCCACAGAAACGAACGCATAACGATCGTCAGGTGAAACAACAACTCCATGAAGCACTTTTCGCCGCGTCGGAATGCGCGCGAGCTCGCGACCGGTCTTTAGTTCCACGACCGATACCGATTGATCGCGTTTGTTAGTGGCGAGTAATCGGGTTCCGTCTCTCGTAGTTGCGAGGTTGTAAACGCCAGGACGCGCCGGAATGCGCCGCTTGAGGCTCCACTTCACAGCGTCGACTTCCACGATCTCGTCCGACTTATTGCAGGCGACAAAAATCGACGCACCCGTTATCGACGGTTGCGCCCAGGTAGGTGCACAAGAAACATCGCCAGGCTTGGGCGGCTCCATTCCATGACCCCCCATGTCCATGTGTTTCGCGTTCGGCGAAGCTTGGGTCTCCTTCACTCCGGCCATCGCCTGATGCTCCGTTTTCGCCGCTGCCGACGACCCGTTCATGCCCATCTCCCGGCCCTTAGTCAAGAGGAAATGTCGCGAAACCTTTAAAGTCGCAGTGTCGATTTCCACCAGCAGGTCGTCCATCATGCAAGCTGAGTAGTGTTTGGTTCCGTCGGCATTGAGGCGTGAGCCATGTGGCATCGTGCAAGTCGGAATGCGTGCAACTTCCAGCATGGGCTCAGTAGCAACTACAGAGACTGAAGAAGGCACCATGTCGCCGTGCAAGTTGAAATTCACCACATACAGCAGCGAGCCATCCGGCGAGAGATCCATCGTGGCTGGAAACAAGCCGAGCCGGGTATGACCCAAAACGCTATCGTCTTTGGTTGAGTATTTCCAGACCGATCCAAACGGCCTGCCGTGGGCTAGCGAAACGTAATAAAAGTCTTTATTGCGCGAGATTGCGATTCCATGAGGGCCGTCGATGTCGATTGGCATGTCACCGGTCGGCACTTCACGATCGACACGGGCCCCGCCTGGTCCGAAACGAATCAGAGAGATCGTGTCAGCAGCTTCCGACAAAACGTAGACGAGGTAGTCTTTGTCAGGCTTGGTCTGAGCAGAGGCCGCGGTCGCGCCGGCGACCAGGGTAACCAGCAGGAGTGTGGTGAACAGGATAGCCGAAACTCGATCCGCGAAATCACACGAAACCACTCTAAGAACTTTTCGTGGCAAATCGTGACCTTTGGTGAATCTCCTCTTGCCGTTATGGCTTTTCAGGTTTCTCCTCCGGCGGGAAATCCTTTTCGTCGATTTCGTCGATTACCTTCAACTCCGCGCCAAACTTCTGATAACCACGGAAGCGAATTTGATTGCGGCTCTGCTGCGTTCGATTCCCTGACACATCAGTAAGCAATATCTCCGAATTGATCGGCAGCAAATACTTTTGTTCGTTGATCGTCACCCAATCGTAGTCTATGACGCTGCTGGCGGCGGTGATCGGAAAGTCACCAGGTATCTCAGTTGCAATTTGCTCGAATCGCAGCACGCGATTGGTCTCGCGGTCGATCCAGACGCGCCCGCGCGAGCCAACCGTGGCCGTCGACGACAAACTATCATCAGAGCCACCGCCCGCAGTCAATTCCAGTTGTGAAAACGCCTTTTCGATTTGATACTCGAAGACCAGGGTGCGACGACCAAGTATCAAGTCAGTGTCAGCAAGCTTGAACTCAGTTTTCGACTCGGGTTTGAAAACATTAGCGACTGCGGAAATGTATTCAACACCGCTGGAGGTCGTGCCTCTCGGGACGTCCTTTCGGTAGTCGTGACTTCGTTTTGCTTCCTGGCTCAGCGGTATGCCATTCACGGCCAGGACTTTGTATTCTTCGCCTGCATTGGCGCGGTAGCCGACCGCAATCGTCAGGTTGTCCTGCGGCTGCCAGTTATTGGTTGTGCCGTAGGCATAGGAGCGTTTGATTAATTGTTTTACCAGAAAGTCAGGCATTGCCGCCGCCGCCGCGAGCGTTGCGGTTCGGGTGCGATCCAGCAGTGCTTGCGCTTCTGCGTCCGGCGGCCGTGCTGAAGCGGTTGGGTTCACTCGTCGGCGTTCGGCCTCCTCGAGCGTGCGACGCAGCACGGCATCACTGCCACTCTTGGTTGCCACCAGCGATCGCATGCCGTCAGTTAGCGGGAAGCCGATGCCGCGTTTCCGAATTTCTTCCACGACTTCATCGCGCATTTCCGGATGCTTGGGCAATTGGTAAACGAGCGTCACCACTTCGCGGCTGGTTAGCGGCGCCTGTGGAGTTTGTGCTACGCCCGCCAGGGGGCAGAGAACTACAACGAACGATAAAACCCTTAGTAACTTACGATTCATATTATTTCTGGTGCGGCAGACTCTTAATCATCTTTTCATCAAAGATAGTAGTACCGGGCGGAGTGTCGATCAAACTGGGCGGACCCACCAGGATGCCTACTACTTCCCAATGAATAGCTGGTTGAAGAATCATTTCGAGGTGAGTAACCCTATCTTTTTCGAGGCCGACGTCTGTTATTTTGAGGTTCTTGAAACCGGTTAATGCAAGCGTTATTGAGTAGTTTCCCGGGGCGACTGGGCTGAACTCAAATGTCCCCTCGTCGTTGGTAGTAGTCTCCCGCGTCTCTTTCGTTTCGGAATTAATGAGTCTGACTTTAGCTCCGGGAATTACAGCACCGATTGGATCCTGCACAGTTCCGGAAAGGGCCTTTTCATTAGCATTCGAAGTAGCCTTCGTGCGCGTAATCTTCGTTTGCGGAGTACACGCGATTTTTCCATCCTTCGCGGAGCCATGTTGGCCGAAAGCAAGAGCAGACAAGCTAACTATCGCTGCGAATACTGCTGCAGTTCTCTTCGCCACGCGCCGCCGCAAGGCCAGCAAGCCCACCGGACAGTCTTTTGTCAGAACGGTTCCGTCGGCGCGGCGGAACAACCTGGCACAGAGCCGGCCTTCGGTGGAAGCAATTAACTTTTCGGCTTCGCTGCGACTTAGTGCCGAGATGTTATAGACGTTCAACTGACAGTGATCGCAAAACCTAACGCGATCATCGCCAGCCATTTGCTCCCAACTTATTGGACAAGGCGTGGCGACTCGCAGGCGGTCGATCTGGGTTGGATTTGCAGCCATGTGGTTTTCCTGTTCGCAGGTAAAAAAAGCGACAGGTTTTCGATGAATTTCAGGCGGGATAGTTGCCCGACGAGAGAAGAGTGGGGAAATGAGTGGGTCCTGGTTTTAGTTTTCTCTCTGCAACCTCAGTGTTCTCTGTGCCTCTGTGGTGCGTCTTGTCATTGATCGTTGCACCACAGAGTCACAGAGAACAGCGAGGTTGCGCAGAGGTTCAAACCAGTTCACTACGTGGAAATGGCTTGATTTCAGCCGCAAAGCTGCTCGATTGCCTGCCGCAGGATACTGATGCAAGACTCGAGTTCCGCAACCGGCACAAACTCGCCAGTGCGATGGGCGACTCGAATATTGCCGGGACCGAAGACCACGGCTTCGGCTCCTAGTTCAGTCATCTGCGCCGCTTCAGTGCCAAAAGCGACCGTCCCTGCCTCGTTCCCGGTGAGAGTTTCCAACAGTGTGACGAGTGCGGAAGTGGGCGAAGTTTCGAAGCCCTCGTCGGCGCGTGCGGCATCTACCTCGCAGCTGAACTCGGAATCGTGGCTTTTCTCTTCGTCAATTGCTCCGGCCAACAGATCGAGTAAATGCTTCGGGCCCTGCCCGGGTATAGGCCGCCACTCCAGCGTGAAACGACACTCGCCGGGAATAACGTTTTTCGCTGTGCCCCCTTGAACCAGACCAACGTTTAGAGTCGTGTAGGCAGGATCGAAAGCCGCGTGTTGTTCGGCCTCGAGCTGACCGCCGATCGCTTCAATTTTCTTGATCAGACGCGCGGCGCCAAACACTGCCGACGATCCAAGACTCGGATAAGCGCTGTGCGCTTCGCGACCTTTGATTGTGATCTCGGCCAGACAGTAACCCTTGCCGGCACGCATTGGCCGCAACGACGTAGGCTCGCCAACGATCGCATAACTCGAATGGAGGGCGCGCGTCTCGGCCAAACGCTTTGCGCCTATCAGTCCAGTCTCCTCGTCGGCAGTAAAGACAAGTGCAAGCGGCCGGCGTAGCTGCTGGAGTTCGATTGTTTCAATTGCCGTTAGGCCGGCGGCGATGAATGCTTTCGTGTCGCACGCGCCACGCCCGAAAAGTTTTCCTTCGCGTTCGGTGAGTTGAAGTGCCTCGGTCCAGTTTGGATCGTAAGGAACAGTGTCGGTGTGACCAACCAGCGCTAGCTCTACCACTGTGTTGTCGGAAAACTCTGCGCCAGATAACGCTATGAGGTTTATCTTTCCGACTCCGCTCGCATCCGTGTAGGGAAGTCGCTTGGTGGACATCCCAATCGACTCGCAGCGTTGCGCGAGATAGTCGACAATCGCTGCATTTGAACGCGAAGAAACCGAGTCAATAGAGACTAGTTCGGCAAGTGTTTTCTGGACAGTCATCTCAATTCAAAAAATCCACAGATTACACAGATTAACATTCGGAGGACGAACTCTGCTCCGGCCTCAGACTGAATCGGTGGAATCTGTGTAATCGGCGGACTTGTTCCGGATGTTTTGAAATTAATTCAATTAGGACCAAAGCTTCTTCTGCAGCGTCTTGAATCTCCCAACGATATCTTCCTGCTGCGCATGCCGTCCATCTTCAACAATCCGCTTACCACCAACTACTACATCCCTGATCGCCGTCCTTGATAGAGAAAAAACGATCGCTGAAAGCAGATCGTCTGACGAAGAACCGGCGATTGATGGATCGTCAAGATCTACAGTGAAGAAGTCTGCAGGCCGCCCCGGTTCGAGCCGGCCACCGGGCGCGTTGATACTCTCGGCGCCGTTGATCGTGGCACAGTCAAATAGCCGAGCGGCCAACGAGGAATGCCCCTCGTCGTCCACTGAGGCCAGCACAGCCCGCTCAGTTTTTTGTAGCCTCTCGTGATATTCCAGTTCGCGTGCATCCTCCAGCAGATCGATCTCTACGTGGCTATCGGTCCCGAGACTGACGCGCACTCCCTGACTGAAAAACCTACTGGCTGGAACAATGCCATCACCGAGATTCCGCTCCGTGGTTGGGCAGGCGCAAACTATGGCGCGCGCATCTGCCAGCATTCGTATCGCTTTCGGTGTCACGTGAATTACGTGAACGCCGGTAAAGCGTTCGCTCAGCAAGCCCTCGGTTGCGAGCAGCGCAACTGGCGAGCGGCCATACTCGGCAATACAAGCAGAAACCTCCGCCGGTTGCTCGGCCACATGCATGTGAACGGGAAGGTTTTTGCGGTTGGCAACGCCTATCACTTCCTTCAAATAATCCAGCGGGACAGCGCGTACGCTGTGCGGAGCCACACCAGTCCAAACCATTCTTCTCCCGGCGTCCATCTCGCTGAGCTCGTTTCCCAGCTGTTCGAGGTGCTTGAGATATACTGCCGGATCATTTTCAATGAACCGAATCTGCTGCGGATTCATTTCCGTCTCGTAACCTGAGCGAGCGTAGGCCACCCGCAGCAATGCGATTCTGAGTCCCACATCGTTGGCGGCACGCACGACTTCCTTGGCCATGAGATTGGGATCGTCATAGGCACTTCCATCCGGCGCGTGGTGCAAATAGTGAAACTCGCCGACTGAAGTGATGCCCGCCAGTGCCATTTCCAAAAACGCCATCCGCGACGCGTCGTAAACGTCTTCAGGCGTGAGGCGCAAGGCGGCGCTGTACATCATTTCGCGCCAGGTCCAGAAACTGTCTTTCTCGTTTGCGGTGCGGTATTCGGTGCGGCCGCGAATAACACGTTGGAAGGCGTGGGAGTGAGCGTTGACTAGACCCGGCAACAACGCGCGATTTTTGAGGAGAATTGCATTCTGATCGTCGCTGGCCGAAGTTACGTCCAGGATCTGAGCGCTGTTATCGCACACCAGAGCGACGTCAGTTTGGAACGAGCCGTTGGCGTAGACCAATTTCGGCTGCCAGGTCTGTTTAATTCTATCCACTCGACTCACCCAGTCTCCGGGTTGGGAAGGCGGGTTTGCCCCCGCTCTTCAGTGCTGCTCATCTTGCATTGCTAAGGTGTCGAAACTCGAAGAGCGAGGGCAAGCCCGCCTTCCCGACCCTGAGATCAATCAAGTTGTAGATTTGTTTTTCGGGTAGACGGCTATTCAACAGATTATGCTAGACCCTTAACTGCCAACACCTCTTTCGCTGTTGAACGGTCGCCGGTACAACTGATCCGTCTCGGCCCATTCAGATAACTAATTTCAAATCCGAGTCTTTTGTATAACTCAACAATTCGCGGCGTAGCCTGATTTGAAAGCACCACCGGCCCCGGATGCGCCGCCAGTTGCTCACCGGTACGCACCTGATCGTCCCAGCTAAAACCTCCCGCGCTGTAAGTAGTGAATTCGACGTCGTAGGGTGGATCAGCATAGATGAAATCCCCAGGCCGGATCTGCAACTTGTTTAGATCGCCACAAGCAAAAGTCCAGTCCTTGAAGAGCGCCTCAAAATTTGAAAAATCGCGAACGTAGGTAATCGACTTGTGCTTGCCAAACGGTACGTTAAATTCACCGCTCTGGTTGAAGCGGCAGAGTCCATTGAAGCAGGTCCGGTTTAGATAGTAGAAGATCTGTGCTGCTTCCGCGCTTTGACCTTCGCCTTTCTTAATCAACTCATTGAACCTGGTGCGATGTCTATAGAAGCTTTTCTCTTCATTTCGCATTTCGACAGTGATGTCGAGACCGCGTTGTAATTGTATGTAAAAGTTTATCAGGTGTGGATTGACATCATTCAAGACGGCGCGCTTTGGTCTCAAACCCAATGAGGCCGCGAGTCCGCCGCAGAAAGGCTCAACATAGCGTCTGGACGAGTGGCGTTGCCAAAGCTCACTCAGGTGCGGCACTAACCATCGCTTCCCGCCGGCCCATTTCAAAGGCGGTTTGGGAGTAGCCTCAAGATTCTTCGTTGGCGCTGCAGTGGAAATCAAGGGGTTAACTAGATCAAGAGCGGTCGTGGCTACGTTTCGGGAAAAAGCGATGCCTCCGGTGCTGGAATGAAAAATAGCAGGCCCATGTTCAGTTGGTCAAAGTTGTCTTGCCTGTGTTTGACTCGCACCGTTTGAAGTTTCAACCTTGATTGACACCCCTAGTCGGTTAATAGTGCTTTGAACAACGTGGAGCTTTTCAGGGCTTCGATGAGCGCGGGAATCCTGGTCTTTAGCTCGGCGGCATCGTCAGGCGGATACTGCGCGGCTGCTCGAAGGTAGATTTCGTCTTCAGTCAGGCCGTGGAGCAAGCACTCGAGTACGAAAACATAAGAGTCGTCAAACTCAGGCATTCCCAAAGCGTTGGTTTCCTTCGATCCCAGCACCCTGGTTCGTCCCAGTTCTTCCACCCAATCAAGAATAGTCTCCACCGGTTCCTGATCCGGGTAGCGTTGCTTCACCAGCTCCAGGATTTTTTCGCGACTGCTTATGTTGAGCACCAGGGCCAGGAAGAAACGGTGAGCATCCTTGGTGATAGTGCCCCGTCGTTGGATGATGCTCATTTGACGTTCATGCTCTTCCAGGACAGGAAGAACGAGATCAGTGAGCTCGCCGTGGACAGTTCTGCATCGATTCAGGATCGTGTTGAAGCGATCTTTGCCGGTAGATAGACCGAAGAGCGTGTCCATCTCATTGTTTTGGAGTTGTTGGAAAGTGTCTGCTAAGGCGAAGTAGGCCGTATGAAAGTCTGAGCCGCAAATGAGATCACCGATCATTGTATCTGCATCTTTGTGTTTCATTCCCAACAGCAGCCCGATAGTCTGCAGTTTCTTGATCATTACGGGATTTCTAAAGAACGGATTCACGGCGAGGTGCGGCTTGCGATAGTCGTATTGTATAGCTGCCGATGGGGTGTGTTCGGTTCTGATGGTGATAGTGGCCGACGGTCGATCCAGGTGAAATAATGAGTGAATAAAGTTCCGGCCGGCCCTGATCGTCCTCACGTCGTTCAGCTTGAGTAACTGGACTTCTTCGAGTGCCAGCTCGCCGACCGCAAAATGTTCGTTGATGATCTTGTCTTCACGAAAAGAATAGCGGCTATGGATGCTGGAGCCGAGCAGGACCTGAAAGGCGCCGGTGAAAGAGTGTTGATGGATGGAGGTGGTGCCGTCGAGCCAGAAGTAGATGTCGATAATAAACCTCGGACCACAGAAAAGCGTGATGGGTGGGTCTCCGAAGCGCCCTTCAACATCGCGCTGCTCAGGCAACGAATCGGCAGCTTGCACCCAGCGAATGACCTCCCAGGGATCAAGGCGTGCCGGCAAGTCGGCTTCTACGAGTGCTTGCGCGGCAATCTCCGGGAAAAGTTGTTCACTGTAATTCTCGGCTCGCCAACGGTTCTCTACCAGCGCGCCGAGTTTTTGAAATTCCTCCATTGCTTCCTCTTTCAGATCTTTTTGATTTGGCTAGCGAGGATAGGAGTCAACCTCGGATTTCGCAAGCTGGCGGATTCTGTGGATGTGACACTTCTGTCATGATTTCATAAGCCTCGTTTTGTTAAACGCTAACTGAATTAGATCGAAGACTATTGATCTTTTTGCAAGACTCGTGTAGGTTTCAACTCCAGTTAAGTGGAAAATTTCTTAACGAGGGATTCCACGGCATTCATTTGCTGAGTATCCTTTGACTCCCACAAGCAGGAAGGGTGTTCACCGTGAAAGCAGATCGCCACAATCAAGTACCAAAAGCGCGGCAAGAGCAGCTAATCGTCAAGGAACTTCCCGATGAGCTCCTCATTTACGATCTCAAACGTGACAAGGCGCATTGTCTGAATGAGACAGCCGCACTCGTGTGGAAGAATTGCGATGGCCACAAAACCGTCGACCAACTACGCGAGCTAATGGAAGAAAACGCCGGCTCACCAGTGCCTGAGGAGATGGTTTGGCTGGCTTTGGATCAGCTGGAAACTTTTAAACTGCTCGACGAAGCGGCGCTGAAGCCGGCGCAGTTTGCGGGTATGAGTAGACGCGACATGGTCAGGCGAGTTGGCTTCGCAGCGATTGCGTTGCCCGTCATCCTGTCGATCGTAGCTCCTACCGCTCAAGCACAGGCATCGGGTCTGGCCCCGGGAGCCTGTTGTGGCAACCCCACGAATTGCGTCTCGAACAACTGTACTCAGACTCCAACCTGCGTTGGAGTTCCAGCCCCAAGCACTAAGGCCTGTGCCTAAGGCCTGGATAAATTACTAGTCCTCACTCGAGGACGTTAAATTAAAACGCCGGCACCTCAGTAATGAGTGTGCCGGTGTTTTGCATGACCTTCGCAAAATTCCACTTTATTGAAGCCTGGATCGCAGTAAGCCGAGTTCAGGCACCCGGAATGATTGAACCTTCTGGGAGGGCGTGTTGGCCTTCACGCGTGGCTGGCTATCAACCTTCGGAACTGCTCCAGTTGGTGAAATCTGGTAGGCCTCCGGGTTGGGGAACGCTTTGTATCGGATACCGGTTGATACAGACTTGGTCGTGTTCGACAACGGAGAATCACCGTAAAAGAGTTGTGTGCGAAGCCGAAGGTTGTAAGTGGTTGGCAGTTTCAGCTTGAAAGTCATAACCGGTCGAAAACTTTGTTCGGCAACGAATCCGAGTCCCTCGACCCACAATCGAGCGCTGGTGGGCGTGAAGTCTTTGAAGGCGTCCTGGTCGGTGGTGACGTTGACCACTACAGTGTCCAATTTAGGCGCCCCAATTATTTGTAACTGCGGAACTGACACTTGATCAACTTTGCCGAGGTATAACTCGTACGCCTCGCCGCCGCCAGTCCAGGGCTTAACCGTCAGAATCCAGGTACCGGCTCGGTCAAACGGTACAACTGTCGATCCAACAACTTCATAAGGCAGGTAGGCGGGCGCTGTGGTGTCCGGGTCACCCGCGTATCTGAGTTCAAACCAGCCAGAAAAGCTTCTTCCCATTCCTTTGGCCCAAATGTTTAGTGACCGTGGCGCGTCAATTTGGATCTGATAGCTATCGCTATCATCCGCCGTGGCTGTGTGGCCGATTATGTGGCTGGGTACGGAAACATACTGCGCCGAGTGGACGTCGGCAGGTACGTCGTCAACCTCTCTGAAAAGCACGTCATCGACATTAGCGTCGCAATCATCATCGAGGCCATTTAGTGTTTCAACTGCCCCTGGCCCTATTGCCGAGCTGAAGTCGTTGTGGTCGCCCCGAGCAGGACTGTAGGTATCGTTGTCGATATCGCTACAGAACGCGTTCTGATTGGGGTAGGCGATCGCCATCTGTGCCTGAGCTTCCGCAGAAACAGGCCAGTTCCAACTATTCACTTCACAGGTAACGTTTGCCTCGGCGCCGGCAGCGAAAGCCGCAACCAGAAGGTCGTTCTTCGCTTCCGCGGTCGCCAGCGGAGTTGGGTGGGCTGCCTTGTAGGCGCCAACATAACTTAGAGCTCGCTTAACTGCGGAAGCTCCGTGTAACCGCGCATAACGCAGGAAAATTCCTCCCCAAATTACATTGGCATATATCTCTCTGTCAGCGCAGCCACTACCCGTCTTGACGCAAGCGTCCCATGAAACGGCTGAGCCCGCTGTGTCCCAGGGATCCAGGTCGATATCGATTGCCTGATCGAGAAGAGTCCGGGGAGATACAACCTTGCCGCGCCAGGAAGCACCGGCCTGAGAGTAGTACTGCACATATTGGATCAGAAAAGCGGTCCACGCATGTACATTGTTGCCGTCATGACTAATGTAAGCGTTGTAAAGATCGAAGTTGTGCGACATCTCATGAACGACAGGGACAGGTACGCAACCCGCGAGAAAATCGCTTCTGTACCTGACTCCATATCCCTGGTACAGCTCAACGCCTTTCTTACCAACCCAACCTTTGCCACCAAAGTCGTAGCCGGGATTTATCAGTGCAATCGTCAGCAGTCCCTCGCCGCTCGGTTCACCGCCAACTATTTCCTTCATGTACGCATACATCACGTCAGTTAAGTCGACGAGCTCGCGAATTTCATCTCGTGACAAACCATTAACGCCAATCTGATCCTCGGGAAGGAGATAGCTCACGTACTTGCCACTAAAGGCGTGGAGAGTGAAAGTGGTACCGAAACTAAATGACTGATACTGCACGACGCTCTCAACAGGAATTCCACTCGATACAATGTTGGACGAACTCTGCACGCCAAAATTAGTCGTAGCTTTTCGACTGGCGAATCCCTGGCCGGGAAACAGAAAGTCATTTTCGCCCGCTTTCGTCGAGAGATTCTGATCATTGATTCTGGAGACTTGCTGTCTGGCAGAGTGGTCCTGTGGAAGGAATCCGGTTTGACCCTGGGCAACAATAGCGAGGACACAAATAGAGACAATTAGTTTAAAGATGACAGTGCGCATGAATGATCCTTATTGGAGACTGAAGAGAGTTAAGGCGCGGCTGAACCTGTCGGGTGGCAACGTGAAGGAAGCCGCAGAATTGGAGATACGACTGTAAACGTCCGGGCAGTCGTCATCGACCCAATTGCAGCTGTTATGCCCGTCAGGTTTTTCGAGAGTGAACTAAGACAAGAAGTATGATGGAGGGTAGGTCAGTTCAAGGAAACCTGAACAAAAGAATCGTGTTTGTGAGGTGAGGTTTTTAGAAATTTATTTCAGCTATCGAAATCTCGAGTCCAGCCGGCGGAAAAGCGATAGGTCATACGCCGCAGCAGGCAGCGAAACGCCGAACCATAATTCCCTGGTTAAGTATTCGACTCTTATCAGACTGAATGAGTTAGCCGGGCTACGCCGTCCCTGTTTATTTCAGCCTAATCCGCTTTGCGCTTTTGCCCGCGAGCATGTTAACTTCCTCTCATTCCGACACACCCTGCGGGGTGTTTTTCCTTATGTTTTAGGCTCATATATTCGTCGGGGCTCGCCGTAGACCTCGAAAGCCCAGCAATAGATCGAGTTATGAATGAACCCTCCGATTTAGTCAAAGCACTTGCTGTCCGGACTTCAGCGCTAGAGCACGCAAATGAATCTCCCCGGAATGGTTATGCAACGCCACCTATAGTCGCCTACGGCGAAGAAGCCGGACCCGAAGGCGAATTGCATTTGCGTGACTACTGGAGGGCGATCCGTAAGCGTTTGTGGTTGATCATTGGGTTGGCCGTGATCGTATCCACCATCACCGCCCTCAAGCAGTCTCGGCAACCAGATATCTACCAGGCGCATGCACGCGTTCAAGTCGACGTCGAAAGCTCCAATCCTGCGCTCGGCGCTTCAAAGGGCTACTACGCAGATAACACTTATATGGATCCGGAGTACTTTAATACTCAGGTCCAGATACTCTCGAGCCCGACGCTGCTGCGGCGCGTTGCCAGGAACCTTGATCTCGAACACAACCGCACCTTCCTTGATCCGCGCATAGAGAACCATTCGACGTGGCAAAATCTTATGCGCATGATCGGATTCGCAAAGGCAAAGACACCTGCTGCGACGCAAAGTCCGGCGGTTCCTAATAGCAGTAGCCAGACACTAACCAGCCGTGCTTCAGCGGCAGACGATCCGGCAGAAATTGAACGACTCGCTCCCTACGTTGATTCGCTTGAGGGAATGCTGGATGTGTCGCAGGTTAAGAAAACGCGACTGATCGACGTTCGTGCTACGCACACTGATCCGGCAGTAGCCACCAAGGTTGTCAACGCAACTGCCGACGCCTTCGCGCTTTGGAATTTGGAAGTGAAGACGAAAACAAACAGTCTGGCGGGCACTTACCTCGATAAGCGAATTGCCGAACTTCAGTCGCAGATTCGCAGTGGCGAGGAGCAATTGGTTAACTATGCGCAGAGCCATGAGATTCTCTCGCTGGACGCCAGTCAAAACACCGTGGTCGAAAGACTAACCGGCCTCAACCGAGTATTGCTCGACGCAGAAAACGAACGGCACTTGGCCGAGGCGGCTTATCGAGCCACTCTCTTGCCCGGAGCTGCCGAAGCCACTGCTGAAATCACCGACAAGTCGATTACAGAATTCAAAACCAAGCTCGCTGAATTAAAGCAAAAGCGCTCTCAATTGCAATTGACTGATACGGACGAGTCTCCTGAGCTCAAGGACGTCAATCAACAGATCGCTACGCTTGAGAAGACGCTGGAAGAAACCAGAGGTGGCGCTAAAAAAGTTATTACCGTCAATCTGGAAAGTAATTATCGCAAAGCGCTTGATCGGGAGAAGGCGTTGCGCGATTCCTTCAACAAGCAGCGCGCCGAAACAGTTGCCCAGAATCAGGCCGCAATCAACTACAACATCCTTAAGCAGGAGATTGAAACCAATAAAGGTTTGCTCGACGGCTTAATGCAGCGCTCAAAAGAGAACGACGTTTCTATGGCGGGTACGCCGAATAATATTCACGTCGTCGACTATGCTGCAGTTCCCAAGGCGCCGATCGGCCCGCAACGCATGCAGGGGGTATTTCTGGCGCTTGTCCTGGCGCTGGCATTCGGGATCGCCCTCGCGCTCTTTCTCGACTACCTCGACGACACAATCAAAAATCCCAGTGATATCGAAAGCGGACTGCGCCTGCCTTCGTTGGCTATCATTCCTATAGCCGGCCGGACGACGCAACGCTTTCTGCCGATCACACGCGCTCTGCAGCGAAGTGGAAATGGTGCCGCGCCGGAATTGTTGATAAATGAACACGGACCATCCGCGCAGGCCGAAGCCTACAAACATCTGCGAACCTCTATTCTCTTATCGACACCCGGACGAGCGCCAAAAACTTTGCTGGTCACTTCCAGCGTGCCGGCAGAAGGAAAGACAACCACTGCGGTAAACACCGCGACGGTGTTGGCACAGACCGGCGCCAAGGTGTTGATAATTGACGCTGATATGCGGCGCCCCAGACTGCATCAGGTCTTTGGCTTGCCCAATGAAGGTTGTTTGAGCGCGATACTTTCCAGCGAGATTGAGGAAGCCGATATTCTCTCGAGAATCAATCAATACAAGGACTCAAATATCTATCTGCTTAGCTCCGGAGCGATACCGCCAAATCCAGCGGAACTCCTTGGCTCTTCGCAAATGAGGCGTTTGCTCGATATCGTCAGTAAGACGTTCACTCACATCGTTATTGATTCTCCACCGATCGCCTCCTTCACCGATGGCGTGCTGATCGCATCGCTTGTCGACGGAGTGATACTGGTAGTGCATGGAGGCAAGACTTCGAGGCAAGTGGTAAGACGCTCGCGACAGACCCTTAATGATATTGGCGCCAAGATCATTGGCGTCGTACTCAACCGGGCCGAGTTAACCACACACGACTATTACAACTATCGCTACAAGTACGAGGCCTACCAGGCAGAACCTTCGAACGGCGAGCACGCTGCGGCGAGCGGATCGATTTCGATTGTCGGGAAGTAATCGCTTTGTTTCCCATTAACACCGCGGCTTTAGCCCGGTGATCGAGAGCCATATGAAACGAGAAACCGTTTAAAACGGTAATTACATATCTGACTCACCTGACCTGTCATTCGATTAATGCTTAAAACAGCGCCGAAGGCGCGGTATTCAGTGGCCGCGGCCGTAAGGCCGTGGACCAAAACCTCGAATGAAGTTGAGGCCCAAAGGGCCGACACTTTTTTGCTTTGAAATGCGATCTAGTGTCGCACCTTCGGCGCTCAACATTTTTCTTTCGATTATCCACGGCCTCACGGCCGTGGCTATTTGATGACGGTCCTGCGGACCTTAAATCCTGTCTGGTTGCGATCCTCCACACATTGGATTTATTATCGTCCCCCTCGATACCCGCTGCCGGAGTGGCGAAATTGGTATACGCACCAGACTCAAAATCTGGCGAGGTCAAACTCATGTCGGTTCGAGTCCGACCTCCGGCACCAGACCTTCAAGCTTTCCTAAATAGACCAGCGCTACTTACCGCTGTTGCTCCGTATCTCGATTGGGCGCTGGAACAAGTTCTCCCAGCCTGGCGTGCACCTGCTGCTCGTTACCGTCTCGGCGAACCGTGAGCGTGACGTCCGTGCCCGGCGCGGTGCCGGCCACGAGGTTACGGAAGACATTCGGCTCGTTTACTTCAACGCCATTGAAGGCCGTGATGACATCTCCCTTTTTCAATCCCGCTTGATCGGCCGCACTGCCTGGCTGTACCTGGGCCACAACCACTCCTTTGGTCTCCTTGATCCCCAGATCCTTGGCGGGTTCGCTGTTCAGTTTTACGACCGCAATTCCAAGCTGACCGCGGCGCACCTTCCCGGTCTTGACCAGCGTGTCCGTAACTGTTTTCGCCATGTTTGAAGGAATCGCAAAACCGATGCCGATACTGCCTCCCGAAGGCGAAAGAATTTGTGAGTTAATGCCGATAAGTTCGCTATTCGTGCTGACCAAAGCGCCGCCGGAATTTCCCTGATTGATCGGCGCATCGGTTTGCAGGAAGTCTTCGAAGTTGCCGCTGCTTAAACCAGTTTGCCGGCCCTTCGCGCTGATGATTCCCATGGTCACCGTTTGCCCGATACCGAGCGGATTTCCGATAGCCAGCACAACATCGCCAACCCGAACCTTATCCGAGTCGCCTAAGGCCAACACCGGCAGGTTTGAGGCATCGATCTTCAGCACGGCGAGGTCGCTCAGTGGATCAGAGCCCACCACCTTGGCGTCAAGAGTGCGGCTGTCGTTCAAGTCGACTTTAATCTGTTCAGCGCCATCGATCACGTGATGGTTGGTCAGTATGTAACCGTCGGTGCTGACGATTACGCCTGAGCCAAGGCCGCTGCGTCGTTGTTCCGGCATCTGTTGCGGCAGGCGATCCCCAAAGAACTGTCGGAACATCGGGTCATCCATAAACGGGTATTGTTGCGGCGCCCGAACACGCATTTCGGAATGGACGGTAATCACGGCCGGTGATACGCGACTTACGATATCCGCATAAGAAACGACCGGAACCGTGGCGTTACCGGGAGCTCCGTTGTTGATCGGGGCGTTGTTTACCCCCGGGTCTGAAGTCGACGCAAAACGCACGCCCTGGGAGTTGCCGCGACTGCACGCTCCAAAAGATAATGCCAACAGTATTAGTAAGACACCGAACAGACCTTTCGAAATTACAAATTGTTTCCCGCGCATAAATCCCTCCTCAATCTAGTCGAACCATTCACCAGCGTGAATCCTCAGTAGCCTGCCCAATTATGATAGAGAATTTCGCTTCTTCTCAAACAGCGTTGGGCACCCTGTGAGGCGCTGAACGAAGCAGGCCTCGCAGTTTGATACCAAAAATCAGCAGCAGGATGCCGCCCAACACAGAATACGCTCCGATGAGCCGGACCACACATCAACTCATGACTCACCACTCTTATTCTGTCTATTGAGGCATCTCGCTTTCGAGTTGCAGTTCGTTTTTTACGTCGAAAAGACCCGGCACACCGCGCGCTCGCAAGTAGGCCAACTGGGCGTCACCCTTGTTAGCGACAACGCCTTTCAATGTGGCATGTCCATTCTTAACAATGATGTGAATGGATGGAATTGCCTGGACTGCGTAACGGAAGAGTGGCGAATCATTACCGTAGAGTTTGCGATAGAGCGCTCGGCGTAAGCGGTCGTCTTGTGGCGAAAGTGGCAGTACCTCGATTTGGTTGACGACGTTAGAAACTCCATCGACGTCTTTAACGCGAGCTTCGGCATCTGACTTGGTGGTGGGCTTTACTACCTGCCCGTGAAGCACGACGGTGTTATCCGCCCGCACCTCGAACTGGAGCCAGTCGAACACTCCGTAATAAGGCAGCGTTGCCAACTCATGCCGCACCTGTCGAATCACGCGAGCACTAAGCGCCCCTTGTGGCTTCGCGTTTGGAGTGTTCGCACCGAACGCATTACGTGTCATTGTCGTAGCGGATATTGAGATCGTTAAAAAGATGACGAGCGCTCTTAACTTGCTAGTGCACATTGTCGATTCTCCTTATTCCTTGGCTGGGGCTGATAGAACGTCTGCTCCAGAGCCCCAGGGGTTCTAAACAACTTGCTATTCTCCCGGATTGATCATGGTTAATAGTGCACGCCCTATGCCACCCGATCTCAACCGGTAGGCCGCGATCTTTTTCGTTGCGTTTAGTTTGCAATCGAGAAAATGAGGGCGGTTAAAGGCAGTTCCTGGTGGGCCAAATCACCAGCGAGTACCCTGGTCAGGTGGAGAAGTTGGTCCCCTTGAATCGCGGCATTGAAGCAAGATAATACGATTTGTAATCCCTCACCTGACGGCTTAGAGTACGCGCCTTCAGACAGAAGTATGCACACGGTCAGATCCAGGCTCGACAAAGAACCCTTGCGGCAATAGAATCAAATCACCCCGCCCTCCAGAATAAATATCTCCCAATAGCGACGTCTCGTCGAAAGGAAGAAGTAATGAAAAAAGTGCTCTCGATGCTGATTGTATTAACTTTCATGCTGTTGTTGTCTTTGCCCGCTTCAGCCAGGACTTGCGGACGACTAAGGCACCGGCACGGTAACTATTGGCACACTCATTCAGCCTGTGTTGGGGATGGCCACAAACATGGACGAAGTTTTTGGCAGAAACATCGCGATAAGCTCACCACTGCAGGCGGCGTCGGTGCCGGCGCCCTTATTGGCGGTATTGCCGGTGGAAAGAAGGGCGCAGCTATCGGGGCTCTCGCCGGAGGTGGCGGTGCGGCGGTTTACACCTACGGAATCCGCAAACGTCGCAGAGGAGCCCGATACTGAGGGCTCACCCCTGAGATCGTTGGTTGCATTTTTCAATACCCGCGGGGCGCAGGTTCCACATTCTAGTGGTTTACCTGCGCTTCGAACTACGTTATTGCCCATATAAGTCAACTAGTTACAGTCGTGTAAAAACATGTTTGCCACTTTAGGGCGAATTCTGTAGAATCTACGGCGTTCCCTGAGGGTGGGAATACCAACCAACCAACCTCAAGCCCTCCCAAGCCCCAGCGGAGTTTCCAGGTATCGCCTCTACCGGCACAGTTGTCTCGAACGCCCCAAAAGTAGGAGTCGGAAAAATGGCAAGTGACGTACAGCCACGCATTCTTATTGTTGATGATGAGCCAGAGATAACGGCAATTCTCTCTGATCTCTTTTACGGCAAATATGACTGCACGACAGCGGGCTCTGCTGAAGACGCGCTGACGCGGCTGGCCGGAACAAGCTATGAGCTCGTAGTCAGCGATATCACTATGCCGGGCATGAGTGGTCTGGACATGATTCCTCATGTGAAAAGTAATTCGCCAAACACCGTGGTAGTGATGATCAGCGGCATGCAAACCGTTGAGAGCGCCATCGAGGCCCTGAGGCTGGGAGCCTTTGACTACGTAATGAAGCCGTTTGATTTACGGCAGGTAGAAGCGGTAGTAGCGAGGGCTTTGGAGCATCAGGACTTGATAGTTGCAAAGCAGCGTTACGAAGACCATCTCGAAGAGTTGGTTGAGCAGCGAACGGCTGAGCTTGACCAGGCTTTGAACTCTCTGGAAGACGCCTATCGATCGACTTTGAAAGCACTAACCGCGGCGCTCGAGACCAGAGACCTTGAGACACATGGCCATTCAGAGAGAGTGGTTAGCTACAGTATGCGTCTCGGCCGAGAGTACGGGTTGGACAATGAGCGCCTCAAGGCGCTTGAATTTGGATCGCTACTTCACGACATTGGCAAGATAGGCGTGCCCGATTTGATTTTGCGTAAGCCCGCCAAATTGACTTCGGAAGAGTGGGTTCTGATGCGCGAGCATCCGGTGCATGGTCAGCAGATTTTGCGCGGAATTAAGTTTCTCGAGGGAGCCGCCCGGGTGGTTGCGCAGCACCACGAGAAGTGGGACGGTTCCGGTTATCCACTTGGTTTGTCAGCCGAAGACATTGACATCTGTGCTCGAATATTTTCAGTAGCCGATGCGTTCGATGCGATCACCAGCGACCGCGTCTATCGCAAAGGCAAACCCTACCAGGCTGCGGCGCAGGAATTGGATGAGTGGGCTGGAAAACAGTTTGACCCGAAGGTGGTTGAGGCGTTTCACCGGGTACCGCCAGAGGATTGGCAGGAGCTTCATGACCAGTCGCTGATGAAGAAAGAAGAAGCACTCGAGGTGCGTCGCATGGTCGAGATGGTGCTTGAATCGCAGCTTGAGGCCACCGCCAGGTAAAGGTTTTTGAATTTTAATCGCTGAAAAAGCCCTGCCTTGCGGTAGGGCTTTTCTTTTCCTAGGTTACGAAGATTTAGGGTTGCGAGGGCACGACATAACCCTGCCTGGAACGCAAACTTAACCCAACCCGTCGCGACGCTACTTCAATTCGCCGATACTCGCCCTTCTTAGCAGATGAGAGCGGCCGTTTTGGACGATAGGTCACAACGTACTCTGCGCCAACTTCGCGCGCGGCGTCCCGCGCCTGGGCCATCATGTCGTCGCTCGTTTTGGGAAGGTAAATTTGTCCGCCAGTTTCTTCTGCTATCTCAGTGAGAATCTGTTGACTGTTTTTGATCGCGTCTTCATAAGCCTTGCGCTGACGGCGCATGGCGGGATCAAAGGTGATCGAATGCACCACATAGGCAGGACTACGAGTCGTGCCCGGCGGTTGAGTGGGATCCATCGTAGTAATTGGATCATGCGAAGTGGGAACCTGGCGGACTACATCCGAACCGGGCTTCTTTGGTGGCTGCTGCCTTACATACTCGGTGTAGCTGATTATGTGAATCGTAGCTCTGGCCGCAGACATTTGTTTCATTGCCTGGGCCAAGGTTGTCTTTCCTCCGGGAGTGTCGACTCCATCAGTGATGAAAACCACATGCCGGCTACCCTCCGGACGGTCCTTCAGTTGTTGCGCCGCGGCGGCGACTGCATCCGAAAACCGTGCTCTCTTACCCGAGGAAACTTTCGTCTTTAATACTTTGACAGTAGCCGGGCGATCGCGCGTCCAGGTCTGCAGCAGATCGACTGAATTATTAAACTGCATGACCTCTACCCAGATGTCTTCTCGAAGCCGGCTCAAGAGTTCGAGCGCAACGTCACGCGTGAGGCTCGTTCGCTTAGAAACTCCGCCGAGCCCACTCAGTTCGCCACCAGTATCCAACACCAGGATTACGTTGGCGGGAATTCGACGGACGCTTTTGATCTGTTGGGCGACGCCGTCCTCGAGCACCAGAATATCGTCGGGCACAACAGTGGGATCATAGTGACCAAACTGATCCACGGCTATTACCGGCAGGCGCACTTCTTCAGTAAAAACCGTTACCTTATCGTCTTCGTCGGGCGTGGGGGAGGGAAGCGCTGCTGGCGGCTTTCGTTGAGACTGGGCAAAGCCAGCAGTCGCCAGCATCAGAAAAAACAGGAAAAGACTGAGATAGCGACTAATCACAATGATTGACCTGCCTCTCGGGATTGGAGTTTTGCCGAGGTTGGATGCGAGCCGAGCCCACTTCGAGTTGCCTCATTTGAATGATGTTCAATTAGTTTACGACAAACAGAAAGAGACGACGGTGACTCTCAAGCAAGCGGGGAGCTCCGAATTGCCTCATCTCTCAGACGGCTGCTTGTCGGGCTTGAGACTGGACCGCCGTTATGGCAACCGCATCTACAATATCTTCAGCTTTGCAGCCGCGAGAGAGATCGTTGGCTGGCTTGTCGAGACCCTGAAGAATCGGTCCAATGGCGGTCGCGCCGGCTAATCTTTCAGTGAGCTTGTAGGCGATATTGCCCGACTGGAGATCAGGAAAAATCAAAACGTTTGCCTGGCCGGCGACTGCTGACCCCGGAGCTTTTGATTGAGCAATCGCGGGCACCAGCGCTGCATCCGCCTGCAGTTCGCCGTCAATTTCAAGTTGAGGGGCGCGCGCTTTCACAGTTCTGGTTGCTTCTACTACCTTGTCTACGAGTTTATGTTTTGCGCTGCCCTTGGTTGAGAAAGAGAGCATCGCGACGCGTGGCGTTGCACCGAGCAGGGCGCGACACGAATCCGCGGAGGCGATCGCAATCTCTGCTAACTCCGCCGCTGAAGGCTCGATAACTACGCCGCAATCCGCGAAGATTAGGGCGCCGTTATGACCGAAACCGGCATCCGGTAGAGCCATCAGAAAAAAACTGGATACGAGTTTGAATCCGGCGCGTACACCGATACAGTGGAGCGCCGCGCGCACCGTATGCGAAGTTGTGTTGGTTGCCCCGGCAACCGAACCATCGGCTTTTCCTTGTCGCACCATCAGGTTGCCGTAGTAAAGCGGATCGGTCATGAGGGTGCGAGCTTCGTCAGCCATCATTCCTTTAGCACGGCGCATCTCATGAAGGAGCGAGGCCATTTTTTCGAAATCAGGGGCACGGCGGTGGTCTATTACTTCAACGCCGCTGAGATCAGCGCCTTCGCGCTGTGCGGTCTCTCGAATCGTCGCTTCGTCTCCCAGCAAAGTAATACGAGCCATTCGGCTGCGCGCGCAAATCGCGGCTGCAACAACCGTGCGGGGATCGTTTCCTTCAGGCAATACAATATGTTGAGGTTTAGCGGCGGCGCGCTGGCGAATTCTTTCGAGTATGGACATGGCGGCGATGTGCGTCTAGATCCAGGCGGAACTTTTTCGGTGAGCGGAGTCTAACCGAGCCGCGAAGCCAGAACAAGTTTGAATACTCGTGCGTATGCAGTAGTCGGAAGTAATACGGAGCGAAAACCGTCGAGGACAGTATCCTTGAGCCGGGTTTTCCTGATCCAAGCTTTTCATCCAGACTGACCATCGAAGGAGACTCCCGAAATGATAAAAGTGATGAAAGTTTCAAAGAAGGTGCACCTTGCGCTCGGCCTGCTCAGTATTTTTGCTTTGCAGGTGTCGGTCGTGGCACAGGATAAGGTGCGCCAGATCGATGAACTCATGTCTGCGTATCACAAGTATCAGCAGTTTAACGGAGCGGTACTGGTCGCTGACCATGGCAAGGTGATCTACAAGAAAGGCTTCGGACCGGCGAACATGGAATGGAACATTCCAAACGAGCCCGACACGAAGTTCAGGCTTGGTTCGATCACCAAGCAGTTCACCGCTGCTTTGATATTGCAGTTAGTGGAGCAGGGAAAGATCAAACTTGATGGAAGGGTTTCGGACTACTTGCCGGATTATCGCCAGGACACTGGCGGGCGCATGACCATTCATAACTTGCTGAGCCACACCTCTGGGGTTCCAAATTACACCGCGCAACCCGGATTCTTTGCCAACATCAGTCGCAATCCTTTCAAGGTCGACGACTTCGTCAAGCAGTATGCGAGCGGCGATCTGGAGTTCGAACCAGGGACAAAATTTAACTACAGCAACTCCGGGTACTTTCTCCTGGGTGACATCATCGAAAAAGTCACAGGAAAATCCTACGAACAAGTCTTGAAGGAAAATATCCTCGATCCAGTGGGAATGAAAAACACTGGTTACGATCACTACGGGACAGTCCTCAGCAAGCGGGCCGCAGGTTACATCAAGACCCAAAACGGGTATGAAAATGCTGCTTACCTGGACATGTCGATCCCTTACGCGGCAGGCTCGCTTTATTCAACTGTCGAAGATTTGTTTCTTTGGGACCAGGCCTTGTATAGCGAGAAAATTCTCAAAGCCGCATCGAAGGAATTGATGTTCAAGCCCAACCTCGAGAACTACGGTTATGGGTTTGGCATCAGGAAAGCCAGTTTGGGCCCAAACAAAATCAGCGTTCCAGTCATTGAGCACAACGGCGGAATCAACGGATTCAGTACGAGTATTGTCCGGTTGGTAGGCGACAACCGGCTAATCGTGCTGCTGGACAACACGTCTCAAGGCCGTTATCTCGACGGAATTGCGTTAGGGATTACCAATATTCTTTACGATCAGCCTTACGACACTCCAAAGCTCTCAATCGCGGACACGCTTCGGCCAACTGCCTTTCGAGACGTAGCCGCAGCAATCAAACAATATCGTGACTTGAAGGCGTCGCGGAATCGAGAATACGATTTTGGCGAAGCCGAGTTGAATACGCTCGGCTACCAGCTCCTGCAAGCGAAAAAACTTGCGGAAGCGATTGAAGTCTTTAAGCTCAACGTTGAAGCCTATCCGAGCGCGCCGAATCCTTACGACAGCCTCGGTGAGGCTTACCTGGCCCATGGCGATAAAGAACTCGCAATTACTAACTATAAGAAGGCGGTCGAACTGGATCCCAAGAACGCTAATGCTGCCCGCGTCCTGGCATCATTAACGGGCCCGCAAACAGAAGCCGCACTCGACAGCAAGATTTACGATTCTTACGTTGGAGAATATGAACTGGCTCCAAATTTCATCATCACCGTCAGCGTCGAAGAGGGAAAGCTGATAGCTCAGGCGACTGGCCAGCCAAAGGCCGAACTGTATCCAACCTCGGCGACAGAATTCTTTCTCAAGGTTGTGGACGCCCAGGTGACGTTTGTTAAGGCCGAACAGGGGGCAGTTACGCAGTTGATTCTTCATCAGAATGGGCGCAACATGCCCGCAAAGAAAATTCGCTGAACCAGAACCGGAGTCAAATAATCGATGGCGTGGCAAACTAAAAGACGACTAAAGAACCTGCTGCTGTTCATTCCGAATATGCTTTTGTTGTGCGTGCGTCTGCTGGCGGACCCACGCGTCCCGAAAGTTGAGCGGGCCCTGGTTGCTGCAGCCATCGCGTACGCAATCATTCCTTTCGATCTAATACCTGACATGATCCCTTTCGTAGGGCAGGTTGACGATGCTTATTTAATTTCGCTGACGTTGTTGAGATTGATGGAGCGAACCGATCCGGAAATTGTTCGCGAACACTGGAGTGGTGGTGGCGACGTAGTTGAACTGGTCGGCGCCGCCGCGTTACTTGCTGGAAAATTTCTGCCGCAACGAATTCGCCGTGTGCTTAGTTCTCGGGTCGATGTGGCGCCAGGGAAACTCGAGGACCTCAAAGACTTCTCAAAGCCGTTATTGGTTGCGCGGGCAGAGCTTGAAGCGGTAGAAAGCGAACGGAAGGCAGTAGGCCGAAAGCACTAGCAGGACGGCCAGCGGTAGCGAGCGGATGCCACGGTCAACAAAGATTAGAGTATTCGGGTAGATTCAACCTTGAGTGCTTGCATCCGCTCGCTACCGCTCGCGGTTCTGCATCAGTTGCACTTCACACTGCCTACTACCTAATACCTTCTGCGTTTCTCAGCACCTCCAACAACTTCTCGTGAATTCCACCAAAGCCTCCGTTTGACATGATGGCGACCACATCGCCCTCACGAAGTTGCGTCCGCAGGTGCTCGATGATCGCGTCGCAGTCTTGAAGCGCAACCGCCGGCTTGCCGTCTTTGGACACTTCCTCGATCAGTTTGCTGGTATCGAGCGATCGTCCCTTCTCAGAAACCTTCTGGCTGTCGAAGACGTTGGCGATTACCACATAGTCTGCGGCTCGGAAGGCATTGGCATAGTCATCCTGAAATACTGCCAGACGAGAGGACCATGAACGCGGTTCAAACACGGCGACCAGGCGACGCTGCTGGTAGCGATTGCGCAAGCCGCGCAGTGTTTCCCTCACCGCCGTTGGATGATGGGCGAAGTCGTCAATGACCGTAACACCGCCTTCCTCGCCGCGTATTTCGGCGCGGCGTCGCACATTCTTAAACGAACGCAAGGCGCCGGCAATAACCTCGCGGCTGATCCCCCATGTATCAGCGGCGATGATCACAGCCAGGCAATTCAAGAGGTTAAAATCTCCAATCAGCGGCGTTTCAAACTTGCCCCAGAGCTTGCCTTCGCGGCTAACAGTAAACTTACTTACCTCTCCGGAAAAATCCATTTCGCTAAGACGCCACTTCGCATCTTCACTTGTCCCGAACGTTTCGAGTTGTGTGAAGAGTCTCGGGCCCATCGACGTCACAACATCGCGCACCGGCGCGCTGTCCCAACCGGCGATCAGTTTCCCGTTGCCGGGAACCAGATTCATGAATCTCCGGAAGGCAAGTTTCACCGCGGCCAGATCGTTGTAAATGTCGGCATGATCAAACTCGACGTTATTTACGATCGCGATCTCCGGCAGGTAATGCATAAACTTCGGACCCTTGTCGAAATAGGCCGTGTCGTATTCGTCGCCTTCAATGATGAAGTAATCGCTATTGGTAACTCGAAAACTCACGCCGAAGTTCTGGGCGATGCCGCCAATAAGGAAAGTCGGATCCAGGCCGCCCTGATCCAGCACCCAGGCGGCGATGCTTGTAGTCGTTGTCTTGCCGTGCGTCCCGGCGACTACGAGTGAGCGACGGCCGCGAATGAATTCTTCTTTGACGATTTCGGCCTGCGACCGGTAAAGCAGTTTACCGTTGAGGGTAGCTTCGACTTCCGCGTTTCCACGCGGAATAGCGTTGCCGACAACCACGCAATCTGGCGCCGGATTGAGATGTTCCCGGTGGTAACCCTGGTTCACCTGAATCCCCAGCGACGTAAGCATGGTAGACATCGGCGGGTAAACGTTTTCGTCCGAGCCCGTGACCTTATGTCCGCGAGCTTGCAGCATTCCTGCTAACGCAGCCATTGCCGTTCCGCAGATTCCGATCAGGTGATAGTGCATAGTTGGAATTAGTTTTGACGCTGAAGTCTCATCCGGCTGGATGTTCTATGCCGTTTGATGCGCGCTAGCGCTTTGACAAAAAATGTTCTGCGGATGGCTTTGCACAATAAGTCTCCTGCGTGGTTTCTGGAGCAGCTTTACCCAAAATCAGAACTGGGAGCGATAGCGACCAGCCGATCGCTCAACTTTCCTTAACCTGGATCGCCTTCGGGGTGCTCGTTTTCCATGAGTTGACTCTTCGGCTCGCCGCTATCGCTTCCAGTTCTGACTTTGTGTTACCACACAACTTAAATCTTCCACAGCGGCGGACTAAACCTTTTTGTGCAAGGCCGCCGCAGGCCGAGTGTTTTTAAGATTTGCGGCAGGTTCAGCTATTGCCGCTGCAGCTGCTTCTTCGTTTAGTGGGCGTCGATCACGAATAATGCGCGCCGGGTTGCCGGCAACAATCGCGTAAGGAGGCACCGGCTTTGTCACAACTGACCCCGCTCCTACGATCGCGTCGTGGCCAACGTCTGCCATGATCGTTGCGTTCGCCCCGATCCATACCCCATCACCGATCACTAATGGATTCTTCGGCCAGTTTCCCTGATGCTTCACCGGCTGATCCAGCCGATCAAATCGATGGTGCCGGCCGCCTGAAAGCAGAACTGCGTGGGGGCCGATTAATACATAACTGCCGATGTTTGCGTAATCAATGTAACAACCGTTGCTGACCCAAATATCATCACCGAAGGTGGTGCGTGGATCCTCCAGCACAACTCCGAAATTCAACAGAACATCTTGACCGATCTGCGGGAGTAGCCGCGCGTAAGTCGCCCGCCGAAGCTTCCAACCCAGCGAAAAAGGTAGAACTGACAAGACTTCCGAGGCAAAGGGAAAATAGATCCAGCCACGCGAGACTCCGGCGCTGACAACTTTTCCGGTCAGACCGCCGCCTGCGTCAATCAAAGAATTCCAGGCTGATGCAAGTAGTCGGCGCATTAGTTTTCAGTCGTTTCAATTGCAGAGCGGCTCGGACGGTTCCGAAAACTCTAAAGCGCCGCGACTTTCCTGGGAGCCAATTCAGCGGCAGTCGAATAGGCATCTATCAACTGTTGGCCCAGAGTTTTCGGATTGAAGTTTTCGCTGATGAACTCGCGCGCGGCCGCTCCCAACTGGCGCCGCAATGCGGGATCCCTAACCAGTTTCTCAAAAAGAAGCGCAAACTCTTCGTTGGAATCAGCGATGAGTGCGTGTTTACCATTTTCCACCGGAACGCCGCGAAAAGAATTTCGAAAGCCAATAATTGGTTTGCCGTTGGCCATTGCCTCCAGCGTTTTGGTTTTTATACCAGTACCCGTCTTGATCGGCGACAGAAAAATATCAGCCTCCGCGTAGAGCTTTCGGGCTTGCTCATCAGATAGCGGCGCTTCGATACGAATACCACATTCCTGGGCCCGTTGCCGCGCGCCTTCATCCGGGTTACCTCCGGCGAAAACCACCTGGACACTGGCGCGCACTTGCTCGCTAATCTTTGGCCAAATCTCGTCAGTAAAAAGAAAAGACGACTCGCGATTAACCATAGCATGCAGCATGCACAGGAACAGGGCAGTGCAGGTCTTGTTCCCGGTGCTCACAACGGGAGATTGTTTGGGAACCGTCATCGGCGGAGGTATCCGCACGAGTCGCGACACACCTTCCCGGCGCAGGACTGCTTCGTCCTCAGCAGAGACAGCGATCGTGATCAGCGCTTTATTGAAGATGCCAACCTCGAACTGACGGAAGCGCTCAGCCTCGAGTCGCCAAAGCGTCTTGCGCAATTTCTTGTCGTCCGGTATTTCCTCGACCCCATCTTTCATGATCACGAAATGGAGATCGAGCGTACGAACAACCAACGGCAGGCCCATTTCCTGTAGCGCGATGGCTGGGTAAAGCCATTCGCAATGAACTATGTCAAACGGGTATTTATCGCAGAGCTTCGCAGCCGCCGCGCGCAGATTTTGGTCCAACCAGATTGAGGCATGATAACTATTGCGGGAAAATGCGGCGCGCGCCGCAGTCGCAAACTTCTCGAGCGTCGCGGGCTGCTCGGGTCTGGGCTGATAAAAATGAATTTGGGCGTTTGGGACCAGTTGCTGCAAAGCCGCAACGTCTGCGGCGGAGTTTTCTTCGGTGCGCGGCAGCAGCAAATGCAGTTCGCATAGCTGCTCGATGCTGCGCAAAGTTTCCAGCAGTGCAACTTTTGCACCGGCATGGGGCGGAACAGGAAAACTGGTGGCTACGAATAAAACTTTCATGGTATGGCGCGGAATTAATCTGAGGCACGGGCCCGAATTAGAAAGCGGGTTTGGCTGCTTTGTCCCTGGTCTCCGTTGCCATGTTCAGGCGTTGAATTTGTTCAGGCCATTTGCCAAAACGTCCGCGCAGGTAGTCTCGCCAACCCCACAACATTGCCCGGCTGTGGGCCGGCGCCTGTTGATACCTACCCCCGCTCCAACCCACTATATTTAGAATGTTCCAAATCGTTTCTTTCAAGAGATAACCAATGGAACGCCTTCGTTCATTTCCCGGTAAATGTTCTTTCATCCACAGCAGTCGATTGCGAGCCATAAGATAAGTCGCAATCAATTTCGGTGCTGAAGCGGAAACCTTGTGATAGAGCCGTGCTCGCGGAACAACATAACACTCGAACCCCGCTTTCTTCATGCGCGAACACCAGTCTGCCTCGTCGAAGTAAGCGAAGTAACGTTCGTCCATCAGACCGACGCTGCGCAAGACTGACGAGTGAACCAGCAGGCAACAACCACACGCATATGCCGTCGTGTAAGGTTGCTGCTGCTGCAATTGCTCGATCGGGCTCTTCTCGAGTACGTGGCGAAAGCCCGCAATCTCGCTTTCCCAAACGGAGCCGGCGTACCACACCGTCTTGTGATCCGGATGGTGAAGAATGACAGGACTCACAGCACCCACCTTGTCGAGCGAGGCGCTCTCATTAATCAGCGTCGAGATCATGTCCGGGGGAGCCACTGAGTCGTTGTTGAGAATCAACACATAGCCGGCCCCTTCCTCGAGTGCTTGCCTGATGCCGACGTTGTTGCCGCCGCAGAAGCCGAGGTTTGTCGCTTGCCGCAACACGTTGACACGCGGATATCGACGCTCAATCTCGGTTGCCTCCGATTCTGCTGAACCGTTGTCGACGACGTGAATTCTCAGTGATGGATAGTCTTGCTCATGCAGCGATGCCAAACACTCCAAAGTGTCGTCAAGGCCGTTCCAATTGAGGATAACGAGATGAACTGAAGGAATTGAAGTCACTGCCGTCGCTCGCCCGGACTCAAGAAACTCCGGCTGCTCCGCCGGCAAACGAGGATGTACCCTGGGCTGAGCGAGTAGCCTCGTGCAGATCGGCGTCGACCATCTCATCGACCAGTTCAGCAAACGAGCGTTTGGTTTTCCAGCCAAGTTCCCGTCGCGCCTTCGCAGAATCGCCAATGAGCAGATCTACTTCAGCCGGGCGCACGAATTGTTGATCTATCTTTACAAACTCCTGGTAGTCGAGACCTGCTCGCCCAAAGGCCCGCTCGCAAAATTCGCGCACGGTGTGAGTCTCTCCGGTCGCGATTACATAATCGTCGGCGGCAGGCTGTTGCAACATCAGATGCATCGCCTGCACGTAGTCTGCTGCATGGCCCCAGTCGCGTTTTGCATCGAGGTTGCCGAGGCGTAGTTCCGTTGCCAGGCCGGTCTTAATACGCGCCACGGTTGAGGTGATCTTGCGCGTAACAAACTCGTAGCCACGGCGCGGCGACTCATGATTGAAAAGAATTCCGCTGACGCAGTACATCCCATAGGCTTCGCGATAGTTGCGCGTCAGATCGAAGCCCGCCACTTTGCTGATCCCGTAGGGCGAGCGCGGGTGGAATGAGGTCAACTCCGTTTGCGGTACCTCGCGCACCTTGCCAAACATCTCCGAAGAGCCGGCAAAGTAGAAACGACACTTGGGTTGCAGCTCGCGCAGGGCGGCGAGCATGTAGTGCGTGCCGTTGATGTTGGTATTCATGGTCGAGAAGCCGTCGGCGAAAGACTCGGCGACGAAGCTCTGGGCTGCGAGGTGGTAACACTCGTCAAACTCGGTCTTGCTATAAATACTGAAAATCGAAGGATAGCTCTCGAGACTAGCCGGGTGAAGAGTCAGCCGATCGAGGATGTGCTCGATGCGCGTGAAGCGCCGCGAAGGATCCTCCAACGCGACGCGCCGGACAAGTCCATGTACTTCGTAACCAAGTCCCAACAGATACTCGGCGAGATAGCTTCCGTCCTGCCCGGTAATACCGGTGATAAGTGCTTTTTTCATAAGTTGAAGTCGGGATAATTCTTATCCCGGTCAATCAGGATTCGCTCGTCTGCATCCGGCCACTCGATACCGAAGACGGGGTCATTCCAGCGAAATCCGCGACCGCTTTCCGGCGCATAAGGTTGCGAGACCATGTAAAAAACCTCGGTATCATCAACCAGCGTTTGGAAGCCATGCCCGCAATCGCCAGGTAGGTATAGCATGGAACGATTCTCCGCTGTTAATTCGATGCCCTCCCAGCGCCGGAAAGTGGGAGATTCACGGCGCAAATCCACGACAACGTCAAAAATCGCGCCCCGGGTGCAACGTACCAGTTTGGCTTGCCCATGAGGGGCGGCCTGATAGTGCATGCCGCGCAAAGTGCCGCGAGTTTTGCTAAAGGAAATATTACTCTCGACGAAGACGTGTTCCAGCCCGCGAGCGGCGAACTCTTTGGCCCGGAATGACGCCGCAAAAAACCCTCGTTCGTCCTCAAAGCGATCCGGTTCAACAATGAATGAACCTGGTATTTTAGTTTCTAGGAAGCGCATCTAATCAGACTATTCTCCTTACGAATGACTCTTTTAGCTGGGGCAGTAGCCCGACAGTTATGGAGGGCTCGTGACGTTTTGGTTCCCGTTAGGCGAGCCCTCCATAACTGTCGGGCTATTGCCCCGACTTCAAGTGTTGATCTTCTCCGACTACCTGTCGCTTTATTTGCCGCACTCGATTGGTGAGCGGCGAGCCGACTATAGATTCCAGGAAAAGTGATCTCAGCTGACGATCACCGGCGCGCCGCGGGTCCATTTTGAAACTACGAAGTGCGCATCGCCGAGTTTCTGCCAGATCACCGGCGCGATAACTAGCCAGGGCCTTTGCGGCATAAGCAAGCGAATCATATTGCTTCACCAAATTTTTCCCGCGCACTGTTTGTGTCTGCTCGCGAACCTCATCTGCTACCCAGTCATAAAACTGATTCTCCGCTCTGATCTTCTCCAGCCAGCTAACACAAATCGCTGGATTAACTTCAAGCGAGGGATCGGTCTTGAAAACGTCGCGCAAATGGCCCGCGGCAGCGTCGCGTTGGCCCAGACTAAAATAATAGTAAGCCTGCATCAGGCATAGTAAGGCTCGCACGCGCGGCTGACTGAGTTCGCCTCCAAAAGAAGGGGCTTTTTCTGCAAGCCTGGTCACAACCTGGAGTGACCTTTTCAGATTTTCCTCCACCTCAATTCCCAGGCTGGTGTTTTCAGAATGCACCCGATACTTGACCAGCGGCCGATCGATGAATCCCACCTTGCTCTCGGAAAGCATCCGCACAAAGAGTTCCCAGTCGCTATAGATCAAACTTTCGTCTTCCCGGCCCACCTTCTCGAGCAAAGCACGCCGCGCCAGCACGGTCATCGCTGAAATATGATTCCCAATGATCTGTCGCTCAACCGGATGAGGGTCGCCGGAAATGTCCCAACCAAATATTTGCGGCAGGTCGGCTCCGCTCGCGTCAATGCACTGTGCATGACCGTAGCTCCACCCGAGTTGCGGATGTTTGTCTATGAATTGCAGCTGGCGTTCAGTCTTGTCTGGAAAGTAGATATCGTCAGAGGGTAGACCCGACCAGAATTCACCGCCGGCCTTTTGAAAGGCAAGATTTGCTGTAGCTGCGATTCCGAGATTGCGCCGCTCGGGGTGTGTGAAAACTTTGACGAGCAAAGGATATTTGGCGGCATAGCTTTCGGCTATGGCCAGGCTGTCATCTGTGGAACCATCGTCGACAATGATTATCTCGATGTTCGGGTATGTTTGGCTCAACGCACTTTCGATCGTAGTGGAAAGAAAACGCGAATGATTATACGAAGGGATGCAGATACTGACTTTTGGATTGGCGCGCATGTAGTGATTAAGGCTGAAACGATAATACCTGAGAGACAACGAACCGCGCACCTATCGCAGCCCGGAGGGCTGCGAGACAGTAGCTGGTGGTTGAAGCGAAGCGAAAACCACCGGACCAAATCATAAAAGAGTTGCACCACGAAGTGGTGCGAGAATCTCAATGCCCCTCTTCTATCTGCCACCCCGCCGGGGTGCGTAATTCTTGCGTCCGTCGACCGGTGGTCTTCGCTTCGCTACGACCACCGGCTACTTTCTCGCAACCCTCTGGGTTGCATCGTTGGACTTAGTCGAATAGCTTCGAATGCCGGCAATTACAGCGTCCTGACTAGCTCGGTCCAGATGCGGCCCTATCGGCAAACTTAAAACCCTGCGCGAAAGGGTCTCAGCGATCGCGAGATCCCTCGCCGGCGAAGTTGAGTCCTGGTAGGCCCCTGAGAGGTGCGGTGGAATGGGGTAATGTATCAGGGTTCCGATTCCGTCATTCGCGAGGTCTGCTTGCAGCTGGTCGCGCTCGGGGTGCGTGACGACAAACAGATGCCAAGCAGGCTCGGCAAAGCTCGGCACTTCGGGAAGGACCAGCCCGGCGACGTCAGCAAGACGTTCGAGGTAGTACCCAGCAATAGCTTTTCGGCGTTCATTCCAATTTTCGAGGTGGCGAAGTTTTACGCGCAGTACGGCCGCCTGCAATTCGTCCAGCCGTGAATTGAAACCTTTTTCATCATGACGATATTTTTCCGGCGAGCCATAATTCCCCAGCCGCCGAATCTTGTCCGCCAGAGTGGCATCACTCGTTACAACAGCCCCACCATCGCCTAACGCACCAAGGTTCTTACCCGGATAAAAACTAAAAGCAGCCGCGTGACTGAGACTGCCCGCCCTCCGTTCCTTATAACGCGCGCCATGCGCCTGGGCCGCATCTTCGATCACCTTCAGACCGTGTCGCGCCGCCAGCTGGTTAATCGAATCCATGTCCGCAGGCTGGCCATAGAGGTGAGTTGGGATGATTGCTTTCGTTCGCGGAGTGATCGCCGCCTCGATCTTAGCCGGATTGATATTATGGGTCCGCTGATCCGGTTCGACCGGTACAGGCGTGGCGCCGGCGTAAGAAGCTGCGAGCCACGTCGCGATGTAGGTATTAGACGGGACAATCACTTCATCGCCGTCGCCGATTTCGAGGGCCCGCAAGATCAGATGCAGCGCATCAAGGCCATTGCCGACGCCGATACAGTGATCGGCTTCACAGTAGTCGGCGAATTCTTTTTCAAAGGCAGTTACTTCCTTGCCCAGCACAAACCAACCAGACGCCATTACGCGCGCGAAGGCCTCGTCGATCTCTTCCTTCAATTCACGGTAGGGAGCTTTTAAGTCAAGGAAGGGAACGGTCATGCACTACCCCCTGGCAGCCGCGACGAATTCTTCATAGTCGCGGTAATAATCCGACTCCTGAAAATGCTCGGAGGCCAGGACCATGCAAACTGATCCGGAGGAAAAGTTATCAATATCGCGCCAGATCATCTGGGGGATATAGAGACCATAGGAAGAACGATTCAAGTGGTACTTTTTCTTTTCCGTGCCGTCATCGAGTTCCACGTCAAAACTTCCGGACATGGCGATCATGAGTTGCTGCAGGACCTTGTGCCCGTGCCCGGCTCGCGTTGCACCTCCGGGAACATCGTAAAGGTAATAGACGCGTTTGATTTCAAACGGAATATGATTTTCTGACTCGATGAAAGTCAGGTTCCCGCGGGGGTCGTGTATCACCGGCAGTTGAATGATTTTGCAATCGGCGAGAGTCATTGCGCGTTTCAGGCCTTCAAGTCCAACTCGTAGAATTCGTAAGCTACGCTTCCGGCGCCAAACTCCCGCTTGAAGGTGAAGAGGCCTTCGTTCAAGTGGCGGCCCTCATCTTCGTTGCTGTTGCCGAAATCAAAGTAGCGGGCCGGTCGCGCCTGTGCCTGAGTAATACAGTGCTCAAGAACAGCGTCGAGCGCGCACAGTTCATAGCCGGTGCTACTTGAAGCGATGTACTGGGAGTGTACTACACGCGGGCTGACGAATAGGACTACTCCAGCCTCAACCTTTCCGTCGAGCATGGCGGCCACGAACTCAATCTCAGCGGGAAAGAGCGTATGCAGCTGCGCAATTTCCTCGGCAGTGTGCACCGGCTTGCGGCTGTGTTTGCGCGCCAGATTATCTTCAAGCACGCTCCAGAGCGGTGCAATGAATTCGGCCCCCTGCTTGATTTCGATGCCGGCCTTTAAAGCTTTCTTCAGGCCGCGCCGCCTGCGTTCGCTTGGCGCCGAGCGAGCTGCCAGGTCAATAGTGCTTGATAAGTCGCAGCGATAGCGACGCGCACCGAGCCGGAATAGAGCATAGAGATCATCACTTGCGGGCGTTTGCTGATAGATGTAAGGAACGGCCTTGTAGCGGAGTCTCGTCGATCCTTGTTGGGCGTAATGATGACGCAGGATCTCGAGTGCTTCGATCATTCGCTCGCCGCGCAAGCCGCCGTCGTGAACGATCCCACCGTAGGTTACTCCCGGATGACTAATCACACACTTGTCATCATCCGGATCGAGTGCCGCTGGAAAAACTGCGATGACACGTTCGCGTTCATCCGCTAACAAAACCGAGACATCGCGAAAGCGTTCGCCGTGGTATGAGAGATATCGACGCGTGTGCAGGAGCGTCGCCATAGGCGCGCGCGCGACAAATTCATCCCAGGCTGCTGCCGCGCCCGGCGCGTATGACAAAACTTCCATCGAGCCTCACTTGATCAGCAAAAGTCTCGCGCCTCGCATCAGTAGTAAGGCAGCACCATCGTCCAACGGCCACGTTCAGACTCCCAGGCGAATTTCTCGCCGAGGTCTGAAGGGTTTACCCAGTGTGGAATGTTGAACCTGAAAAAAGCTATATCGCCCAAATCATGGTAAGGCTCAATGTCAACGACCGTGCCGTCTACCTCGAAACACGTACCACCTTTAGAAAAATCTGTGCCGCGTTGCGTAAGGGCCACGATTAGCCCGATTCGTTGCGGGTCCAGCGGGTGAAAGTGCCGGCCAAAGATCCCGCCGCCGAGCGGGTATTGAATCAACTGTGGATGCAGGGCTACGCCGTCAAAGTTTTCCAAAGTCGCATTGTTTCCGGTGAGCGCATTCTGCAAGTCGCAGAGCGGCCGGAAGTATTTGTAGAGATGTTCTGCCAGCTCAATCGGCAGTTGGGAGATGCGGTTGAAGTTATACGAATGATAGACGTGCGGCGTTTGCTGCAACCTGGAAACGCCAGCCTGCATGCAGTGACTATTCTCCGTAGGCTCGGGCTGATCCGCGGGCGGGTTTGCCTGCGCCCAGGCAAACACGGCGTGTCGCAGTTGAATCAAGTCTTCGCGCTCCGCGGCAAACGCGCCCTTGAGGACGAAGATGTTGCCCGCCATTATCGACTCGCTGATCTCCGCGAGCGGCATCTCAGTAGTGATGACGCCGTTAACAAAGCTGGCCGGCGAGCAGATCGGTTCTGGCATAGTTTGAATTATTCGCGCGTGTATCAGTCCTGCTCCAGCACTGCATAACCGAAGCCCGTCGCGCCATGTTGATTTCCATTGTAGAACATATAACGTTGACCTTTGACATCCACCACACACGGGTGACAGATCATCTGCGCATCCCAACCGCTTTCCGAAGGCTCGATACCGACGTCCTCATCCCGGCGCGTCCAACTGAGACCGTCCGGCGATTCGGCGTAGCCGATGCGATAGCCAACTTCGGCGCGGCTTCTGATCGAATACCACATCTTATAAGTATCGCCGTCCTTAACGACCCAGGGGCGGCCGACTGTGTAGTCAAGTGGGCCTGAAGGAGCGAGGCAGATGTGCTCCGTGCTCTGCCAGTTTACGCCGTCGGCGGATTCAGCATGCCGTATGACGTTGTTGTAATGCACCCAATCGTCTTCTACAGACCAACGCTCGCACGACCAGTACCACGCTCTGTAGCGGCCGGCCTCGCTCAGCACGCAGGGCGCCGAGCGCGAGTAGGGCTCGGTTTCGGTGCGATCGAAGACGGGCACTGGCGCATATCTTTTGAAGCTGCGTCCGCGATCGTCGCTGATGGCGAGTCCACTAAAAAGCATGTAGGGCACGCGTTCACAACGTTGCCAGCCGATGTAGTAGAGATGCTTACGCCCGCCGACCTCAATGACACACGAAGGGTTTACACCGGAATCGTCGAACCCTCCGAGCGGTCCCAAATCAAGCACCGGTTCGTTGGTGACGTAACGAATCTGCCGCGGCTCATTGGCATCTAACTCGACGTAGCCGATACGTCCGTAACGATGTTCGTCGAGGGCGGCAAAATAAACCCGCAGCAAATCGTCTGACAGCACTTCGACAGTGGGGTTGAAGGCGTAGCGGTTTTTGGTCCACCAACTATTGCCGTCCGGCACATAGACCAGCCCACGCTTCAGCCATCTCATACTGGAATTGTCCTGGCCGCGAAGGTCGCGCGGCGTCTATTCGATTACGATATAGGCGCGGTCGGGCAGAAAGCGTGACTTGATGATGCGATACTTGTCCAGCCCGAAAACCTCTCTTACCGCGACGGTCTC
>Ga0134126_10000667_pt1 | contig 43400 bp, 50 predicted proteins | sample KB31752_FD_96881 | JGI IMG/M metagenome (GOLD analysis project Ga0134126, IMG submission 96881) | Terrestrial soil microbial communities with excess Nitrogen fertilizer from Kellogg Biological Station, Michigan, USA - KB3-175-2 | ecosystem: Environmental > Terrestrial > Soil > Unclassified ...
ATGAACAATTATTAATGCTTTAGTTATTAGATTAACAGCTTTAATAAAATCACGATCATGAATGTGTTTCGTAACTATTTCTAATATTGACAACTTACCATGATTTAATATTTCATCATCAGCGAATACAGTTAAATCAATTAATTTAAATTTACCTAATGGTACTTGTGCGGCCAGCTCTTTATCAGCAAATAATTCGCGTATATCACACGGATAAGGATATGGTGACTTTTTTCCATTATATAATACCAGTGGCACAACCAATGGCAATTTTAACTCATTACCCTTATATTTGTCCAGATGTTTCTGAATTATTTCCAGTTGATAGCGGATAATTCGTAGTGGCATAAGCTTGTCACCGCTGCTTTGATGTTCAATTAGCACGTAAAGATAAATTGAATCGGTTTCAGAGTGACCAAGTAAATCAATTTTATAAACAATGTCACTGTACCTGGATTGTAGTTCCTCGTCGATATAAGTGCCTGGCTCCACATTTATTTTGGATAGATCGCACTTGGCTAATATTTCATGTGGTAAATATAAGGATAAAAACTTATGTGCGATATCTGGATCCGCTAAAAACAGTTTAGCGATTTTGTCATGCTTTTTTTGCAGTTTCTTCATTGATATGTAACCTTTTATCATAGTTGTTATTTGAACTAGCAGGAGTTTAGCATTAAGTAAATGAATAGTTTTGCGAGTATTCGCAAAACTTTATACAAAAGCAATTAAAGATATATGTATCAATGCATTAGATGGTTGTAAAAATATTTTAATTTTCTATTTTCTCTTACCTAATTTATAGTCGTCACTGCCTGGTGTAGCCATTTTTATGTTATAACTAATCATTAATTTTTTTTAAAAGGATTAACATAGGTAAATTTGTATTTAAAAAGTGAGTTTTAATGAAGATGAGTAATAATCTACAGTTTTAGTAAATTTTTAAAACTGTAAATTCTTATTCAAGTTTTCTATCTGACACTCCTGGAAGCAGTGTAGAAGATGTATTCATCTTCTGCATTGAACTATACTCATTTCCTGTTTAATAAGTAAAATGGCAAATTTACAAATATTCGAACTCACTGGTAAGCGTATTTATCTACCCATTGCCAGCTCAAAAGTTTCTGCTGGATTTCCAAGCCCTGCTGCTGCATACGAAGATGCGGATTTAGATATTAACGACATAGTTGTAACTAATCCTGTTGCTACGTTTTACGTCAGAGTAAAAGGCACTTCAATGGTAGACGCCATTTTAAGTGTAAACAAAATTTATCAAATGATGTAAATATCTCTATATACAATTCATAAAAACTAGGGAATTTTAAAAATGGACAATTAGTCAAAAAGGTAAAACCAATAACGATGGATGTGTTGTAGCCAGATCTAATGATTATGTGGAATTAGAATTTGATATATGCAATATAGGGTTTGGAGAGTTATAATATGTTGCTATATGGTAAAATGGATAATTGCACATATATAAATTGCTGAAGTGAAAAATTTTTAATAAGGAATTTATCATGCGAATTGCTGTATCTGGTACCCACTTTATGGGTAAAAGCACCTTAATTGAAGGTTTTATTAAAAACCACCCTGATTATAAATTTGAGATTGAGCCATATTATAAATTACAAGATGAGGGCGTGATGGAATTATCATTAGAACCTAGTCTTGATAGCTTTAAAGAACAAATTGATTATAGTATACGTCGATTAAATGAGTATGCTAATGAGCCTAATATTATTTTTGATAGATGCCCGGTCGATTTTATCGCTTATGCTATGTATATAGCGGACCAAGAATCCATGGATATTAATGAGAGTGAAATTTCTGAAAGATTTTTAGACGTTAAAGCAGCATTGGAAAATATAGATTTAATAGTATTTTTACCTATTACAGAAGAGTATTTAATAAAATATTCTGAGGAAAATCCCTCGTATCGCAAAGCAGTGGATAAATGTTTTAAAAAAATATATCGTGACGATATATGTGATATATTTCCTAGACATAACCACCCAAGAATTATTGAACTTTGGGGGGATAGAATGATGAGAATAAAAAAATTAGAAAATTGTATTAGTGAAATGGAGTAAAAGTATATGTATTCACCAGTTTGGCCTCATAGTGAAATAAAAGAAATTTTCCCTAATATTTTCTTCGTTACAGGTACAAATATAACGCATCATGATAATGCGAAACTACAGCATAGCAGAAATATGGTTATCATTCGAGATAATGGTAAACTTTCACTTATAAATACAGTGCGGCTTGATGATAAAGGACTAGATTGTCTGGATGCACTAGGGGATGTTAACAATGTGATTAGAATTGGTGCTTTCCATGGTAGAGATGATGCTTTCTATCTTGATCGTTATGATGCAAAATTATGGGCATTAGAGGGAATGATTCACGAGGACAATAGGAATACAAATATACATCTTACTTCTAACGGACAAATGCCTATTCCTAATTGCTCCGTATTTATTTTTGAAACATCAAGATTTCCAGAAGCAATACTACACATTTCACAACAAAACGGGATACTGATCACATGCGACAGCATAAAAAACTGGTTAGCTCCAGACCAATTTTTTAGTACTGAAACTGCAAAACTATATCAAGAACAAGGTTTTTTTGGTGCTGCAAGTATCTCCAATGTTTGGAAACAAGCATGTAATATTAATTCTTCAGATTTTAGGCGGCTTAAGACATTAGAATTTCGTCATCTTCTTAGTGCACACGGAGCACCGTTATTAAATAATGCTGATGAACTTGTAGCCGAAACTATTAGTAAAGAATATGAGATTTAAAGGTAAAACTTGATAGCGCTAGTTGATTGTAACAATTTTTATGCTTCTTGCGAAAGAATATTTCGTCCAGAACTAAAGGAAAAACCCATAATAGTACTAAGTAACCAAGATGGTGCTGTAATTAGTAGATCAAATGCATCAAAAGTATTAGGGATTAAAATGGGAGTTCCTTATTATCAAATAAAAGAAATATGTGAAAAATATGATGTACAGATTTTTAGCAGCAATTATGCTTTATACCCATCTTTACCAATGGTTAATTTAAATCTATTGTACAACAGTGGGTTATGGGTTTTCAAAACTGTTTTAAGGTACCACAAGTTCCTTACTCTCTATGTTTTATTGAGAATGTTGTTCTACAAACGGTGCGAGTATACCATACATTGAGATTAAACGGTTAATTTTGCAAAATTTCATGGTACCACAAAATTATTTTAAAATTTATATTCAAACATATCAGACTGTTATGCTGGATAAAGTTGTAAAATATAGTGATTTTTCAATAAAATCGGTAAAGATGGGTATATAATAATATGTCTCGCCGGGTAATGGCTACTTTGAAAGATTTTAGTATAAATCAAGAGATCCGTAGCATAGATGAAGCCTTCCTTGACTTATCGGGGATTCCAAATTTAACACAACATGGACAACAAATTCGCCAAAAAATAAAGCAGTATATTGGCATACCTGTTTGTGTAGGTATAGGACAAACCAAAGTTCTAGCCAAATTTGCTAACTATTTATCCAAAAAGTACTCAGCTTTGAATGGAGTCTGTAATTTGGAGGAGTTAGGTGAAGCAAGAGTAAACAAAGCAATGCAACTTACTCAAGTTGGAGAGGTGTGGGGCGTTGGACGTAATTTACGCCGTCGGTTAGAAGATATGCAGATTAAAACAATTTACGATCTAAAGACGGCGAATCCTAAACAAATGAAGAAAGCTTTTTCGATTGTTTTTGAACGTATAGTCCATGAGTTAAATCAAGTGCAAATATTAGAACTAGAAAACCTATTTGAACCTAATCATCAAATAATTTCTAGCCGGAGTTTTGGTCAAACTATTACCACACGCGATGGGATTTTGGCGGCTTTAACCTACCATGTTGAGCAGGCTAGCCGGAAGATGCGTCGTCAGGGCTTATTTGCCCGCAATATGCTAATCTTTGCTAATACTAGCCGGTTTAGTCGTGATTATTTATCAAGTTCCACCAACATTGTATTCCCTGAACCAGTAGATAGTTTTCGTTATATGTCACAAGCAGTAACTAAATATTTAGATAGGATATTTAAGCCAGGGGCTCATTATAAAAAAGCAGGTGTTATCTTAACTGGTTTGGTTACTGCAGAATATCAGCCGCGTGACTTATTTGGCAATGTAACATTTAGTAAAGATCCTCTATTGCCTTCAATAGAAAATATCAAAAAACGCTTTGGCAAGTCAGCAATAAGTTTAGGCTCGACTAAGCTATCTAATGACTGGCATATGCAATGTAACTTAATGTCAAAGCAATATACGACAGATATTAACAATTTACTCGTAGTAAATTGTTGATTTATTGAACTAATGAAAATGGAAGAGTTGAACTTATCACGAATTGTGATAGGTTACTAAATTAAAACATTCTTCTTTTAATAAGATAAGATGTATCTAGCATAATATTGATACTACAATTACTTAAAAATATACTAAAAGTTTTTACGGGTTATATTTATATAACTTCTAGAAAAAAGGATCATTCCAGAATGAATAAAAAAGAGCAAATCATTGAGGTTATTCCTTATGATTCAAATTGGCTTAAAGAATTTAAAATTGAGGCATCTCGAATAAAACCGCTATTCTCTGGGAATTTTATTGCTATTCACCACATTGGCAGTACTGCGGTTCCTGGATTATCAGCTAAGCCAACCATTGATATCATTCTTGAGGTTTGTAATATTGATTTAGTTGATGCATGTAATGATGCGATGGCAGGGTTGGGATATGAAGCTTTGGGTGAGTATGGTATTTTTGGCAGACGATTATTTATAAAAGGTGAAGAAAAAAGAACTCATCATGTTCATACTTTTCAAACTGGTAATACTGAAATACATCGACATCTTTGTTTTCGTGATTACTTGATTGCACATCCTGAAGATGCAAAAAACTATGCTGAATTAAAAATAAGGCTTGCCAAAGAGTTTTCTAATAACCGGGAGGCATATGTTGAAAATAAGCACGAATATATTAAGCGGTTAGAACAAAAAGCGTTAAAATGGTGTAATAAACAAATAATTCTTAAATGAGGTAATTATGCAAAATAAGGTGGCGGGCAATCTATTTTGGGTGAAAATGGACATATAAATTCTGATAATATTTAAAAGGAGCATAAATGAAGTCTGATTTTATGGAATTTGAATTTGGGAAGTTACATTATAAGCATTCTATGTCTGATAAAAAAAGCACAATTCTATTTTTGCATGCAGTCAATTCATCAGCAGAGTCTTACACACAAGTATGTGATTTGCTAAAAGATCAATTTAATTTGATTTGTTTGGATTTCCCGGGGCATGGTTTATCAGAGCACGTCAATATTGACCAATACGCCTGGTATTATAGTATTGAAGGTTTTACCTCAGTTGTAATTGAATTTGTGAATCGCCTAAAATTAAAAAATCTTATTATGGTTGGAGACAGTATTGGTGGAAATGTTACTGTCCGCACCATGCCTTCTTTAAATATGTTGAACGGTTTGGTTTTAATCGGAAGTACACAGGCAGAAAGCGCGGAAAAAGTATTTTCGCTGCACCATTCTACGGCACCATTGAATTTGCTTTTTCAGAAGGAGCTAACACTAACTGAATGTGAAACACTTGCTGCTGCATATGTTGACCCCATTAAAAATGAACAAAAAAACTTTGAGCTGATGGTTTATGATATTCAGCATACGGATCCTTATTATCGTGAACAAGTTGCTCATTATATTGAATCCCAAGTTTGGGTAAATGAACGACAATTAATCCAAAAGTGTATATTGCCTTTAATATATATCTTGGGGTTGCAAGATGGATTTATTAATTCGCTTGATTATAGAAAAGAGCTCTTAGAGGCTGGATTGCAAAAGTGGCAAATCCATGTGCTAGATAAGGCAAGGCATGTTCCACAATTAGATAATCCACATTTTTGCGCAAAAATAATCGCTGACTTTGTAAGGAAAATATAGCTGTGCACATGCGGTTATAGCTTGCATAGACATTTTAATATGTATTAATTCACGAAGGACAAATATACAGTTTGTAGATTCAAATGATTTGTTGGCCAAGGTGACTAATGAAAAACATCTTTAGGTAAAGGAGAAAATATGAGATTAAAAAATAAAATTGCTGTTGTAACTGGAGGATCTGGCGGAATTGGTGAGGCAATTTGTTATGCTTATGCTAAAGAGGGTGCATTTGTAATTGTCGTTAATAAAAATAATCCAGAAAAAGGTATTTCAGTAGCAAATAAAATTAAGGCTGATGGTGGTTTGGCAGAAGCTATAGGGTGTGATATAACTAACCCATCTGAAGTTAATGAGCTAGTACAAAAAGTTATTAAAGATCATGGAAGGATTGATATTTTAGTCAATAATGCTGGGGCTTTGGTATTCAAAAATATTGAAGATCACTCAATGGATGAATGGGATCATGTGATAAATGTAAATTTAAAAAGTGCATATTTATTATTACATGCCATAGTGCCTCATATGAAGAAACAAAGTTATGGCAAAATAATTTTTATTTCATCACTTGCTGCAATCAGGGGGCTTAGTGGGGCATCTGCATATGCTGCGAGTAAAGGTGGAATATTAGCATTAGCTAAATCAATGGTTGCAGAACTTGCCAGCTTCAATATTAATGTTAATCTTATAACTCCTGGATTTACTGCTACATCTATGAACCAAGAATTGCGTAGTGATCCGGATTTTATGCAGCAAATAAAAGCACCTCCTTCAGGTCATAAGCTTATGCAGCCTAAAGAGCTTACGGGGGCTGCTGTATTTCTTGCCTCAGAAGATGCTTCATGTGTACATGGAGTGGATTTAATCGTTGATGGTGGCGTTGCTGCTGTGCAGTAGGCTCTCATTGAAGTCAAAAATTTTGACTTCAATGAACTCCACAATGCCTGCGTTGCTACTATCACATATATGGAATAATACATGAAAATAAAATTACTTTTAAGCCTTTCCTTCATTTTTTACACACTAGCTAACTGTGTTGTGGCTACATCAATGGAAGAACATTCTACCCAAATACCTGAACAACCACTTGCTAGCCCACTTACTGCGAAATCTGGCAAACGTATTATTACCCCAGACTGGCTTCTAAGCTTACCCAAGTTTAACCTGGAACATCCGGCAATTAGCTGGCTTGATGATTCAAACTTAATTTATTCGACTCCGCCAACCGAATCTACAAAAAAATGGCAACTGGAGCTCATTAACATAGCTACACAGAAGCACAAGTTATTGGGTGAGGGTGCTATACCAAAGAGATCTCCAAATGGCCAATGGATTGCTTTTACTAAAGGTGAGGGTAAAACAAAACAGCTTTGGATTATGCAAAGCAATGGGACTAATGCAAAACAATTATCTAAGGTAAAAGGTGGACTTGGAGTTTACCCGTATTCTTATGATTTTGCATGGTCACCAGATTCAAAGCAAATTGCATTAAAACATCAACCATTAATGCTAATTCCGCAAAAAACCCCGCCTAAAAGTATAATAGATATTATTGATGTAACAACCAGCAAATCTAAACAAATTGCGTCTATTGATGCGGAGATTCGTAATTTTTCATGGTTTCCAGATGGCAAAGAATTGCTTTTCATGAAAGAACGCTTTAGTTATCAATATAATGAACCCAACGACTATGCTTGGATACAATCAATAAATATTGATAATGGAAAAATTAAAACTTTAGCAAAGTTTGATGGATTACAACAATCTTTGCAACCAACACTATCACCAGATGGACAATTAGTCGCCTTCATGTATGATGCTGATAATCCAATGTGGAATTGGATGCCAAGTGTAGGATTGGTTTCTACGAATTCTACTATAGGTTCAACTCCAATGATTAAACGATTAACCTATGAAATAAAACTAGATTCACCACAGTGGGCCCTTGATGGACAAGAAATCTATGTGCTAAGAGATTATGGAGATTAATTCCAGCATTTAAAATATTCCGGCTGTTTTGCCAACATTCGTATGCTATTTTAATTTCTTTTATAGAAATAGATCTTAGCTCAAAGAATTCAAGGTAATCCATGATAACTAACAGATTTTGAGCAATCCTTTGTAAGTATTTTTTTGTAGCACCATTATCTTCCAATATTTGTAAGTATTCTAATCTTTCGTCTAACAATGGTGCATTTACATGGCGTTTTAGAGCTCTAGGTAATTTGAATAATCGGCTGAATAATTCCACTCTTTCTTCTGGAATTGGAGCTAATAAATTGATATTTTTTAACCAATGGGTAATATGCCGAATAAAATTTGTTTTTGCAGACGTGGAATTTTCAGAGGTATGATATATATATTTCCGAGTATGCAGCCAGATATTTGCCGCGTGTTCTATTTCTTCATGGGTTATTATTCTAGGCTCTTCTAATTTCAAAACCCATACACCATCCAAAAGGTAGTGCGCAATCCTTTGCAAACTACTCAATACTGTATTATGATTAGCACAATAGTCTAAGTATGTAAGTCTTTCTCTCAATAGCGGCGCAGTGATATGAGTGTTTATAAGAGAATGGCGTTTGAATATCTGATTAAACATGATAAAACCCTCCCCATATAGCTTAACTTATATTTTAGCAATTGCATAAGAGGAAAAATTTAGTCAAAAAATTATGTTAATAAATATGTGGGATCAATTAGTGATAGGACATAATCGCTTGGTGCTAACAATAGATACAAAATATTGTAACAAAAAATTGCATTTCAATTGGCAAATGCGTTATAATAATGGTGCCATAAGTCGCTAAGCCTCTTTACAATGCTCAACCCAGCGGCTTTTTTTGTATCCACTCTTTGCAAGTTACCTGCATGAAATTTGATAAACAAGCTGAAACAATAGACAATTTAATTGGCAAATTAGTCAATCAAGGTCTCGCTATTAATGATCTAAAAAAAGCAAAACGGTATTTGACTAATATTGGATTTTATCGGTTAAGCGCATACATGTCCATTTTTCAATCAAATACAACCTCACGTAGATTTAACAAAGGCACCTCATTTGATGATATCTTAAATTTATATGTCTTTGATAGAAAACTTAGATTGCTATTATTAGACGCTATAGAGCGTGTTGAAATTGCTATACGTGCAAATATAATTGATATCTTATCTCTAAAACATAATAATCCTTACTTTTACACTGATCCCAATGTATTTTTTAATCATTTTTCATGTGATAAATTTATTGCAAAAATTCGTGATACATTAAAAGGTTCTGATAAACGAGAAACCTTTATAAAACACTATTATTCACATTCACAATTAGAAAACGAATTACCTCCAAGTTGGATGATGTTCCAACTATTAACGTTTAAACAATTATCTGTGTTCATTGATAGTATTAAACATGGTGATGCCAAATTACTATCCAATCAATTCAATCTTAAAAATACAAAAACATTTTCATCATGGATTAGGTCATTATCTGATTTAAGAAATGTATGTGCTCATCATTCTAGGCTTTGGAACAGAATCTTTGGTACGATTCCTGTAATTCCACATTTGGATGCTGCTATGATAATTGATATTCCAGCAAAAATTAGTTTGTTGGAAAATATGATACCAATTAAACCACATAGAAAATTATATTTCCAAATTGTAATTTTATGGTTTTTCTTAAAACAAATCAATCCAAAGTCAACATGGGTGAGCAGATTAATTAATCTTCTAAAAGAATATAATATTCCAATTGAACATATGGGATTTCCAAATGATTGGATAAATGATAAGTTCTGGAATGTATAATTAGTTCGCATTGAATAGCAATAGATATAAAATTGAACACAACATAATTGGCAACACAACATAAGATCTTAAAGTCGCTAATCCCAAACAAATGAGCAAAATATTTAATGTAAATATTGAGCGAATAGTTTATGAGTTAAATGGCATTAAATGTCTAAAGCTTGAAGACTGTTTACCTCCGAATAAGCAAATAGTTTCCTCCAGAAGCTTTGGTCAGCCGGTCACTACGGCAGATACACTTAAATCAGCCTTAGTTTATCATGTCGAACAAGCTTGTAAGAAGATGCATAAGCAAGGGCTATTTGCAAAGCAAATGATTGTATTTGCCAATACGAATAGATTTAGGGAAGACTATTTGTCTAGTTCAATACTTATTACATTTCCTTCAGCCTTAGATAGTTTTCGTTACATGGCCGCATACTTAGATAGTGCAATTGCTAGTATTTATGATCCTCTGGCCAAGTATAAAAAGTGTGGTGTTATAGTAAATGAGCTAATAACCAGTGAATTTGAAGCAAAGGATCTGTTTGATAATATCAGTATTAAACATGATAAATTATTACCGACTTTAGAAAGAATTAAAGTAAATTTTGGTAAATCAGCTATCAAATTAGCAACAGCCAACCTATCTAATGCCTGGCAAATGCAGAGAAGGTTTAGCTCAAATAACTATACCACTGATTTAAACGAAATATTAGTAATTGGCTAGAATAATTAATATTGCACCGTAGCTATGAAGGGCTCTTATGCTTTGTTGATGCGTATTCCAACTATTTAATTTAAACGATCAAAAACCAACGCTTCCAATTAATGAAAATACCTTGGGTAAAATTTGTAACCTAAATATTAAATTTTATATTATGGTTTTCTTATATATGGCATAATATACTTATATGGTTATATATTAAATTTTAAACGCATTAATGAATTATGACTAATATATACTTTTCATTATAAAATAAAATTTTGGGAGAAATAAAATGTCAATTGCTACAATTTTACTTATAGTCTTACTACTTATGTTAGTAGGAGCTATTCCTACTTGGCCTCATAGCAAGAACTGGGGATATTATCCTAGTGGTGGTATTGGTCTGGTTCTAATTATAATTTTAATACTATTATTAATGGGGAAAATTTAATTTTAATTAAAACCCTTGTTAAAAAATAAAAGCATATCTTTAAGATATGCTTTTTTACAATCTGAAGAATTAGGGGAACCTGAGGAATATAGTTATAGTAAAAAATAATAATATATAATTTTGCAGTTATTGGAGGTTATAAACAAATATTTGCAGTGATTTAAGTTATGAGGTGAGTGCTTTATTACTGTGCAGTTCCAAAGTTGAACTTTAAAATTGCACAAATCTGTATATACCTTTGAAATTATTAGAGAAATATCTAAAGGTTTTATTATTATATAGACATTTACACTAATTATATGGTACAATTCCTAAGTTAAACTTTGGAATTACACAAATTATGTATAAGCGTGAAATCACTAACGAATTGTTAGATGTTGCAAAAAACTACCCCGTAGTTACCTTAATTGGCCCACGCCAATCTGGAAAAACAACTTTGGTCAGAGATACATTTCCAAATTTGGAGTATGTAAACCTGGAAGCTCCTGATATACGGGAGTTTGCACAGAGTGACCCGCGGGCATTCCTGAATAATCATATATCTAATGGAGTAATTCTGGATGAAATACAGAGGGTTCCTGAGTTATTGTCATATATACAAGTTATAGTTGACGAAAAGAAAGAATTTGGTAAATTTATACTAACTGGTAGCCATCAGCTGATGCTGCATCAAGCAATATCTCAATCTTTGGCAGGGCGCACGGCACTTCTCACATTATTGCCAATGACGCTTAATGAATTATCAAATGCTAAAGTTAATTTAAATGTAGACCAGTATATTTTAAATGGTTTTTACCCACGTATTTATTCTGATAATTTAACTCCGATAAAAGCATATCGAAATTATTTTCAGACTTATATTGAGCGTGATGTTAGACAAATGGTAAACGTTAAGGATGTTGCTTTATTTGAAAAATTTATACGCATCTGTGCTAGTAGAATTGGCCAGGTTATGAATAAGGATAGCATAGGTAATGAACTAGGAATATCAGGTGTAACTGTTAGCCATTGGTTATCAATACTAGAAGCTTCTTTTGTAATATATATGCTTCCGCCATATTTTGAAAATTTTGGTAAGCGTATGACTAAGTCTCCTAAACTATATTTTACCGATACTGGATTAGCTGCATATTTATTGGGTTTAGAAAATGTACAACAGCTATCACGAGATCCGTTAAGAGGATTTTTATTTGAAAATCTGGTAATTTTAGAACTTATAAAAACAAGATTAAATATGGGAATGGATCCAGGGTTATATTTTTATAGAGATAGTCATCAAAATGAAATAGATGTTATTTATAAGAAGGGGAATGAATTATTGCCCATAGAAATTAAAGCAGCGCAAACATTTAATGTCAGTTTTTTACGCGGGTTAAATTTTTACCAGAATCTTGCTAGTGACCGAGTAAGCAAAAAATACTTAATTTATACTGGTGAATATGAACAACGAACCGGTGATACTTCTATTATAAACTATAAAAATGCGCGCCATATAATACTAGATAATAATGAATAATTTTCCTGGCACTTCTATAAATTATTGTGCCTGATTTGCAGGGCAATTATATACACTATATGTTCTTTGCCCATTATTAATGGGAGAGTGTGGAGTCACTGTATTACCACCCATTGTTGCAGCCTGATTACGTGCTAAAGTATCAAGTTGACCTTCAACTGTTTGTTGACTCTGAAAAGTCTCAGCTTTTGACCACAAAGTAACAGTGGTATTACCAAGAGATTTACAATTTTTTAATGAGTTTGCATTCTCGACTACATTAATATCTCTTGCTTGTGGGTCAAGACTTACAAATGAACAGGCTGTTATAACCATGCCCGTACAGAATAATAACATTTGTAATTTATATTTTTTTGCTTGTTTTAAGAGTTTTGTATTTGCCATAATATAATTCCTTTATTCTTAATGGATAGTGAGTCATTTTACCATACACTTGCTTTACCAGATATGTTGCCCAATAAAGCTTGCGATAAACCAATAACTATGATCATATCCTGCATGATAATTTACCTGTAAATTCTGCTCGTAATCCTTGCAGGCCTCGGCAAAATTTGCGGTTAAAAGCTGTTTCTCAAAAAACGGATCAGCCGTACCTTGTTCAATAACTATTTGCCTTGGGTGTTGGCAACCAGATTTAATTAGTTCGGTTGCATCCCATTTCTTCCATTCCTCTATATCATTTCCCAGATATCCAGTAAATGCCTTTTGACCCCATGGGCACTGACTGGGGTTAACGATGGGAGAGAAAGCTGAAATTTTATAATATTTATCCGGATTTTTTAAACCGATAACAAGTGCACCATGTCCACCCATGGAATGTCCGCAAATTGAGATTTTAGGTGCGGTGGATCGCATAAACTTATCTATAATCAGGTCATATAATTCGTGGTTGATATAGTTATACATATCATAGTGATCACGATAAGCAGGAGTTGTTGCGCTTAAATAAAAGCCAGCACCTGAGCCAAAATCATCCTCTTCATGCTCATGGGGCAAATTTAACCCACGGGGTGATGTATCAGGACAAATTAGCATGATGTTTTTATCGGCTAAATATTTTTGTGCACCAGCTTTTAGCATAAAATTTTCTTCAGTGCAGGTAAGGCCTGATAGCCAGATCATACAACTGGCTGGAGGAGTTGCCTGCAAAGGCAAAAACACCGAAAAGCGCATTTTCGCTTTGGTAGTGAGCGAATCATGTTCATAAAAGCGAACTTCACCGTCAAAACATTTGCTTGATTTTAGTATTTGCATTATTTATCACATACCGCAAAATTGATCACGCTGCGAATACTTTTACCTTCATGCATATAATCAAAGGCCAGATTTATATCCTCAAGCGGCATATTAAAGGTAACCAGATCGTCCAGGTTTATTTCACCGGCCATGTAACGTTCAACGTAACCAGGAATTTCACTGCGGCCTTTTACGCCACCAAAGGCGGAACCTTTCCAGACACGTCCGGTTACCAATTGAAACGGTCTGGTGGAGATTTCAGCTCCGGCAGCTGCAACGCCGATGATAATTGATTGTCCCCAGCCTTTGTGGCAACTCTCCAGAGCGATTCGCATTATATCGGTATTACCAATGCATTCAAAAGAATAGTCGACTCCGCCATTAGTAATTTTGGCAATATATTCTTGTAGAGGCCCCTTTATGTCTTTAGGATTAATACATTCAGTAGCACCTAATTTTTGTGCGATTGCAAATTTATCCGGGTTGGTATCAATTCCAATGATACGACTGGCACCTGCCATTTTTGCTCCCTGGATGCAGGATAATCCAATGCCGCCTAAACCAAATACTGCAACAGTTGATCCATTTTCAACTTTGGCAGTGTTTAAGACTGCTCCAATTCCAGTAGTAACGCCGCAGCCAAGAAGACATACTTTGTTCAAATCAGCTTTTGGGTTAATTTTAGCTAATGAGATTTCTGCAATTACAGCGTACTCGGCAAAGGTAGAAGTTCCCATATAATGAAAAATCTGTTTACCATCTTTGGATAAGCGGCTAGTGCCATCAGGCATTAAACCTTTGCCCTGGGTTTCACGAATTTTTTGGCATAAATTGGTCTTACCTGATTTACAGAATTTGCATTCTCCACATTCGGGGATATATAAAGGAATTACATGATCACCTTTTTTTAAAGTAGTAACTCCTGGGCCAACTTGTTCTACAATGCCGCCTCCTTCATGGCCTAATACTACTGGGAATATACCTTCTGGATCAGCGCCAGATAGTGTATAGGCGTCTGTATGACAAACTCCGCTGGCAATAATTTTAACTAACACTTCGCCATGTTTGGGACTTTCCAAATCTATTTCTTCAATTGAAAGTTTTTGCCCTGGACCCCATGCAACTGCAGCTTTTATTTTCATCGTGTCTCCCTTTGTTTAATAATTCCATAATTATACATAACATGGAAAATTATTGATGATTAATTTATGAATTTATTTATAAATTAATTAATTAAATATCAACATATTAGTGTAAAATCACTGAAGTAAAGTATATATTCAAATTCCATTGGAGCCAATATTATGACTAATACAGAATTATTAAAAAATGTTTGGAATACTCTATATGACCCACAAGCAGAAGTTGCCGAAATAGTAGAACGTTTTTTCCATCAAGATTATGAGCAATGTATAAATGGTGTGACGATGAATCATACCGAATATATTCATCATGTACTTGAACAGAGGAAAACCATGGTAATCGACGTCGTTGATTACACACATATACTCGAAAAGGGGAATGAGCTTTTTGCAATTTATTATCCTAAAGGAAAAAATATGCATAATCTACCTATTGAAGCAGAGGTGATTGCCTATTTTCGTTTTGAGAATCAAAAAATAATTAAATTACATGGTATGGTACGATTGATTAAAGGCGATTTGGCCGATGTAGATATGCAAAATGGAATTAAATAATTATGATTACTTTATATCATGACCGTAAATCATACGCTTCGCAAAAAGTACAAGTGTATTTAGCTGAAAAAGGAGTCAAATGGATAAGTCATCCTTTTGATTTGCTAAAGCAAGAGCATATTCTTGACCAAACCTATAGAAGCATTAATCCACGCGGACTTGTGCCAGCATTAAAAGATGGTGAAATAATAATTTGTAATAGCACAGACATTATGGAATACATTTCTAAAAAATATCTGCCTAAAACAGATGTTTTTTTTAACCCATCTATATCTGCGGTAGTACATGATTTTTGCAAGAAAGATGAGTTATTACATGATCCTCATATCCGAACTTTGAGTTACCATAATTTATGGATGGCAAAGGTAAGAACTGATGAAGAAAATAATCGCTTGCTTGAGCTTGCAGCGAAACATCCGGATAAAGCCAGGGGTGCGTTTTTAGCCAAAGCTGTAAAAGGGGAATTTACAGTTGGAGAAATAAAGTTAGCTAATACTGCCATTACAAATGCGTTAGTTGATATGGAACAAAAATTAGCCAGCCTGTCAGACTTTATTTTTGGCAAAGAATATACAATGGCTGATACAGTTTGCACTGTAAGATTATTTCGCTTTAGACGCTTAAATATAAAAACTGAGTTATTAAAAGATAAGTATCCATATACCGCAGATTATTATGAGAGATTAAAACAACGGAGTAGTTTCAGTGAATTACAAATCTGAATAGCTTATGCAAAAACAAAATAAATAATATAAATGAAAACTTTTTAGGATTAAAGCTGATGTCTATATCTATTTGTCAGGAGACATTATGAAATTTATTTACTGGATCGGTTCTTTTTTGATTTTTGTGACTGTCTCATCACTTGCAAATCCCGTCTCTCTTCATATGCTAGAATGCCAACGAATATCTTTTTAATTTTAACTATTTAAAGCAGCTCACCTACGGGATATACTTAAAAGAAAAGGCACGCCTATCAAGCATGAAATGCAACTGCCGAATTTCCGCATTACAATATAATAAGGATTTATGGTATAATGTTTGCATAGAGAACAATGCAAACAAATAATTAAAGGAGACAGTAAATGACTACATTAACAAACACTTTGGCATTTAGGGTTCCGATAGAGACTAAAAAAAAGATAGAAAAATTGGCAAAAATTAGTCATAGAAAAAAGTCAGAAATATTGCTTAGTTGGATTGATGAGAAGCTGGAACTGGAAAGCTGGCAAATAGAAGAAACATATAAGGCAATTGCATTAGCTGATGCTGGTGAAATGGCTACAGATGAGGAGAAAAAACTAACAAAAGCTAAATGGAAAGTTCGCTAGTTATGGAAAAATTAACAATTCATGAATCAAGGCTGGTACTCCATAATTTTGATGAAATAGCAACATATTATGAAACAAAGCAGTCTGGATTAGGATTTCGATTTGCTAGTTATTACTATCAACAAATTGAAAAACTTGTGGATATGCCGAATATGGGAAGAATTGGCAAAATATTTGGAACCAGAGAGCTGGTGCTACAGGATTTTCCATATTTAGTGGTTTATAGAATCCGGAAAAAACATGTTCAGATTTTAAGGCTATTTCATCAACAAAGAAAATACCCAGGTTAAGTAACTTTTATTTAACCAAGTTAGGATTTTATATAGTTACTGGAGATGATTTCAAGCCGATATACCCAGATTATGATGAAATAGAAAATGATAAACGCTGGATAGGTACGGATGGGCTTCAATGTCTACCTTTAATGTTAGATTGAGAAAAATGCATAATTTCTGTAAGCTTATGTTTAATAAAAGCTCATATATCCCATGTAATGCTAAACGAGAATTTTTAAAAGTAGCGGAAGGCACTATTGAATATTCTAGATTTGGCAACGGAGAACCACTAGTTTTAGTTACTGGCACTGCTACTTCAATGAATGGATGGGACTTGCGGTTTTTGGATGAGTTAGCAAAATCACATGAGGTAATTGTATTTAGTAATAGAAATACAGGAGGCTCAAAATTTATTCCGAGAGACTACACTATTGAATATCTAGCTAATGATATAGAATCCCTTAGAGTTGGGCTTAATTTATCTGTAATATCATTAGTTGGAATTTCTTTGGGGGGAGCCATAGCTCAGCAATATGCTTATATGTACCCTCAGAATCTTAAACATCTAACTTTGATTAATACTTTTCCACCAGGCAATTTAATGGTACCGCCTAAAGCTGAAGTTATTAACATACTTGAGAATATTGGCAAAAGCAAATTGCCTAATTATCCCAGTTTGGTTAAATTGGTGCTCCCTTCGATATGGAGTTTTTTTACGATTGCAATTTTTCACTTTAGGACCGGCGGAAGTAAAAATTCAGTTCCAAAAAGTACTCTAAATGAACAAGTATCCATTATAAAGGAATGGAGTACGCATGCCAACCCGGCATCCATATTAGAAAATATTAAGGTGCCTACATTGGTATTAGTCGGAGAAATGGATAAATTAGTCCCTCCAACAAATTCAAGGATTTTAAAGGAAAATATAAAATACTCTAAATTAATAAGTTTTGTTTCTGGAGTACATATACTATTTTTTCAGTATCCACAGGCTTTAGCCCAGGCAATTACTAATGACATAATGGTTTCCAGGTAACTATACTATTTATAAATAATTTCGTTTATTTTCAATATTAACGATGCATTGTGCAGAATCAACAAAATGTCTATATCTTAATCAAAGGAGTTATGATATAGTTCTGTCAGTAAAGAAATACTTAAGAGAGAATACAAATGCGAAAGCATATTAATAAATTTAAAAACTTACCTGTTGCAATGTCGGGACTGGCATTAGGAGCTTCGGGACTAGGCAACCTTCTCGCATCAGAAGTTCATCCATATTTGCGGCATATTTTTACTGCTATTGCTATTTTAATTTTGGTTATGATTTCGATAAAAAAGTTAGCTCATTTCCAGACCTTAAAAAGTGAGATTGCCAATCCAGTTGCAGGAAGTTTTGTGCCGGCATTTGATATGGCGTTAATGGTAGTGGCAAGTATTACGGCAGAAAGATATTTATTGCTTGGCCAGGTCCTATGGTATACCGCGATCGTATTACATATTATTTTTGCAGTTAGCTTTTTCTATTGCCGCTTCAAAAACTTTGAATTTAACCAAATATTACCTAGCTGGTATGTGCCTCTGGTCGGAATAGTTGTTGCCTGTGTTACTAGTGGCCCTATGCATGCCCAGCAATTAGCCCAAATTATTTTTTATATAGGTTTTGCTTTCTATTGCCTGATGTTGCCAATAATGATGTACCGCCTCATTTTCGGTAAACGGATTAACGATGCACAGTTACCATCTTTTGCTATCATGGGCGCTCCGGCCAGTTTATGTTTAGCGGGTTACTTAACCGTGTTCCCAGACCCTTCACTCCAAGTTGTAGGGATGCTGCTTCCTCTGGGCCTTATGATGACTGGATTAGTTTATTTATCTATAGTGCGGATTAACCCGCTTCGCATTGGATTTATACCAATTTATGCATCATTTACTTTCCCTTTGGCAATAGGGGCTACAGCTATTATTAAATACTCACATTTTATTGGTCAGTTTACTGAAAGCGGAAAAATTTGGCATATCATTGGAATAGCTGAAATGATAATTGCCTGTATTGTAATAGTATGGGTAATAATAAGAATGGCTCATTTTGTTCATATCAATGTACTTAAGCCACAATAGTACCAAGTTTTAGCCATCTGATTGTTCTTCCGGCTTAATTAAGCCTAGATTGTCATCAGGATCCCCACTTTGATCAAGAAGAACTAATTCCTCCGCTAGCGTTGGGTGGATTGCTAAGCATTCATTTAGGTCTCTTATAGTTGCTTTCATACCAATAGCTACAGCAAAACCTTGAAGCACTTCATCAGCTCCAGGACCTAAAATATGACAACCGATTATTTCCAGGGTTTTACTACAAGTTATTATCTTAATAATCGACTTTACATTTTGTGATTCTAATTTATCTGGTATGCTTCTAAAAATTTTTCGGTATACATGAACTGCTATTTTTTCTTTTTTTGCCTTATCTTCAGTTATTCCTATACTTGCAAAAGGCGGGTGAGAAAAAACTACGCTAGGTATAAGATTCCATTTAAGAGCTTCATTTTTGAAGCCTAATATAAATTGGACCAGATGACGTCCGGCTTTTACGGCAACTGGCGTAAGTGCTGGTCGGTTTGTAACGTCTCCTATAGCATAGACACACCTATTGCTTGTTCTTTGGTTTTCATCAATTATTATAAAACCCTTCTCATCTATTTTAACTTCAGCATTTTCCAGAGCCAAATCTTTGGTACTAGCCTTTCTGCCAATTGCCCAAATCACATTGTGAGTTTCTAAAATTTTAGTTTGGTCTTTTAATTTTACACAAATCTTTTTATCTAATCTTTTTATTTCACTTATTTCCGTATTTTGTAAAATACAGATACCATCTTTTTGCATATTTTCCTGTAATAAAGCTGCAGTTTCATGATCAAAGTCTGACAAGATAGATTCTCGTCGAAGAAGCAGGGTTACATTACTTCCAAGGTGATTTAATGTACATGCAAGTTCAACTCCAATATAACCGCTACCAGCAATAACTACATCTTTAGGTTGTGATTTTAATTTAAAAAAATCATCTGAAGTCAGGCCAAGTTTATGTCCTGGAATATCAGGCACTTTTGGTTTGGAACCTGTTGCAATTATTATATATTTAGCACTGTAAAGCTTATCATCTACCTTAACTGTATTATTGTCAATAAAACTTGCGGTACCTTTAATCATGGTTATTCCAAATTTTTCAAATTCTTCATTATAATGATTGTGGATATTGCTTATATAGTTTTGTCGGGTGGCACATAATTCTTTCCAGTTTAGTTTGAAGGTATTAGTTTTAATACCGTATGTTCTGGCATTGCTAAAATTATGATATACATTACTGGCTAACCACATTATTTTCTTAGGTACACAGCCGTTATTGACACAGGTACCACCGATTAAATTATGTTCAATTAAACAAACTTTTTGTCCAAGTTTAGCCGCCTGGATTGCAGATGCAATGCCACCACTGCCGCCACCAATAACTAAAAAATCAAAATCTGTTTGCATCTTTATATCCTATGTATAATTTATATCTATATCTGATTATAATAAATAAATTTCTGCAATGTAAAATTTCTTTCATTAGACTTTATCAGTAACTGCATGAAGAGCCTGATTAAATTTTTTTCGGTTCAATTTTTTTTCCCATGCTGCAATTACAACAGTGGCGACACTATTACCTACTAAGTTGGTAGTGCTACTTAACTCACTCATAATTTTATACCAATAAATTTTTATGAGTCTATTCTAGCATTTTTTTGTTGTTACTTGTTAAATATTGTTTTGATGTATTGTACAAGTTTAGTGTAAAATACCAGGTTTATGATAATTTGAGGTTAAAGTCTAAAAGAACTATTATTCATTGTTCTTTTAGACTTAAATAATAGCAGTTTAAAAGGAATTTAAATACTAATGAAAAAATATTTTTTATATATTTTGGTTGTCTTAGGACTTTGTGCTTGTAGTGCAGGAGGAAGTAATCAAAATTTCAATCCGGATGCTTGTCCGGTAAATGCACCATTATTTACTCAGGCTATAGGCACAAGCCTGATTAATCACTGGGGAGATAATGTATTTTTCTATAGTCCATTTGGAGGTGCTGGATATACGGACTCATATGTAGGTGCTGCATATTTTACCGGTAATGAGTATCTGTCAAATGCTGTTTTATTACCTACAGTTAGTCCGGTTACTCGCGTAGGGTCACAACAAATATACGATTATTTTACCCAGTTTTTAGCTCATGGTCCACGGTATACAAATAATCCAGGAACACCAGAATCTGGCGGTCCATTTGTTACACTCGCTGGATGTGGTTATGGGGTAATTAATGGCTATTATAATTTTATATACCAAGATGCAGATACACCAACAACTGCCCGCTATTCATTTGAGTTTGAATATCAACCTTCTTCCGCAGTTATTTCTATAGTAGTAGAAAGCGGTACTAGTATAGGCCAGACGGTAACTGTTAATCAACCGCCAGGATGGTATATAGCGATGCAAAATTCGGCAAAGTTACCTTCTCTTGATGGAATATCAAAAGATTTACTTATCAAATAAATTGTACTACTCTGGCGTCATTCCCGCGCCTGCGGGAATCCATACTTTAAAATTCGGATAAATATGAGAAAAAAGACACTTCTTTCCTGGAGTAGTGGCAAAGATAGTACCTGGGCACTCCATGTACTACGACAGGATCCGAATATTGATATCGTGGGTTTATTCTGTACGGTTAATAAGGCCTTTGATCGCGTAGCTATGCATGGGGTAAGGGTAGAGCTACTCCAACAACAAGCAAAAGCTAAGATTGAATGCTTTGCTTTTGGTGATCTTTTTTTAGAAGATGTACGAAAATATCGTGAGGAAAATCTAAAAGATAATTGTAGGTGAAACCATCAACCGCGATGGATTTTATTTTACTGATTTATTACCTTCATACACCTACATTTAGCACGTGTAAAAATTATTAAAATATTTTGCAGCTCAAATAATAAATAGGCTTGACTTTTGTGGACTAATAGAGATATAATTACACAGTTAAATACACATTTAAGGGGTATATATTATGAGTTTACAAGCAATTTATGCGCATAAAACTATTGGAATTACGGATTTAAAACGTGGTGATACCAGATTCATTGATAATTTAAGTGAACCTATCGCTGTATTAAAGCGTGATAGTATAAAGGCTTATTTAATTTCAGAAAAACTTATGGCATATTTTATGAATATGTTAGAAGATCTGGAATTAGCTAAAATCGCTAACCAGCGTATAAAGGAACTTGAGAGTGGTAAAACCAAAACTGTCAAAGTAAACATTGATGAGCTATAATTTAGAATTTGAAGCAAAAGCCAAAAAAGAATGGGATAAGCTGGATAATACAGTTAGGCAAGTATTTAAAGATGCAATTAAGCGTAGACTTATAAATCCTTTTGTGCCTAAAGATAGACTTCATGGAACTGGTAAACATGAGTGTTATAAGATTAAATTACGGACTTATGGATTTAGGTTAATTTATAAAATTGACCATGATAAAATTATCTTATTGGTCATTAGTGTTGGTAAACGTGAGAATGATGACGTGTATAATGCTATGCATGAAAGATTGAAGATCTAAAAATCCAATAAAATACATATATGTTCCACCCGTAACCATTGCATAGCAATCCACACCGTCATTGCGAGCATAGCGTGGCAATCCAGATCCATATAATACCAGTTGTTTTTAAATTCTACGGACACATTAGGAGGATATAGAATGCTTTTTTTAGGTGTACATCACATCGCAATTATATGCTCTGATTATAAAATTTCTAAACATTTCTATACTGAAATACTTGGGTTTAAGGTAATTCGGGAGTCTTATAGAGAAACTAGAAAATCATATAAGCTGGATCTGCAAGTGACAGATCAAACCCAGATAGAATTATTTTCATTTGACTCTCCACCAAAGAGGTTATCTGCTCCTGAAGGCTGCGGATTAAGGCATCTGGCGTTTAGAGTTGATAATATAGATTTAGTAGTGAATCATTTAAGAAAAAATGAAATTGTGTGTGAGCCAATAAGGATTGATGAATATACTGGAAGACGCTACACTTTCTTTTCTGACCCAGATAAGCTGCCCTTAGAGTTGTATGAAGAGAAGTTGTATTAGAACCCTTCTATAGGTGAATTTATATGTTGAATTTGGGACGTGCAGCAACACGTATTAATTCATTTTGCAGCTTAAACCTTAATTAATGCATTATACCTTAATTAATAAATTTGGCACGATAATACTCACAGGAGTTCACGATGATTATTCTGGAAGCTTATAACCCAAACTGGCCACTTCTATTTGAGCGAGAAAAAACATTAATCCTGAACGCTACAAAAGATTATAACAGAAGTATTTATTAATTTATTTTGCAGCTTAAACCTTAATTAATGTATAATACCTTAATTAATGAATTTGGCGAGATTAACATGCAAGATATTTGGCATTTTCCACGTAAAGAGCTGACAGATAAGCTAACCAATGCGATTCGGTATAACATTATTCATAGTTTTACATTATTTGCCCCACGGCGCATAGGTAAAACATATTTTTTAAATTATGATTTAAAACCTGCTTTAGATGAATTAGGTTATAAGACCATCTATTTTAGTTTTGCTGATCAGATTGGTAATCACTTACAACAATTTAAAAATTCGCTGGCGCAAAATATTGACCGTACAATATTTTCTAAATTCAAAATTAAAGAAATTAGTTTTCCGTGGTGTAAAATTGCAATTAGTCAAAATACTACATTTACTGATTTATCAATTCTTGAATTATTATCAGTTCTTGCGCATGAAGCTGAGAAAAGAAGCTCTCAAATTGTACTAATGCTTGATGAAATACAAGAATTAATCTATGTCGATAATGCTGAAGGCTTCGTTGGTGAATTACGTACTGCATTAGATCTAAATAAAAACTATATAAAAGTTATCTTTACCGGTTCGTCACGTTATGGCTTGCGTAAGATGTTTAGTGATAATAAAGCACCATTTTTTCATTTTGGCACAAGTTTAAAAATGGAGCCGTTTGGCAGAGGGTTTACTGATTTTTTAGCTGAGACATATCATAGTATTACAGGTAAATATCTTGATGGAGAGGAGTTTTACCAGATTTTTTGTAAATTAAATTTTGTAACCTTATCAATTCGGGAATTTTTATCCTTTTATATGATGTGTCAGGATATACCCTTAGATGATGCATATCGATATTTTGAAGCTGATATGTTTGATAAAAATGGCTATGTGTCATATTGGAATTCATTAATTCAAGCTGAGAAAATCCTATTGCTTGGATTAGTAAATAATTATCAAAATTTTTATTCTGATAAGTTTTATGATTTTATTTTGCAGAACTATCAGATTGAAATTACTCAAGGTAGAGTTCAAAATGCACTAAATAAACTCCTAGGTCATGGAGATATACATGAAAATGATAATGGTGAATATGAAATCGAGGACTTATTTATGAAGCGTTGGTTAGAGTCCAGAAAAGATGAAGCTGGAATTATCTAGGCCAGGCTGTTATTCCCGCGCACACACGTGTGTGGGAGGCGGGAATCTCTGCTCTCAACAATAAGTAGCCTAAATGTTACTTGGAATCAGCCTTAGGAGGAGTACACTTCATTTTAGTAGTGCCAGTTGTGCACTGATGTGATGTATCTTTCTGCATGCATTGCATCAACTGGCCGCCAGGCGTAATTTCGTAGTACTTTTTACAGTCTTTTTTCGGGAACAGAACAAAGGCTACACTTTCACAGGAAGTTACTTGAGTCTCTTTACAGGTAGCTCCCACAGCCGTTTGAACAGCTCCTATGCCCAATAATGTGAAAAGTAGGCTGCATGAACAGCTATATCTTAAATATTTTTTAAAATGTTGTTTCATTTATTTTATCCCCTTAATTTTTATGTTAATGAAATTACTTATTTTTGCATATACGAACTAAGCAGTGCATATACACATTAGCGTCATTCTACCATGAGCTAACATAAATTTATATATTTTTTAGTGCATAAATAATTTTTTTATGTCATATAAAAGAAATTAATTTCAGCTATTTACTTAAAGCGTCTTTTGTACTATCAGCGCCACTTTTAACTCCGTTTTCAGTGGCTTCTGTTGCACTTTTAGCCACATGTTTTGTGCTATTTGCACCGCTTTTAACTCCATGTTCCGTGGCTTTTGTTCCATGTTTAACCGCATGTTCTGTGCTACGAGCTGCACCATTAGCTGTACTCTTAGTTGCATCAACTGAATTATCCAGTTTATTGCCAACTGTTTCATCAGCAATTGCTACAGTAGAGGTAACTGCAGTAAAAAGCATTGATAAAATAATTAATTTTTTCATGTTAGTTTACCTTTCTAAATATCCGAAACAATCTATTTAATATTTTATTAACTTTATGTTCAGACGTAAGTATAGCATATGCTCTACGATAAATATAATTTGTGCCGTTTTTGGGGACAAAAATATCGCAATAAACCTGGATAAATGGTAAAATGTTGAAATAACGTTTATATACACTGGTGAGGCAGATCTACCCATTTATTCTCGGAGGTAAAATGAAAATAAATCCAATACATAAAGCTTCCTGTCACTGTGGAGCTGTGCAATTCCTGCTAACGCTTCCACGAGGTCTTGAAGACCCACGTCGCTGTAATTGTTCCATGTGTCGCAAGCGAGGCGCAATAGCAGCATCCGTTGCTTTGGATGATCTTAAAATCACAAAAGGGGAGGACATGCTAACCCTCTATCAATTTAACACAATGACGGCCAAACATTATTTTTGTTCAAAATGTGGAATTTATACGCATCATCAGCGGCGATCCAACCCACTGCAATATGGTTTTAACATTGCCTGTCTTGAGGGTATTAACCCATATGATTTAGGGGATGTTACCGTATATGATGGCATTAACCATCCTGCAGATGCTGATTATTGAGCTTGAAATTTTGACTGATAGTATTTATAAATCAATATACTCAAACAAGTTGGAATACGCAATTCGCTTGAGTATATAATTTATATTTAGAACGTGAATTGACCACCAACCATTAGCATGTTTGGATTGCCACCCGTGACAACAGAATCTTCAACGTGCAAAGACCAGCTTTTTGATAGATTAAACTGAGCTCCAGCACCGACCAATACACCAACGTTTGAACCATAGTTTCCACAATTAGTACAGCCCCATGGTGAATAGTTATTAACACCAATACCAAGTTTGCCATATAGTGAAAATATAGACGACAGCGGTAACACACCTTTTGCCGCGGCATCAAACATATAATAGGCACCATAAGCAGAACTAGGAGTATTGCCTGGGCTATACGTAAATCCACCCTCGGCACCAATGTATGGGTTAAACATATAACCAGCATTAGCATTTAAGCCTAATGTACTCCATGCCGTGTTTACACCAATATTTGCATCAACATATGTCTCAGCTGAAGCAATAGTTGCTGCTCCGGCCAGTAAGGCTACTAGTAAAGTTTTCACAAATTTTATCCTTCTTTTAAAAATATTAACTTCTTATATTAAACTTTGTTATTATTGTGTCCCCATAAAGGGCATATTTGTAGCTAATCAAAGCAAAGCTTCTGCATGCTAAAAAATACTGTGGTGCACAATATGTCACCCCAGAAATATAATGAGCTCGGATTGTAACGGATCTAATTAGTATTTTCAATTACTCTTTTAGTAGGCTAATTTCTTAAAATTGTATTGACATTCTTTTTAACATCATGTACAATGAAGCATGTTGGGCGTGTATTCTGTTTAATAAATAGCGGTGATATAATAGAATTTTTTTACCATGTATGAAATATATTCACAATGGTAGATAATTACATCATAACACTTCTTTAAATATAAGTACTCCAATACGAGTTTGTACTGGTTTATTTATTCTATTTTATCCAAAAACATCTCATTTATATTTGTATAGACGTTAGTAAATATCAAATCGCATAACTGCTTCGTATTTTTGGCGTCGTTACTTAAATGCATATAAAAATAGTTTAAGAAAATAAATTTTGATAAAAGAATATATTATTACGCGCCTCCTGAGACTTTCCAATACAAAAGTTATGAATCCACGTAATTGTGCTTATATATTAGCTATAATATTTTTAAGCACTACTCTTTACGCTTTATTTTTAGGCTATAGTGTCAACTATCGTGATATCAATTATTTTGTTGCAATATGGTTATTGTTATTAAGCTATAAAGGGTACTTGGATATTAGAACAAATAAGTTATTTATCCCAAAAAAATCAATTGTTCTATTCTTTATGGCTTGTTTAATATCTTTACTATATTCTACCTATGCTCAATATTATTCTTTTGAAGTGCCTGGGTATGATTTAAGTATATTTGAAACTATGCTGCAACAAATGCTTCAGGGCAATTTTGGCTATTCAACATTTGTAGGGTTTTATCATTTTTCAACGCACCAAAATTATATTTTGCTGCTGGTATTACCTTTTTATGCACTGTTTAAATCTGTTTTATTCTTAGAATTTCTTGCCGCTTTCCTCATTTGGTCTTCTGGGGTTATGCTTTGGCACGTTGCCAAGTCTGAAACAAACAATAGTTTTTTTGCCATAGTTATAGTCTTAGCTTTTTATCTTTGCCCCGGTATTAATAATGCATTTCAAACAAATTTTCGACCAGAATTATTTTATCCTTTGCTTATATTTTGCCTTTACTATACGTATAAATATTCACCTACTATAGTTTTCACTTTGATTTTATTGGTTTTTTTATCAGTACGTGAAGAAGCACCAATTTACTTGCTTGGCTTTATTTATCTGGCTCTTAAAGACAAAGAATATAAAAAATTTATAATTATTCTAATTATGTCTGGCACAATGTTAATAATCAATCTTTTAATAATACAGCCATATTTTACTACAAAATCACACATGCTAATGCCGAATACCTTGCATTATTGGAGTCAGTGGGGAACTAGTAAATACCAAATTATGTACAATATGCTTACCCATCCACAACAAATTTTAACCAAAGTATTTGCCGAAGATTCTGGAATATGGAATGTCTATCTTAGCATTTTATGTCTTCCTTTATTAGATGTTTTTACATTACTAACCAGTATTCCTATTATATTAATGCTATGCACATCCAACGTAAAAATGATTTATCATCTTGACTTATATTATGCAATATGTTTAACAACCATGATATTCATTGGTTTGATCAGAATAAAAAAGCGATATGCTAATACAAACGCACTTGCCATACCGTTAACTGCCATGGTAATCATTTACCCATTAATTGGTGCAGGTTGGTTAGGCATGAAAGCAATTAATCAAGAAGAGATTAATCACTGGAAACAATTAAAGACCTTAATTCATGCACAATATTCAAATTATCCTATATGCCCATATACATCACTTTATCCATATTTTTCCATTTATGAGTTTAATATGCCTAATTATTATGCTTTCAATGATATGAAATCTTCGTGTATACGAATATTCACAACAAAAGATTGGGATGAAATTAGACATGAAATGGTTATCCAAAAAAGTACCTGCAAATACATCGGCGAATTTGTCTATTGTGTACCATCGGTGAGTAACTAGGCATAAGCCATTACTATTGATGACAACCGTTATTAATGAGGTTACACTTTTTGGTGGTCTTTCGCAGGAGCTGTACTAGGATAGAGATTTTCTTTTTGACCACCAAAATTCTTGAAGTTTAACTAATAAAATAGTACAAATAACACCTATTAATCCACCAATAATTACATTACATAATCGTGTTGATGCAATTTCAGAGGACTGATTCCCCGCATAAACTACGGCACACAAACAACGTAATAAGTATGATGGAAAATAATGTTTAAACATTCCTAAGCTTAGGAGTGTTAACGTAAAGCATAAGAATGTCACAACAATACTTTTTGGTAACAAGGCACTAATTATTACACCAATTACAACGCCACATAATACACCAAACATGCGTTGCTGAAATTTTAATGATAATGCATCTAAATCAGGGTACACCACACTCAAGCTTGACCAAATTAACCACTGTGGCTCTTGTATATTAAATTTATACCACACCAGAATGCTAACAACCATGGGGCAAACATATTTAAAATTAAATATAAAATTTCGCTTCGATATACCAATTAATTGTGGACGTATATTTATGCGTTCTGATTTCATAGTAAATAAAACCAAACTAACACTAAAAACAGAAACTAACAAAATTAACAACAGTTGTGGCACGCTAATAGGGGCGCTCATTAATTGTTCGCCACCATAAATTGAAGCTATAATTAAACCAGCCGCAATATAGCGAAACTTCTTATCTTCATTATCAATGATCCCGCAAAACAAGGCTAACGCTGAAAAAAACAATAGCATGTATGCATAACTATGTGTAACTAGGAGAAACTTAATTAGGTAGGCTAAACTACATAATAGTACTGAGTATAAAATTGCAAAAAATTTGCTGCTAAACGTATTTGATAATGGCAAAATGCTGTTAGCTGCCAGAAATGAAGCTGCAAACCATATGGGATTTTTAGTGATAATACTCAATAACATACCTGGTGCAATTGTCACAGAAATTAAGAATAGCCATTTTTTATCTATATCCAGATTAAATTTCCATAAGGATGAATGAAACATTTTAGTTAATTATTTTTTCGCTGGATATAATATTTGCCATTGCCGAGAGGGTTTCTAATGAAGCATTGTGGAGTTCACGACTACCATTGGCACAGCAGTCACCGATTACATTAACCTTATAGCCACGGTCATGTGCATCTCTGGTACAAGATTGAACCGCCATAGCAGTTGAAACTCCAGCTATATAAAGTTCATCCACGTTATGAGCACGTAAAATATGTTCCAGGTTAGTGTTATAAAACGGATTTACCATATTTTTATAAATGATTAATTCATTCTCACAATAATCAAGACCAGACAATAACTCTGTTCCCCATGTCCCACGTTGCAGTGCCTCAACATTTTTAGCAAAATTAAAAATTGGTGATACCGTATTTGCATCAGTATAGTTTTTATTAAACGCAACAATAATCCAAATCACTAAACAGTTGTCTTGCCGCATTTTAGTCAGAACGTTATTTACTTTTACAACGACATTCTCTTCTGTAATCATTTTCGCACAACTACCAAATTTACCATCTATATGACAAATTTCATTAATATAATCAATTAAAATGAGAGCTTTTTGCATAATTTATTTCCTTATTAAAGTATGACTCAGGCGTCATTCCCGCGGAGGCGGGAATCCATTATCGGGTTTTATAAAAATTAAAAACCAGACTCATTGTTGCGGAATGAAGTACTGTTATTGTTTTTTCCGCGTCACAAAACAATTCTTGTTTTAATGGGTTCTGAACCAGGTTTACCCATAAGCTGGCACCTCTGAGGAGATCCATGATTTGGCTTGCAAGTATGTAGTATGATTCCCGATCCTCCACAACTGTTTTATATCGTTGTAAATAATCGGCCAGAACAGAAGTAGTTTGTTTGATTTCATCCCCAAAAATAGGTAAAAATAAATCTGGGAATTTATGTATTTCACTAATTAGCAGGCGATATAGCTTAATTACTTTGTCATTATTAAAATAATTAAGCCCATCTTGCAAAAATTTTAAAAGTACAGTACTTAATTCATCAATATTACTAGCCGGGCCAGTTGGGAGCTTTGGGTGCATAACTGTCGACTGTTGCAAATAAGTACTAAGTACCGCACCAAATAGCTCCTGTTTATTTGCAAAATAAACATAAACCGTCGCTTTAGAGACCTTAGCCTCATTGGCAACAGCATCCATGCGCACAGCATCAAATCCTAATCGCATAAATAAGTCAGTTGCTGCTGTCAGTATTTGATTTTTCTTCATAATTGCATCCTTTCCAAATACTAAACTAAACCGTTTAGTTCAATATTGTAACAGAGTTGTATACCAATAGTCAAGTTATATTAAAATTACCGTATGTAAAAAGTCGTGAATTTGGCTTTGAACATTGATGACCTAAATATACAGCTACATGCTATAATATTTCTGTTTAGGGCTAGTAGGCTTATTGGGAATTGTTAATTGTAACTTGCCTTGTTCCACAAGTGGTTTCAAAATATTTACTCGAAAATAGTCTCTATTTCTAAGACCTATATACTCCTGCATCTCATCCCTGGAGCGAGGCTCTTTACAAAATTCGAGCAGTTTGGCTTGCATGGTAGCTTGCATGGTAGCTTGCATGGTAGCTTGCATGGTGGTTTCTTGGGTTATGCCGCCGGGAACCCAAGCGGTTAGCTCATTTGTAAGCGGTATTATCGTTTTAAACACGTCCTCTTCAATTAAAGTTGGATCTGAACCGGCATAGGTTTTAGCGTATCGAAACAAATTACGTAAACCTGAGCCCAGATCATCAGCAAGACCTATTGTTCTAAAAAATTTGGCAATTGTTGGATTCTTTGGTAATGGGGTGAAATTATTCGGATTTATTACTCCATGGCCATTTGCATTATTGCCATTTTCAACCAGTACACGATTGCGTTCTATAATTATTTTTGCAGGAAAATGATTTAAATATTCTCTATGGATTAGAGTATTTGCTATAATTTCACGAAATATTTTATCTCTTAAACTCATCCTATGAGTGCTTTCATCCACATAAAATGGATCAGGCAACCATTTATTAATAAATGCCATCAACCTATCGTAACTATCAATTAAATTTGTCTCTACAATATCTCTGTCATCATACCGGTCTAGATTTACTCTTCTTAGTATAGCATCAGTTTTATAGTATGGTAATGCTGATAATATAGCCTCATCTTTTCCTAGCAATAATATTGCAGCTAGTGTGAAACCTTCTTTGCCAGTGTCATTGTCTAATTGTACTAAACCTGCATTTTTCATTAAATCTAGATCAGACATGTCCTTCCAGGGGTGGTTTTTATTGTAAAAAATTGCTGATCTTCTACTTTTTTCAATCAAATCTATTCTAAAGTTAGCCATAGTTACATACGGATATACTTTATTTTCCGAATATTCACTACGCTTTCTTAGCATTAAATTGGTAATTAAGTTCATATTATCAGTAATATCAAAGTCGCCATCCTGACTTCTATCAAAAAACTTACCATTACAGCGGTGTATTTGCGAGCTTTCTGGCACATAAATGTATAAAATTTGCTTGCCTTCAATCGTAAATTCTTTAGGGTCTAAGTAGCAGGTTGGATTTATTTTTTGTGGGTTATTTATTGCTGTAACAAAATCTTTTTTTACTTGTTCAATTTTATCTAGGCTAATTCCCACTACTTCACCATTATCTTTGACACCCAACAATATTTCACCGCCAATGCGATTAAGAAATGCACATACTGTTTCGTATACGGTACGATTAAGCTCGGTGCGGCATTCCTTAAATTCTATAGAAATACCTTCACCTTTACTTAATAATTGTTTTATATGTGCAACATTCATATATTTAAATTATCCTATAACGATTTTCATTAACAACAACGCTATTCATAATAAACCATCCTAAACCTTTTAACGTTAACTAGTTAAACTAACTAATTGGTTGTAATAGTAGTAATTGTAGCATGAGTGCAAGATTAGTAAGCAAAATAAAATTGTCAAAAATGGAAAAATTTCATTGTTAAATAATTTTTGGAATTATATAATCTTTAATTCATTATTAGACGAATAATAGGTAATTGGCCTCAATACGAAAATTCGGTGTTGCTTTTTCTTTAGAGTTCATGTACAATGCCAATAGGAAGATGGCGATAGATACACAATTTAAATTAAGAAGGTCATAGACCATCTATATCGGAGAGCAATGCATGATTAAAACCAAAACTTTATTGTATATATTTATAATGATTAATGTTCAGTTAGTTTTTGGTCAAACATCACAGTCTGAAACGATTGCAGAAAATCCATATTTAGCTAAACCCAAAGGTCCATATCAAGTAAGCTTTAAAGATTATCATTATATAAACACCAAAATTTGTCCGGATGCAAATTATACCAGTAGTAATCAAAGCTATTTTAGCCCGGATAATCCCAATCATTGTCATGAAATCATGGTTCGAATATATTATCCATCAAACAGTTTTACATCAGAACCGTATGCTACATATTATAAACCTGCATTGCAAGGAATCAAGTTAAATGTACTTGGTGATCCAGAAATTGATCCCAATCAAGTCGGACAATTAGATTCACTACTGAGTTATACTAAACCTAAACTACCCGTAGCTGAAGGAAGTTTCCCTGTTATATTATTTAGTCCTGGCCTGGGAACAAATGTGCAAATATATGAAAATATCATTACACAGCTGGTAAGCCAAGGTTATATTATAGTTGGAATTAATAGCTTGTTCATTAGTGGCAATATCCAATTACCAAATGATAAAATTGTACAGAACCAATTTGACGGTAATAAATCATTTTTAACCGTATATCCCGTACAACTAAGCGATCTTGAGTACATATATAAACAAATTCATAAATCGGACAAGCGGGTGTTTGCGGCAATGGATTTGGGACATATTGGTGTATTAGGTCATTCCCTTGGCGGTCTTGCAATTGTAGATGCAGCACATAAGCACCAGAATTGGTTTCAGGCAGTAGCAACAATGGATGAAGGATCAATGCCAGAACCGGCAGCTTCAGAAATATATTATTCAAAACTTACCACTCCGGTTTTATATTTATATGCTGCATATAGTTATTTCTGGCGCACTCAAAGTTTACATACACCAACACAGGATATTGATGCAGCCTATACGGTAGCAATAACTCCTGCGTTAACAAATTCCACTTATAGTGGGCACTGGAATTTTATGGATTTGTCAACTTTACAATACCAGCCTTTAATAAAAAAATCATTCGACGACTACAATAGAAAAAATTCTGGGCCACGCTTTATTGGCGATGGCAATGGGGTTGACATAACAAATACAATCAATGCGTACTTACTTAATTTTTTTAACTTTTATCTAAAGAATAATGGAAATGGTGATAATCCGTTTACCGGATGTAACCCATTAAACCCATTAGCTAAAAACTCTCTGATTTTATGTGGTCCAAGTACTTGGCCACCATTAAGTTATAACAGCTGGAACCTCTGGTTTCTATTTACTATGAATGGAAATAAATACTTAAATCAATAATTAGTGTGAGGATGTTTTTATATGAAAACAAACAAGTTAATAATTGTATTAAAACATACAATTATATTTATTGGTTTAGCATCAGGTGTGAGCACCATAAATGCTGGAGAACTTGATGCACCACCAGATTTTACAGTTACCGCAAAAGAAAAAACAGCAGCTCTTGAAGGGGTAGTCTCACAGTTAAATTCTTTTTATATTTTTCCTGATATAGCCAAAAACATGGGTAGCGATATCCATAAGCGCATGGATAACCATGAATACGATTCAATTACTAGTGCACAGGAGTTTTCTAAAAAACTAACAGCCGATCTTTTTGCTGTTTGCCATGATAAACATCTTCGTGTGTTTTATGATACAAAAGGTGTGCCAAATTTCCCGTATCCTCGGCCACAACCATCAAGTCAAGAAAAGCATAGACTACACCAAGAAATGGGTAAATTAAATTTTGGATTTAATCAAGCTAAGTTAATGCCAGGGAATATTGGCTATCTTGATATTCGTGGATTCTTTCCCCTAGAGTTTGGCGCCGATACAGCAAGCGCAACTATGTCTTTTATTGGAAATACGGGCGTGCTTATTATTGATCTTCGCCATAATAATGGTGGTGATCCAGCAATGGTTGCTTATACATTGAGTTATTTATTTGACCAACCCACACATCTGAATGATATTTCTGAAAGAGATGGAAAAAATGATAAATTGCAGCAATGGTGGAGCTTGACAACAACTCCTGGGATTCGTTATGGTGGCACAAAACCAATATATGTTTTAACTAGCAAAGACACTTTTTCTGCTGGTGAAGAATTTGCTTATGATCTCAAGAATTTAAAACGGGCAACGCTGATTGGTGAAACAACAGGTGGCGGCGCTAACCCACAACGCCCAGTTAAAGTAAGTCAACATTTTGCAATTGGTCTTCCATTTGCCAGAGCAATTAATCCCATTTCAAAAACAAATTGGGAGGGTGTGGGTGTTGCACCAGATATTGCTACATCTGCAGATAAGGCGCTGAATCTGGCTTATAAAATGAGTTTGGAAACACAACTGAAGCACACTTCTGATCCAAAAGAAATAGAGCAATTAAAGAAATATATTTCTGAAAGTACTGCACAGGATGGCATATAGAGTGTTTCTGCCCATCTACCTGAAAGTATAAAATCTTGAATTCTAAATCTCTATTTTCATAGCAGTATCACCTACTGCGTATTAACTGCCGGGACCACATGTAAGCACTGTATTATTGGTTAATGGCTTGCATCCAGTAAATGGATTTGGGCTTAAGTTTTTCAAGTAATAATTAAAAAATGGTAATAAATATCCATTAATTGAGTTAGTAATATCAAATCCATTACCGGTGCCAAGAATGGTTATACCTGATGAAGCTGAGTATGCAAAGGCTTGGTTTATTATTGGTTGATACTGTAAAGTAGAAAAATCAATAAAATTACCGTGTGTACTATATGTACCGTTAGTTAAAGATGGCGCAATTGCCACTCTATAAGATGCATTTGTGACTAATGGAGCGTAAGTAATATTCCAGGGTGGCTGGGGTACGCTAAGAGTTACATTTGTAGTGGCAGCTAGTTGGTATAAGATTGGATCTACTACAGGTAAAATAAATTTTGCAACTATACCGGACTCATTAGCATCAAAACCTTCATCCAGAGGTGAAACTGCCTGGAACCATCCAGGATGGTGATTTGCCGCTTCTACAATGGCAAGTCCGCCAAAAGAGTGCCCTGATGCTCCAATATGCCGTAAATCCATTTCAGCAAAAATGGGATCGGTATCATTATTATTCACAATCTGCTGGTACATAAACTCAAGGTCACCGTACTGCTCTGGATATTCTATTTGCCAAGCTAAAGCTCCTGTTTCCTGTGGAGCAAAAGGTACAATAACGCCATCAGGTAATTGCACGGAACCACTAATAAAAACGCTGTTAATTGCAACCACAATATAACCAGAACTGGCTAATTGGGTTAGTATATTTTCATAATATTGAACTTGGGTTCCATTTCCGGGACTAAAAAAAATTACCGGAAAACTTCCTAAAGTAAGCGGTAAGTCTGGTCTGGAATAACTAGTCATAGATTCCAATTGTTGTGCCTGACTTAAACTAATGCTAGGATCAAGGAATATTATAAAAGATTCCAAATCCAAAACTACTGGCCTGTAGTATAAAGAATAGGGGGTAGGTAGGTTATAATTTGAAGGATAATATATGCGCGTCATAATTTCGTGGCAATATTGGGTATTGCCAGGGCTGAAATAATTCTGATTACTGCCAGTATAATTTACATCTGGACAAATGCCAGTGTTGAGATAATGATAATCTTTATACCCGACCTGATACGGTCCAGTTGGTTTCGCTAAATATGGATTGGAATTATTTGGCATGGTGTTAGATACTTGACCGCCATTACCACCACCACAACTAACTAGATAAAAACATACCATAACAATCAAGCATCGTTTAACTATTTTAAAATACATAACTTTCCAATCCGGTTCCAAATACAAGCGTATAAAGTTTGCATTTTATCATATATGACCTGATACGTGTATGGGGGAGTGTGCTAAATCAGCCAGCTAATTTTGTATGGAAAATTTGGAAGGCTAAGAAGGGTGCTGTCGAATCAGCAAGACAATCGGCCTAATTTAATTAATAGTGATGGTATAATATCGCCACTCTTCGAATGCTGTTATGGATTAGTAATTCTTAGAAACCAATTTTTTATCAAGGAGTCTATCTAAATGAGGGTGATTTATAGGTTACAAATATTGGCGCTATTAATTTTTTTCATAAGATGTTCTTTTGCCATAGACGTAGCAATAACTGTTGATGATCTGCCAGCACATGGCAATTTGCCAGCAAATCTAAATAGAACAAAAATAGCCAAAACAATGCTTGCAGCCTTCAAAAAACACGGTATTACTGGGGTATATGGTTTTATAAATGGAGATAAGGTTACCGATTCAGATACCAGAAATGTTCTAAAGCTCTGGGTCGATTCTGGACAATTGTTAGGTAATCATACCTACTCACACATGGATATAAACAAAAATACACAAGAGCAATATATTGCCAACATTAAGCAAAATGAACCAATTTTACAGAAATTGATGGATGATACAAACTATAAATATTTTAGATACCCCTTTCTAAGAGAAGGTAATACCAAAGTTAAACGTGATACTGTCAGGCGCTTTCTTTTTGATAATAATTACAAAATTGCAGAAGTAACGATGGATTTTTGGGATTATGAATGGAATAACTCCTATTCTAGATGTATGAATAAACAAGACAAAAATTCTATTAATTATTTAAAACGTAGTTATTTAGATGCAAGTATTGGGGCAATATCGACAGCACAAACACTATCCCAGTTATTGTTTAAAAGAGACATTAAACACATTCTGCTATTACATATAGGGGCATTTGATGCAGAAATGCTAGATCAGCTATTAACCCAATATGAAAAACGAGGCGTTAAATTCATATCCTTGCAAGATGCATTGAGTGACCAAATATATAACATCAACTCCGGAACTATTGGAAACGTTGGATATACTTTTCTAAATGAGATTAGAGTGTCGAGAAATTTGCATAATCCGGAAGTGGTGAGTAAATTTTATGACTCAATCCCAGAAAATAGATTAGCTAGTATTTGTAACGAATAGATGTGCTAAGCAGTGTTACCAACTAAAATTAAGACACGCCAAATTAAATTGAGTGAGCTGTATGATTTAATAGATTTCGACAAGATTTATTTATTGGATGTAATGAAAAAGATTGGCGTAAAAGAAAGTAAATGTGCGCCATTATTGACTCATGATGAGATTTTACTTGCTTATAATCGAAAAGATATTTTACTGTGGATATTTGTAAATGATAATTTAGCGGGCTATATGTGGAGGGAGAAACGTTCAGACTGTCTATTTGGTGCAGGTATCGCCATTAAACCAGAATATTATGGCTCTGGTTTAAGCAATTATATAATTAATTTAACCGAAAAAATTGCAAAAGAGTCTAATTTAACAACATGTAGGTTAGCGGTAATTCCAATAAATTATCGGGTTGTAGGTGCGTATATGAAGCATGGTTATCGAATAGTTGAATGTATTTCGGCTTATGCTGGTTCTAAATATCCTGATACATTTCGGTGTATCATGGAAAAAAAGCTACAAAAAATTAATAATGAGAATATTCTTGACCGTTGTGAAGTATTGTGTTCCGATGAATATAAATTACAAGAAATGACAGATCGTGGTTATGTCGGTGTTGGTTTAATTAGAAAAAATAATGAAAATTTGACTGACAATAAAATTGTTTTTGAAAAATTTAGCGAGTAAGATATAATTCATATTAAAATTAGATAATGACAAGAAAGACAAGTAAGCTTGATTAAAATTAATTTGGCTCAAACTTACTTAATGGTGGTTTAGTAAGTAGTCAGTTTATTTATGAAGGTCTTTCACTTGCTGATGGATTTTCATGGAACAAAACTTTGGTCCACACATAGAGCAAAAATGTGCAGTTTTTGCAGCTTCTTTTGGTAATGTTTCGTCATGAAACTCTTTAGCTGTTACCGGATCAATTGATAGATTAAATTGGTCTTCCCATCTAAACTCATACCTGGCCTGGGACATCACACGATTACGATAGATTGCTGCAGGATGTCCTTTGGCTAAATCAGCACTATATGCAGCAATTTTATAAGCAATCAAACCAGCTTTAACATCAGCTTTATTTGGCAAGCCTAAATGTTCTTTAGGCGTGACATAGCACAGCATAGCGCAACCTTTATGAGCAATGTCTGCAGCTCCAATACAACTGGCAATATGATCATAACCCGCCGCAAAATCAATTACTAATGGCCCTAAAGTATAAAATGGAGCTTCATTACACCATTCAAGTTGCTTATCCATATTTTCCTGTATTAAATTAAGCGGAATATGGCCAGGTCCTTCGTTCATAACTTGTACATTATGCTTATATGCAATCTTATTTAACTCACCTTGAGTTTTTAGTTCGGCAAATTGGGCGCTGTCATTTGCATCAGCAATGCATCCAGGTCGCAATCCATCGCCTAATGACAGGCTGATATCATATTCCTGCATGATTTCACAAATTTCGCTAAAGTGCGTATACAAGAAATTTTGTTGCTTATGTTCCATGCACCATTTAGCCATAATAGCTCCACCGCGTGAAACTATTCCAGTTACCCGGTCCTTGGTTAAAGGAATATATTCTTTTAGGAGTGCCGCATGAATTGTAAAGTAATCAACTCCCTGAAGAGCTTGCTCTATTAATACGTCACGCATTATTTCCCAGGTCAAATCTTCAGCTATTCCACCAGCTTTTTCTAAAGCTTGGTAAATTGGCACTGTCCCAATTGGTACTGGCGAATTGCGTAATATCAGTTCACGTGTGGCAGAAATATCCTTGCCCGTGGATAAATCCATGACGGTGTCAGCACCCCAGGCAACCGCCCAAATAAGTTTTTCAGCTTCTTCATGTAATGATGATGTAACGGCAGAATTACCAATATTAGCATTTACTTTAACTAAGAAATTTCGGCCTATAATCATGGGTTCTAGCTCTGGATGGTTGATATTTGCAGGAATAATTGCACGCCCGCGTAAAATTTCATCCAGAACCATTTCCGGGGTTACCGGGAATGGATAAGATTTTAATGTTGATTTAGGGAATTTATGTTCCAGTGCCATATTTTCACGAATAGCGACATACTCCATTTCAGGGGTAATTACCCCTTGTTTAGCATAAGCTAGTTGAGTGAGAGGTTTCTTGTCTAAATAATATTTTTGCCGTATTTTCGGAAGTCCATCATGAATATTAATTATGGATTCTGGCACCGTATATATTCCGGCGGTATCATACACTGGTAATACTTCGCCATTAGTTAAATTGATTTGGCGCATAGCAACTTGCATATCTGGAAATAAGTTGCCAGTTTGATAAATTTTGCTGCTATTAGGGTAGTATTTAGACAGATTTAGATTTAATTCAGTTGTAGTGCATGACGTTTTGGTCATTTTATTCTTCCTTAAAATTGGTTAAGGAAGAGATGGTAGTGCGCAATACGTAAAAAGAATAAAACTAAATAAGTTTCTTCTTTAGACATATAACATAAGTATAAACGAAACACTAACTCATCCCTCCGCAAGTATTAACTTAACAGGTTCAACGGGTAAAGTCTCAGCCATTTTCATAGCACCCCGCGAGTATTTGAAGTACCTATGTTATCATGCCATGAATTTATTTTTCCAACTAAATTTACACATCATGATTAAAAAGCAACTAGTAAAGTGTGCTAATATTACGATTATGAAATTTAAGATTTGGAGGATCAGCCACATAATGAGTATAACCAAGGATTTACCGGATATACATTTACTCACTAATTGCAATGATTTTTCCGATAAGTATCTCTTATTTATTAATGATTGTGTTGCTGCTGGTTTAAGTTATGTGCAGCTTCGGCAAAAAAATTTGCAATTCCAGGAGCTATTGGCTTTTGGTAAAGAGCTCAAATCTATCTTGTCCGAATATAAGGTACCGTTAATCATAAATGATAACCTCAAACTTGCGCTGGAGTTGGATGCAGAAGGCCTTCATTTAGGGCAATCAGATGTTTCAGTTAAAATTGCTAGAGAGGTTTTGGGAAAACAAAAGATAATAGGATTGTCGATTGAAAGTACCCAGGAATTAATGATAGCCAATCAATTAACTTCTATTAATTATGTAGCAGCCAGCGCCATTTTTCCTTCAAAAACAAAGCATAACCTGAAAAAAATATGGGGATTAGATGGGCTGCAACAGTTTTGTAGTATGTCCAGGCATTCGGTAGTAGCTATAGGAGGTATTGACTCCGAAAATGTTGCTCAGGTTATTACTACTGGAGTTACTGGTGTTGCAATCATTAGTGCTATCCATGATGCCGATAACCCTAAAAATTATATTCAAAGATTAATAAAACTAATGTCTGGAAAACAAAATGAACCTGTATAACAAACTTTACACAAATTATCAAAAAATCATTGATTCTAAGCCTGTTGTTCTTAATCTTACTAACTCTGTAACCCAAGATTTTATGGCTAATGCGCTACTAGCTATCGGTGCTTCGCCGATAATGTCAGATGATGAGTCTGAAATCAGTGAGCTAATAACAATAGCTGGCAGTGTTAATATTAATATAGGAACATTAAACCAAAGGTTTAATGGGCTAGTACTAAACGCTGCCAAATTAAGCCAGCAATTACATAAACCACTAATTCTTGATCCTGTTGGAGCTGGTGCTACTTCCTCAAGAACCAATCTGGCATTACAACTTTTGCCGTATTCAACAATTATCCGCGGTAATGCCAGCGAAATCATGGCGCTAGGTGGTGCAGCTAGTGCTACTGCTGGTGTAGACACCCGACATGAGACTTCTAACGCCAAGCACATCGGACAAATATTAGCAGAAAAATATTCCAATACTATAGTAATCAGCGGGAAAACAGACTTGGTTATATCTGGTGATAATGTATTCATTAATCAATTTGGTGATCAGCTAATGACCGTGGTAACCGGGGCAGGGTGTGTTCTTAGTTCTATTATAGCTGCATTTGCTGCGGTTAATGAAGATTATGCATTAACAAGCCACCTTGCAGTTGTTTTTTATACTTTATGTGCTGAAAAAGCTATGACAATCGCAACAACCCCGTCTAAATTTAAAGTTGAATTCATTGACGCACTATATGCTCCGGATTGGACATACATAAAACAAAAATTATCACAAAATATTTGAAAGGTTAATACTTATGCTTAGAAAAGCTTTAACTATCGCAGGTTTTGATGGTTCTGGCGGGGCAGGGCTACAGGCAGATATTAAGACGTTTTCTGCATTGGGATGCTATGGAATGACGGTATTAACCGCTTTACCTATACAAAATACTACAGGAGTAAGTAACTGCTATCCCATTCCAATAAAGGCAGTTGAAGAACAGTTAGAGAGTATCTTTAGTGATATAACCCCGGATGTAATCAAAATCGGTATGCTTTTTAATCAGGAAATAATATCACTTATCGCACAATTTTTAGCAAAGCATGCTAAAGGTATACCCATAGTTATTGACCCTGTTATGGTAGCTAAGAGTGGTGACAGGCTGTTACAGCTTGATGCAATTGACGCATTGAAACGCGAGTTATTCAAGCAGGCTGCCATTGTTACTCCAAACCTGGATGAAGCATCAGTTATATGCGGTAAAATAATATCCACTAAAGAAGAAATGCTCAGTGCTGGACAAGTATTCCTTGATTTAGGTGCAAAGGCGGTACTTGTTAAAGGTGGGCATTTGAAGCATGAGACATGCCCAGACTTGTTACTTACCGCTGATCTTAATCATTGGCTAGATACGGTGCGTATTGAAACCCTAAATACCCATGGAACAGGATGTACACTTTCTGCAGCTATTGCGGCTAAATTGGCCTTAGGCAATAATATTCTTGATAGTTGTATTGAGGCTAAGGAATATATTACTGGTGCAATTAAATCATTCCAACATGAAGTCATTGGTAAAGGACATGGTCCCGTAAACCATTTTCATGCTATTTGGTAGAAAACCCCTGACTATTTAATGGGGGAGCTGTATAAGCCGAGAGGCTTACGTACAGTTCTGCGAGAAACTAGTGGGGAAGCTCCGCTAGTTTACTCATCCGTTTACAGCCCCTGGACAAAGATGTTGTAGCCACAAAACCTCAAGATTTACTTCAAAAATTATTGCGCTAAACTCAATGCGTTTTTCACTCCAATACTTAATAATGCGCCAAAAGCAAATGCCGCACTTAATGTATATTTCATGTAGTATCTGTTCAGTAGGAGTTTATGATAATCTTTTGTTAGGCTTATGAAAATTGAGATCCTTACTTTTTTATATTTATTAATTTCATGTAATAATACTAGGGATAGCAGCAATAATAATACACCAGAAATAAATAAAACTATACCCATCTTTACCGATGGTCAATTTAAATCTATTGCGTAACAGTCAGTTATGAGTTTTCAAAACTGTTTTAAGGTACCACAAGTTCCCGATCTTTTATGATTGTACTGGTAAATTGA
>Ga0134126_10000669_pt1 | contig 43348 bp, 63 predicted proteins | sample KB31752_FD_96881 | JGI IMG/M metagenome (GOLD analysis project Ga0134126, IMG submission 96881) | Terrestrial soil microbial communities with excess Nitrogen fertilizer from Kellogg Biological Station, Michigan, USA - KB3-175-2 | ecosystem: Environmental > Terrestrial > Soil > Unclassified ...
AAAGGGGGTGGGATCACCTTTTACTTTGAGGGTATCAATCGGCCAGTATGTATTAACGAGCCGTTCTCCATTGCGTTCTATGATTTCTCCGAATGGCAAGTCTGGACGAAAAGTATAGCTATCAACACGCCGATGTCGTAAGAGTTGAGATTCTGTAAAAGCTTCCCAAGCATTGCGCGTTACACGCTGGTTTGCACCATCAGTAGGGAAACTATATCCGCCGTACATTACCCTAAAACGATCGGAATTTAAAAGATAGCCGCCAGGTACAAGCACTTGGTGTGTATCGCAAACATAAGTGCAGCCTTCGAAAAGTTTAAGTTGTTCTTCCACGGCAAGGAAAGTTGCGCCTTGAACGATTCTTGCCTTTTTTGTGCCACTTGTGATATTCTCTGGTCGTCTGTTGATAAACCAGTCCTTTTGCTTGCTACAAGCAAATAAAATTGTGAGTAGCAAGTATTTTTCTCGATTCCATTTCTCACGCACTAAGCCGGAACGTAGCATTAGAGTACGTATGCGTTCACAATTATTTCCCGTCCAATAAGCGAGACGTTGAGCTAAAGCGGCATCGGCGGAAGACTCATCATATGCTCGGCCTTTACCTGTCGTGTCTGGATAAGCACGAGAAAGCACTTCAACGTTAGCTTCCCAAAGGTCTTTAAAACTTACGGCACCCCCAAAAATAGATTTACTTGTTTGTGCTTTTATCGCACGTTCTATAAGCGCGTCGTCGTCTACGTCACCGTCCCATTCTTGACACGGGTAGTCTGTCCATTCTTGCTGAATGTTAGTGTGTTGTTGAACTGGAAAATAAGTTGTTACTAATTGTTTAATTTGTTCGTCGAAATTAAGCCCTGCATTACCTTGTGCGCCATAGCCTGTCAAAGCCACAAATCGATTTTCGGTGTAAAGTTCTATATGATGCGTTGCGTTTTTGCATGTATGCGCAAACGTTTGTGCTTGTCCGATAATGTGTAATCCTTTACGACTTGAAGATATTTCAACTGCTGCGCCTGGAAACATCGAAACAAGTTGCAGTGCAAGAGGAGACCATTTAGTACCGCAAGACTCTAAACAATCGTCAATGTCTAAAAACCAAAAAGGGTCTTGAGAAGTAAAAACGAAACCCGCACCGTGGTCTTTACCTAAAATCCCAGCCCGTAAAATCGCACTGTCTGCATCCAACCAAATTTTTGGATCATGCGCGTTAGCAGTCATCGCATTGCGATGATCAATCGGCAATTTATCATACTTCCCGTTGCTACTTTGAACTAACCTATAAACAATAAACTGTTTGTACGCCCGCATGGCGTCAAACGCAACTGGTAACGACTCCATTTTTCCATTCCTTTTGTTTTCTATAAAAATGTTCTTGCAACGTGCGCGAGGGCTTTTTGCTTAACGTTTTCCTCCAAGTTTGAAATGGTTTTATCTCGATTAATAATGCCTTGTGCAATGATATCTAAAATTTGTTGGTCGATTGCTTCTTGCATGACTTCTTTTTTAAGTTTATCAAACGGCCAAAAGTAATAAGAAATTAAAGCTTCAGAAACACCCATTTGTTTACTTAAAAGAATCCTATTTATTTTGTCGTACCCAATTTTTTTAGATAACGAAATCGCCGCTTTGATTATTTCTTTACGACGAGCGGCTGGGTTTTTTCTGATTCGCATTTTGTTACCTCCAAATAAGCTACGATTTTTTCAACACATAAGGGGCAACTAGACTTAACGTTATTGAAATTAATCCCGTTAATCGCGGCTAACTCTGCATCTTTGAAATAAAAGTCGTTTGTTAGTTCTTCTCCGCACCACGCTTTGTTATCGTCACACGTAAACTTAATATGGTTCATATCGTCCCTTCTCCTGTTGCAAAACAAGCGTCGCCACCCAACGAATTAATTAAATTGATCCAGGCAAGTTGGGCTTTTTCTCTTTCAGTTCCGGCATATTTCCAATTTGATTTTTTAATTTCTCGACTTAAAAACTGTCCTATTGTTTTGCCGACCATATCCTGAGTGATTTTGATAGGGCGTATACCTATCAAATCAGAAGACTTGATTATTTTGTTAATAGCCGCGGAATCGTTAGCAAGACCGTAACGAACGAAATTTCCTTCTTTTGTGTAGAGGGCGCCTACGTTGTTGCGCCACAATCTGCACCCTTTATGAGATGCTTCAAGGCGTATGATTGATTGAATTTTACTTTCTAAAACATCCATTTGCTCTCCTCCGTAAAGTAAAAATACGTTAACGTATATTGACGAGTTCGTCAATTATCTCAATAATTTTTGTAGAGAGTTCGTTTGCATTTTTTACATTAAGAGTTTGTGCGGTCATTACATCAACACCAAAAGTGAAATAAAACGTTTTGCAAATTTCACTGTCCGTTTTTCCCTCTGTTTTTTCATACCCAGCCCAACGTGCAATTTGTTCTCTCAATTCGCGTTGCGCGTCTTGTCGCAGTCTATGGTTTTTTGCAATAGCGAGTTGCGCGGGCACGGATAAATAGCGTGAAATTAAAGGTGCAGCATCAATTTTATTTATCTCACCTCTGAGTTTTGCTAACACTTTTTCGTCTAATTCAAATAAGTCACCATCAACATACTCGGGTGCGGATCGATCAGTAATTACAACTTGTGTTCCGCAATTTGGGCATTGTTTATAGATGCGTTTAAAAACAGCTAAACATTCAGGATTAATACAAGTACGCAGAGGTATTTCGCCAATCTTACGAGATTTTTTATCTTTACGATCTAAAGACCAAACGCGTTTTGAATCGGGCAACCCGTGCATCTTAACATTGCTTACATGATCAATGATGATAGCGTGCGATTTGCCTTGCATGGGTCGAAGTGCGCGGCCGAATTGCTGACTATACAAACAATAGCTTCGAGTTGGCCGTGCCATCGAAACCACTTCGATCGCCGGTACGTCAACGCCCTCCCCTAATAAATCCACATTGACGATTTGTAAGATCTCGCGGTTTCTAAATTTACGCATAATCGAAGCGCGTAAAAGATCCGGTGTTTTACTTGAAATAACTTCTGCAGTTACGTCTTGTTTTCTAAATTCTTCTGCGATTTCGGTTGCAGCTTTAATGTCAACAGCAAAAGTCACGCCTAGTTTACCGTCTGCAATACGTTTGTAATGTGAAACAACATCGCCGGTAATATGCGATTTATGCACTGCATGTCTTAACTTTGGAGGGCTATAATCACCTGATGCACTAATCGGTACCTCTGTTAAATCTAAATCGGAAGGCGGCGCGAAGATACGATAGTCAGTTAAGAATCCCAAATTGATTAATTCACGCATTGGGCACCCTAAAACCATTTCATCTATGATGCCATCCGCATGACGTCCTAAACCTCTACCGTCTGCACGAACAGGTGTTGCCGTGGGATAAAATCCGCGAGCGTTCGGAAATAATGCCGCGGCTTTTCCCCACTTATTGTCTCGTAACACATGGTGTGCTTCGTCTTGTATAACTAAATTGATTTTTTTAAATAACGGTTCGTTATTCATTTTAATAAGCGTATCGACGCCAGCAACAACGCACTTACGACTTAGCGGGTCATAATAGGAGCGCCCGACCTCTGTTAAATGCAATGCGCATATTTCTCGAATCGCAGGTTTTTGCGCAATAATATTATGTGAAATTCCATGGCGTGCTAGTGTTAAAGAAATTTGACTTACGAGCTCAACACGGTGCGCAATTGCAATCGCCATGCCGTCGTTGTCTTTGATTATTTTTGCAAGCAGTACAGTTTTTCCGCCACCTGTTGCGAGTTGCGCTAAAACATTCCTGGCACCATTGTTCCAAGCGCTATAGATTTTCGTTAAAACATCTTCTTGATAGGGTCTTAAAATCATAAATCTCGCTATTTCCTTATTGACGATGCCGTCAGTATACCGTAGAATTACGAACTGTCAATATTTCAAATAGTTAAGCAATAAGGAGGGCTTACTTTATGAGTGATTCGACAAAACTTACCGCACTATTCGTCTTAGTTACTTTTCAAACCATTTTGTTACTTACATTAATTGCAATCATGATCAGTTAAGGCATATCAATGAAGATTAGACTTGAAGAAGAAAAAGATTTGTCAGAAGAACAAAAACCGCTTGTAACAATTTCTGATAGTTTGGCAAAAGATTTAACGGTTTCATTACTTAGAACTATGAATGAATTATACGAAACAAATGATATGGTAAGACAACATGACTTATCTATACTTGTAAATTCAGTAGCAAAGTTCACTGCGTATATTTCTGTTATAACCGAAGAAAAATTTGGTATCCCGCGTGATAAAGCAACTGCTATCTTTGCGGACGTATCTAAGGCGTATTCTGAATTAACCGAAGTTATGCAAATCAACACAAACTCATTTCACTAAAAAGGAGTATTTATGTCTATTATTATTAAAATTGTTAATCCACAATTTGAAAGAAAAGAAGATTTAATTAAATTAGCTAATTTTCTATTGCAGTTTGCTGAAACAGACGTACAAGAAAAGCAAGAAGAAGATTGCGCAGCTCAAACAAGCAATGAAAATTACGCATTGATTCCCCCTCCTCCTTTGTCTTCCGAAACTTTAGAAGTTGAAACCCCATTAGAATTCTTACAAAACTTTGCTACTGAAATAAAAGAGGTCATTGAGCCTACGGCCAACGTGGAATTAGACGCATTAGGTTTCTGGTGGGACAAACGAATACACGCAAGCACGAAAACGAAAACCAAAGACGGCATTTGGAAATTAAAACGTGATGTTGATACCAATTTGGTTCAACAAGTTCAAGAAGAACAAAAAAGCATAATGCAAGTCAAAGCACCAGAAACTACTGATTCAGTCCTTGAAACTTCCGAAGAATTAATTGATTTTGCATTCGTGATGGATTACGCGACCACGGCAATTAAAGATAAAAAAATCACACATTCTAAACTTGCAACTATTGCGCGTGATATGGGAATGCCCGGCGTTGCAGCTTTTAGTTCAAGACCTGATTTACTTTCCGTTTTTTTAAACCGAATTAAAGAAGAATGTGGGGAATAAACATGAGTAACTTAACTCCATCCTCAGCGGCACGTCGAATCGCGTGTCCGGGATCAAGACTGTTAGAGCAGCAGTTCCCGAAACGTAATCAAGAAATATCAAAGCATATCGAAGAAGGAATAAAGGCGCATAAAATAGCAATGCGTGTTTTAACCGGCGCGCCTATTGTTGAAAGCGAATATTTTTTAAATACTGAAATGTACGATCATGCTTTGTTTTTCAAAAAAACCGTACAAGAAAAAATAAATGGTTCTATAAATCCTGATTATATAGAAACTACTTTAGATTTAAGTATGATTCATCAAGGCATGACCGGACGACCGGATTATTTTCACATTGATATAGATAATGGAACAGTTTATATATTTGAATACAAATACGGTTTTAAAAATGTAGAAACCTATGAGAATTGGCAATTAATAGAATATGCTTATGGAATTTTCCAACACATAGAACCCCCGTGCTTTAATGTGGTTTTTGTTGTAGTTCAGCCTCGCATAAGTAACTCAGTGAAGGAATGGCGCATTTCTCTTCTTGAACTATATACTTATTTTCAAACTATGACACAAAAAGAAAAGCAATCACTTGAGCCTAACGCCCCGTGCATTCCAAATCCGGAATGTATGTATTGCAGCGCACGATTTAATTGTGCCGCATTGCAAGCGTTTAGTTTACCGCTTATAGATTATGCTCGTAGTAATATTGTTAATAATCTTACACCCGAGGCTTTATCTAATGAGTTACAATTTCTTAGAGAAGCACGCGATTTATTAGATGCAAGAATAACTGGCTTAGAAGAAGAAGCGACTTATTTAATTAAATCAGGTAAACGAGTACCTTCTTTTATACTTCAAGAAAGTAGAGGATCTTTGAACTGGAGTCGATCTGTTGAAGAGATTATTGCCCTCGGCGAACTTTTAGAAATAGATCTTAAAAAACCCCAAGAAGTTATTACGCCAAAACAAGCGATAAAAGCGGGGTTAGATGACAAACTCATAAGTCTTTATGCGCAATATAAACCAGGTAATTTGAAATTAGTTTTACAAAAAGATATTGCTAGAAAAGTATTTAATGTTATTGACGAAACCGTTAATAACAAATAATATCAGTTTGTATTTTAAAAGGAGATAAATATATGTCGCACAAAGAAATTCTATTAACGCCAGTCGGAAGACTTGTGATGGGTTCTTTATATGAACCGCAAACAACAGATGCTGAAGGTAAACCTCTTGTTATAAAAAGTGGTGCTAAAGCAGGACAACCACAAGTAAGATATTTTTTTGCTTTAGCTATTTCAAAAGGCGCAGAAAGTCATTGGTCAGAAACTTCATGGGGTTCTAAAATTTGGAATGTAGGTCATGCAAGTTTTCCACAAGGCCAAGCACACAACCCTACTTTTGCATGGAAAATTGTTGATGGTGATAGCGCTATTCCCAACAAAAAAGGCGTTAAACCAATTGATCGTGAAGGCTATCCTGGTCATTGGGTGTTAAGTTTTTCTAGTTCGTTCGCTCCTGGAATTTATAACTCGGACGGTTCACAACAAATCTTAGAACAAGATGCGGTTAACTTAGGCGACTATATACAAGTGTACGGCAACGTCCAAGGCAATGAATCTCCAAATCAACCCGGTGTGTTTTTGAATCACAGTATGGTTGCACTAGCGGGTTATGGCAAACGCATCATTATTGGTGCCGACCCTAAAACAGTTGGATTCGGCGGACAACCTTTGCCACAAGGCGCAAGTTTAACGCCAATATCGCAGGGGTTTAACCCGCATTCGCCAGCACCTACAGCGCCTATGGTTGCCCCCGCTGCTCCTCAAGTGGCGACTGTTTCTGTAGCGCCCCCCACCCCCACACCACACTATGGGATTTTAAACCCGCCGCAAGCGCAAGCTGCCCGCGTGATGTTACCTGCAGCGAATGGTGGTACCTATGAACAATATATTGCAGCCGGTTGGACAGACGCACAACTAATTCAACATGGATTAATGGCGCCTTGATAGATAAAAAAAGAAAGGCGGTGTCATACACCGCCAATCTGGATCAAAGGAGTCATATTATTATTAAGGATATCACATGGATAATCAAGTAAGTTTAATCGCGTGCCGGATTTTAAATAATTTATTTAATGATGAGTTTATAAAAACACTTCCCGAAATTTCAAAAGAAGAAACTATCAATCGAATTTTATTAGAATGCGTTGTTGATCTTCTCATTATTCTCAAAGACAAACATAACGTACCGCTAAAAGTGTCTTATACAGTGGTAGGCGAACGGTTAAAATACATCATTCAAGACAGACTTGATAACTCGCAGGATTTAAATTAAATGATTTTTGCACCCCCTTCTTTAGATATGCTCGAACGAAATACGAAATTAAAAGCAGGTCTTGGCGAAACAATTATTCTTGCAGACATAGATTTTGAAACCTATAGCGAAGCAGGTTTTATTTGGAACGATTACGTAAACAAATATGAGAAGTTACCAGGTGCAAATGATCGAGGCATATTTGCGGTAGGAATGGCCGCTTATGCAAGGCATCCCTCTTGCGATATTTTATCTTTAGCTTACGATCTGAAAGATGGTAATGGTAAGAGACTTTGGATTCCTACCGATTCTCTTCCGATCGATCTTTTTAATCATGTCACAAAAGGTGAATTGATAGAAGCTTGGAACGTAGGCTTTGAATATTGGATTTGGAATTATGTTGCGGTAAGACGGTATGGATTCCCTCTTTTATCAATTCAACAATTACGATGCGCTTCAGCTAAAGCGCGTGCTTTTGGTCTACCCGGTGGATTAGAAGCTACGGGTGATGTTTTAAATATTAATTCAAAGAAAGATAAAAACGGTAAAAGACTTCTAAATAAATTTAGTATACCGCGCAATCCCACGCTTAAAGATAACAGGCGCCGCATACTACCGCAAGATGACCCGATAGATGCCCAGAATCTCTATGCCTACAATCTTCGCGACATTGAAGCAGAAGCGGAACTTTCAAGTTTAATTCCTGACTTAATTCCTTCTGAATTAGAATTTTGGTTAATTGATCAAACGATTAATCGACGTGGCGTTTCTGTAGATATAGAGAGTGTTAAAAAGTGCATAGAAATAGTGGAAAAAGCGCATGCTAAATACAATAAAAGACTTTCTGAATTAACTAACGGTGAAGTTAATTTTGCTTCTGAAATATTAAAAATGAAGAATTACATTTTAAAAAGAGGGGTTGTTGTAGATGACTTAAATGCTGAAACCGTCCAAAATCTTTTAAAAACAAGTTTTAAATTACCGCCGGAGGTTTTCGAAATTTTAAAAATTCGTCAAATTATCGGTTCAGCTGCAGTTAAAAAATTATATGCAATGTTAAATCGTTCAGTGGATGGAAAACTTCATGACTTATTTGTCTATCATTCTGCACGAACAGGTAGGGCAGCAGGCGAGGGGATGCAGCCTCAAAACATGCCTAATAGCGGGATGCTTGTTTATTTATGTGAAGAATGTAATTCTTATTACGGCAACATTTTAGCAACTCAATGCCCCTATTGTTTAGCCATACTTAATATTCAACATAAAAAAACACATGAATGGAGTGCTGAAGCGGTAGAGATGGCGTTAACTACGATTGCAACTGGCGATTTGTCTATTGTAGAAAATATCTGGGGAGATGCGATAGAGACGGTTTCTGGTTGTCTTCGAGGTTTAATTGTAGCTTCTAAAGATCATGACTTAATATGCTCTGATTATAGTGCAATTGAAGCAGTAGTTCTTGCCGCACTCGCAGAAGAAGACTGGCGCTTAGAAGTTTTTAGAACGCACGGAAAAATTTATGAAATGAGCGCATCTAAAATCACAGGGTTACCTTTTGAAGAATTTGAACGCTATAAGAAAGAAACAGGGCAACATCACCCGTTAAGAAAAAAAGTAGGTAAAGTTGCTGAACTCGCAAGCGGGTATCAGGGATGGTTAGGCGCTTGGAAGAATTTCGGCGCGGATGAATTTTTTTGTGAAGATGAAATTAAAAAATCGATTCTTGCTTGGCGTGAGGCAAGTCCTAAAATTGTTGAGATGTGGGGCGGACAGACAAGAGCAAATTACATCAAAGAAAATTTCGGATTAGAAGGTGCTGTAATTAACGCTATCCTTATGCCGGGTCAAGAATTTAAATTTAAATCGATTTCGTATTTAGTTCAACGAGACGTATTGTATTGTAAATTACCCTCCGGGCGCGCATTGGCATACCACAAGCCACGATTGACTCCAAGCGATCGACGCCCCGGAACCTATGCGATTAGTTTCGAAGGTTGGAACACTAACCCAAAAAACGGTGCGATTGGTTGGATTCGAATGCAAACATATGGCGGTAAACTCACAGAGAATGTCGTACAGGCTACCGCACGTGACATTTTAGCTCATGCAATTATCAATCTTGAAAAAAGCGGGTATCACGTAGTTTTACATGTCCATGATGAAATCGTTGCAGAAATACCAGAAAATTGGGGTTCAATTGAAGAGTTTGAAACCATAATGTCGACTTTGCCAGACTGGGCTAAAAATTGGCCACTTAAAGCGAGTGACGGTTGGCGTGCGAAAAGATATAGAAAGTAGTTGACTCGCTATAGTGTATACGCTACAATGGCCTTATTAACTAACAGACAATAAGGACTAATAAAATGAAAGACATCATCAATGCAGTTTATGAAAAATTAAAAAATAGAGAAATTCATCCAAGCGGAAAATTCGATAGTAAAAATCGGTTTTATGCAAAAAATGCAGATTTAATTAACGTAAGGCAACCAAGCGCAGCATGGCCTTTTTCGCACATGATCGCTTGCAGAACTAAAAAATATGTAGCTAAAGTAGCGAAAAAGTACAACGCCACGACTCAAGACCAATTAGAAAGTTTAGTTTAATAGGAGCCAATTAAAATGAACGAATTTAAATTAAATGTTACTAACAGTAGACCAATAAAATTTAAAGGGGAATTAATATCAGAAGATAAGACACAAATAGGTACGGGCAGGTTTATAAAATTAGCGTTGTATAAAACAAGCGGTGGTAATTTTGTTTGTCAAAAAATAGAAATTACACAGTGGGCAGGAGAAAGAGACCAACATTTTGTTGAGATATGTAAAGATATTGAATCAGTAGTGGGTTTTTTCGGTTTAGATGATCAAGCTAAAGAAATTTATACAGAAGCCGGTATTGACGTGTCAATTTTGATTGATTAGCTAAAGAGAGGTAAACAAATGCATGCCGCAACAAAAATTTTATTTGAAGTTCAAGAAATGACTTCAAGAAATGACGCATTAGAATTTTGCAGAAATAAAAAAGAATTTTACCATGAAGATGTTACGGAAGGTGAAAACAGCAATACCAATGTTTTTACTTTTAAAGACGGCTCTATACTCTATATTGGCTTTGACAATGAAATATATACGGATAATTGCTCAGAAACTATTAAAATGAATAATTGGGATTAAGTTTTTATGGAAGCGTCGGCATCATGCGATCGATGATGAGGGTGTGGGCTTAACACCTGTAGACACGGCTTTTGAGTGAAAGCACGCTTCCACCCTTTTTTATTTTTCTTGGATAGATAACTTATGCAGATAGATAAGACTGTTTTATATAAATTTAAAAATGTTTGCGAAGAAAATATTAAATTGATGAATGAAATAAGTAGCTATATTAAAGAGACGGAAAGTTTTTTTAAAAAATTAATGAAAAATAAATCAATTTGTTATATTGATGAAAATTACAATTTTAAAATTTTCTATAGTAATAAAAATAAAAGATTAATGTATGAAAGTAATTTTTTATCAAGGCCACTAATTGAGTGCCCAATCGAAGTACGCAAAATGGTTATAGCGGGTAAACATTTAGACAAGTTAATACAAATGGCGATTGTAAATTTGCAAACTTAACATGAGGACATTAACAAATGGAATTGTATCGAGTTGTGATAAGAACGAAGATAGCGCCAATTGAAGTTTCTTATTCTGAACGCGAGGAAATAGAAGGCTCTATTAAAAACATAAAAAATTTATTAGAAGTACAAGTATTAATTTACAACATGAAATGCCAATTAATCGCATTAAAAGATTTTAATTCAAAGGAGATAATATGGAAAACATAGACAACGAAGAAAGAGATTTAATTGAAAAGGTGGAGGAATATACTTCCAAAATACTGACCCGTATTAAAAAATTAGACTATGCTCTTTCAGAAGTGTTTAAACTTCATTCATTCTTACGCATGGATTCTATGACTAAAAGCATAGAGTTTCATTTTAAGCATGCGATGTTATTTGCTTATGAAAAAGATGAGCTAAGTTTTAATTTAGCCCTAACTAGATTACAAGAAAGCTTTAATGGTCTTATTAACTTAGCTAAAGATGCATATTAAGAAAATAATAAGGAAAACAATCAATGACCGCCCAAGATATCGATAATAAATTAAAAGAAGTTGATTTTAAATTAAAAGAGGTTTTGAACGAAGATAATTTTAATACCCTATTTGGTACTTCTAAAAGTTTTGAACTTGCACAAAAATCTTTATTTTTAGCGGCAATATATAAAAAACATGACACATACAAAATAATTTTAGATGTTTTAAAATCTTATGAAAAAGACGTTATTCCAAATTTAATCGAAAATGCAGAAAAGATATTAAAACTACAAGAATAGACAAAACAATGAAGCCACTACAAATTGCCGAGGAAGAAAAACAAAATTGGGTTCTTATAGAAGAAAAGTTACCGCCATTTAATAAAGATCTAATGCTTAAATACCAAGTTGTTGTAAATGAAGACCGTGATTTCAGAGTTTTAGAATGTACTAAAATACGCGGGTATCTTAACATGTACGGTGAATTTCCCAATGTCTCTAATCTTATTTGGGTTCACACATTTTTTAGTAAAATAAGCGGGAAATGGGATTACGCAATTATAGAAGAAAATAAAACTAGAAGAGTTTCACACTGGCGAGAACTAACAGAAGAGGAAAAAAACAATGACTAGACCACGTTTATATAAAAAATGTAATCGATGCGCAGGTACGGGAAAATTAAAAATTCGCAGTCTTTATGTTTTAACTGCAGATACAAAACGCATGTTACGCATTATGAAAAAACACGAATTAACTCAGTTTGCGTTAGCTAAAATTTTGGAAATATCACAAGGTACAGTTAGCGGATGGCTTCATGGAAAAACGAATAAAATAAAACCTATTTATTTTGCTAATTTAAAAGCGCAAGGATATTTCTGATGAGAAGTTGGGACTAGAGCAATTCATGATTAAATACTTAATATGTGTGCTCATTTATGGGCACAATTTTGATTTTGAGAGTAGAGCACGAATCGTTGAAGAAGGAAAACTTATTGACGTCCTTATGTTTTGTAAAAGATGTAATAAATATAGGAGCGTAAGATGACATTAGATGAAATGATTCGCCGGCTAGCTAACGGTGAACTTTTAATTTCCTCAAATTACTCTATACAATGCGTAGATAAAGTTTTATTTATTAAAGATAAAACTTTGGATACTACTCATCATTTAGTTTTAATGGGCAATATTTTTGAATTATTTACCCTGGTTCCTTCTCAAAATAAACTCACAATGGTTGGAGAGCGTGGTACGTTAATATTAAAAAAATCAGAAAAACATTTTTCAATACAAATCACGGGGTCGACATTCGAATATTTTTATCAATTTAACCCTGAACTTTTTATAAAAGGAATAACGGAATGTTAGAAGATGTTTTTGAAATGTTGATGAATAAAAACGAAATATGTCCTTCTTGTCGCGGAGATTGTGGGAAATTAATCAATAAGAAGACTCATGAAATTAGATGCGTGTGCGGTCATAGTTATAAGTATCCTACTAAAAAACAGGGAACTATGATAATTACAAATAAACAACTACAGCAAATGATCTATCTTTTATCTTTAATCGTGGGTGCCGCGGATGATTGTGTAGTTGGTGGTAAATTTAAACAAACCGCAGAAAAACTATTAATAGAAATAATTAACCAACAATCTGAAGAACTTAAGGTGCTTGAATGATCGAAAAATTAATGAGGTAGACGAATGAGAGAGCGGATAAGTGTAAAAGATGCAGTGCCTCCAAATGATAGGGTATAATGATGAAAATATCTGAAAAACAGATTCAACAAATGATGTATCATCTTTCTGCGGTCAGTACCTCACCAGAACACAGTTTCATGCCAGAAGAATATAAGAAACTAATAAGACGATTGTTGTATGAGATATGCGATCAACAATCAGAAGAATTAAAAGAGGTAGAAACATGAGTTATGTAGAATACTATTGTGCAGAATGTAATGTCTGTTGCTGTTGGGGAAGAATGCGGTTGTTCTGAAAATTTTAATTTTTATGATGGCGTATTTTTGTGCGACGATTGCGCGATAGAAAATGGTCTAAAGAAAGAAGAAATTGATCGAGACAAGTGGGAGAACAATAGCGCATGAGTGAATCAGAGAAAAAATACCACTGTGAAGAATGCAAGAAAGAACTATCAACCAGCTTCGTAAGGCTTCATAAGATGCTTTATGTTAACTATATGCTTAAGATGCAGAATAATAAGTTGGTTGAATTTGTTTTAAAAATATCAAAAGATTGTGGTTGCATAGGATATAACTGTAACTGCCTAAATTATTTCAGTTCAGAAGCTAAAGAACTACTAAAAGAAATAGGCGAAGTATGAACTACGCTCTACAAACTAAAATCATGCGCGCTCTAGGTTTTGCGTTAGGTGCATTAAGCACCCTATCCCTTACATCAGTTTCAGATGCTGAAAAAAATAGATTGATATCTGCTGAGAATCATTTAAGAAAAGAATTAGACGACATAATGAAGGAGTTTGAGAATGTTGAGAGAAGGTAGCTGGTGGATAAAAAGCTCTATTGATGAAAGGTGGAATTTAGATGGTAGAGGATTAGTTGGTATGTTTATGTCATATAAGAACATTCCGGAAGCAATAGGGTGGATAGAAGCTTGTGAAAAACGGTATGGGGAAAGGCCATACGATCTTGAATTTGGTTATATGAAAGATTAAAGAATGCGTTTATACTATGCTGCATAGTCGGTTACATTAAAACACTAGATTGATAAATTATATTGGGTTATTTGTTCCTTTGTGATTTTAGCCCAACCTTTCAATAACACGACGCTAGAAACATAAGCTTTCACAACTTCATCAGGTTTTGATTTTTTATTTAATTTATCTAAAGGCAGTTTAGGGATATCTGTAAGTTCTATCATTGGGCAATGATATGCGATAGGCGTTGTATTGCTAGCACAAGAACATAGCGCTGCTAATAACACCGCTAACGCCAGTCTCATGTTAAAATACTCGCTTGCTCTACCGCCCAACTTATTGCTTTTTCACATTCTTGCGGTACTTCAATTTCCATGATTCTATGAGACTCATTTTCAACTTGATTCAATTTATCTTCTGCTTGATGATGCGCAAGTTCAACTTGTGCTTCTTGGACTTTCGATTTTTCCTCAAGCATAGCAATTTGAGACTTCAATTCATTAATAGTATTTCTTTGGCTTCTAATTGATAAATATTGACCGCCAATCAAAAACACGAAGCACATGGTTACGATCAACCCAAATAGCCGCGAATTAGTCATGTTCTTTTTTCCTTTGAGGCTCTGTCTTGCGTTTCAATCTTAAATTAATTCCGAAGCCTACCGCTATTGCCGCATCACCCCCAGCAAAATCCATTGCGCCCCAACTATGCCCTTGAACCGAATTGATAATAGCGAGAGTAAAAAACACAAAGAAAGACGCAAAACATAAAACACGTCCGTTATCGAATGTGTGGTTATCTATGCCGGTAAAGATGTCTCGAAAAAGCTTTCTCATTATTTTCATGTTAAAGCCCTCCAAATCCAACCTTCTAAAAATTTCAATTGGGATTTTTTATATTTTACTATGTTGTTATAATATCTGCATAGCTCAACTCTAAAACGGTCTGTTAACCATCCTATGTGCGCGCCATTAATCGCTTGAATTGTGACAGAGCCTAATATCCCATCGGCTAATACCCGATTGCCCGTCATATACAATGCTTTTTGGATCAATTGTACAGCTTGCATTGGATCCATGTTTATAATTGCGAAAAACAATTTTTCTGCAATTAGCTGATTTTGTATTTCACTTAAACGGTATCTATCCCAATAATCTTTTAAAAAAATGCCAAATGCTTTTTCAGGAGTTAAATTTTTAATATCGATGTTTGGATATTGACGTTTACTAATTCCATATTTTGTCTCACCCCCTGGATCTTGGGGGTCATTAACATACCCCCCTTCAATATCCAAAAGATCTTTTTTTACGAGATCAAAACTAGCCATTAGGTGCCTAAATATTTAATCTGAAATGCTGGCAATTCAGGAGCGCTAGCTGAAATAATTCTACTTATTCCGGTGTTGTTATTTGCGAATAATGCGACTTCGTCATTAACTGCCATTTCAAGAATCACGCTTCCGCTCAAAGTTACATCGTCGCCGTTACCATTATCAATCTGACTTAAACGTTGGAAATTAACAAAAGATGGTCCGCCCGCGGGTTTTAACCATAACTCAAGATAACAACTCCCAGTTGAACTCGCGCCGCCGAATCTCAGAGTTATAATCCCAGTGACTTCAAAAACTCCCGCTACTAAAGCTTTATACGAATAATTAGTAGTCGAATCAAAAGACACAACGCCTTTGCTATGATCAAAATCAAGAGTCTTAAATATAATTAAATTATTGGTATGATCACCGGGTATTGTTTGCGCGCTACCTTCATTGTACATCCCCATACCAATAAAGTTAGGATTCAAAATGACTTGTGGTTGAACAAACAATTCTGTTGCAGATTTCGCAATACCCATACGAACGCGATTCAATCCGGGCAAAACCGTACTAACTTGTCCTGCAGAACTTGCAGATAAATAATAAATCGAGCCTGGTGTTAATCCGCTAAATAAATTACATACGCCGCTTAATATCACACGGCCATAAGTTACGTCTGCAATGCCTATGACATTTCCGGCAACCGTGCCATTTGCTTGTGCTTTCTTGAAAGTAGGCACACCAGTGTCATAATAAACCACGTCGCCATCGACAACACCGGCATCAAAGCCGACGCCTAAAATAGCATTCGTGGCATCTAACATCCCCCACGCGGATTTATCGCTAGGATCAAAAGTATTAGTATCACTAAGAGACATATAATTGCGATAACCGTTGCCGTCATCATATCTCACCATCGCAAATTTGTTGTAGGAATAAGGACTTCCACCATTATCTGCAGAAGTGATAAATTCAGGTACGCCGTGGATTTGATACTGTTGAATGTTAAGGGTTAAGTCATAATAAAATTGATTTGTTTGATCACGTGGAATAGCTTTAGCTGCTGGATCAGTTGCTAAATCTCTTTGATAATCTAAACCCCATCCTGTTTGATAACTTACACTCCCGCCTGATTGAGTGTCGGTAGGTATCGCAGCCTTATCCCCAGTTTCAGCAAACGGACGTTTGTAAAATTGCACCATGCTTTTACTCTCCTAAACCTAAAATAAATTCTGATATAAAATTTCCATTCTGGAAATTCATGTTGTCATTGATCATCGGTACTTCATTAAATCCAAAAATAGAATCCGATTTAATGTAGTATTTTATTTTAACGCCCGCCGGTCTTGGTAAAATATCATAGGTAGATAAGATATACAGCAATTGTTGGGATACATTAAAATTAAAAACATAAGTGATAGACATATCAAGACCATCTAACGCATATACCTCACCTAGGTCTTTGAACAAATATGCTAAAAAAGTATTTGTTTGTGTCAATGAACCTGCAGAAACTAATTGATAATATCGAAGTCTTAAAACCAATCGTTGTTCGTCAATTGTTAATTGTGATTGAGAGCCACTAGTCGTAAAGCTCCCGTTTTCAAAATTACGCCCACCTTGAATCGCGCTAGGGTCAGGAGCATTAAAAACATTTGTTCCCCAAATGGGTTTTCCAATTTTGTCTGGATCAACTCCGATTGACAATGGAAGGTTTAATATAATCGCCCATACATGCAAACCAAATTCATCAGCGGTTATTAAGTTAAATACATCGTTAAACCAATCTTCCCAAAAAGCGGAATATTGAAAATCGTAAAAAATCTGCTTTGAAAAAAGTAAAGACTGTAATTTCAGAGCTTGATCATATTGCCAAAGCAATGTTTGTAAAATGTCAACCTTATAATCAAACTCTTGTATCTTCATGGTACGACATCCACTGTTATGCTATCCGCAACGATATTTGCCAGTTGATAAATGAACATAGGCAACTCATCCGTCGTCCAGCTCACTGTAGAAGCAAGTGAAACTTCCATTTTTTTAACATAAAGCCCGGGTACTTCTATATTAACTGCTCCTGCTAATTCAAAAGGAGAAACTGACGCACCAACAACAAACCCCTGTTCGCCTGGCAATAACCCATTTGCATAATCCAAAATGGCCTGCTTAACTGCGCTAACCGGGTCTTGAATTGAAGTATTTGCCCTCACGGTGGCTTTAGCCAAAACCGGGACTATTGTTGGACGATCGAATTTCACATCATAGCTTTGGCCACTAATTGGTACGGTTAAAGTTACGGTGGTGCTTCCATTATATGCGCAACCCATGCTTTTTTTATTTAAAAGCGAAGTCGCAACGTCATTGTCCGTACCACCATCAACGATTACATAAATAGAATGCGGAATTAATGTTTTACCATCGATAACAATTGGGCTGTCAGTATAATTCTCACGAAACACTAAACTTTTAACGCCAGGCACTAAATATAAATCCGAGATAATAGCTTCAGGTAAAGCCGTCCCTTGTGCAGCTAATGTCACACGGCGCAATTCTCTTGCTTGTTCGTCGGTTTGTTCTTCACTTCCTACTATTCCCTGCGCTAGGTTATTTACCATTTCCCAACCCAAAATGTCGCTTATTATTTGCGTGATGAAATTTGCAGGCACGCTAATCGCACCAGGTACAACCGCTGAAAAAACAACAGAGGCAGTTCCAGACCCATCCAGAGTCACGGTACTATTTGACTGAAAAACAATGCCGGTATTTGACGATGCTTGCGCCCCTGCTGGTATAACCGTCCCTGCTACTCCGTTTAATACGCATGTCGCATAGGAAGGCTGAGCCGCAATACGTTGTGAACCCGTTAATGCAAGTATTGCATCTAGGAAAACTCCGCCAGCTAAATTAGGATTAATTTGGTTAGCTAGTGCGGCATTGTTTCGTAAAACATCACTGCGAGCTAAAGTTTCAGCGGCAATTAAAATCCCCTGAGGTGTACTTGGGTCAACATTTAAATCCTGCCCAAATGCCGCCTTATATTCGTTTTCAACAAGAGTTTTTATTTCCCCTGTGTCGGGAACAATAACCCCCGTGCTATTGATATAGATATAATCAGCCATTTATTGTCCCGTTCCCAAATTCCGTTCTAATAACCGCAGTATAATAAAAACCGTTCTTATCGTCGGTATACATTGTAAAAGAAATTACCTCTATTACACCATCAACATTTAATAACGCACGTCTAACCGAAGCTTCATATTGAGAATAATTTGGAACCCCCGCCCATATTGTTTCAAAGTCTGGAATTCCTTGGTCAACTTGTAGAACGATTTCACCTAAAACGGTTCTGACTACGTGCATACAATTTTGTAGTACCGCTTCTATGTCAGTAACAATTGCAATATTTCCGATAGTATCTAAATAAAGGTCGTTATTTTTATCAACCGCAAATGTTTTCGTCATAACTCTCCCTATGGCACATGCGGCGTAATATCGCCAGACGCTGTAATATCTCCGATAACTCGAGAATCGCCGGTCACGGTCATATTACCCGTCATATTCATATTGCCCGTAATAGAAAAACCTCCACCTCCTGTAACCGACAAACCGCCTGTTGCAGTAATAGCGCCATTAACGATTAACCCGCCAAGCGCGGTTATCTCTACATGGTCGGGAAATATTTCAAAAGCCGCAGTGTTTGTATCATCTGCCACCGTGGCTTTAATTTTATCCGTGCCGAAAGAAAGTTTTACTTTACCGTCGATGCTTTGCAATACCGCATTCTCTAAATCTTCACTTGCGATATTGTAATTTTGAACAAGAATGTTAGGAATGAACAAGCTATCAGCAAAATTATTTTTTCTTAGAGTATTAGGCTTTGCTTCACTATAAGATTGTAGAAACAAAGAAATATCACGGTCATTTGCTAAGATCCACCCTAAATCGTTTTCTTTCAAATTAAAGTTAAGCATGAAATTGCCCCCTCCAATTTGAAGAACCGGAAGACTAGCTATTTGTGCGCGACTAACTTGCGATCCGTCCGTTGTTAAAACCGCGATTAGAGGTTGGACTTGTACTCTATTTTTTTGTCGATCAAAAGCCATTACCCTAGCCGGAAGCATCCCATTTACATCTTGCAACATTTTATTAAAAGCAAAACGCATGGTTCCAATGAGCGAATCATTATCTGCTGGGTTAATTGATGGATTGTTATTGCTGTTCATCGTAGCCGCCTAGCTTCTGCTATGTAATAAAAAGGCGTATCTCTATTTGCAATATTAAAGCCTAATTTATAAATAACATAATTACCATTAATCGCAGGATAAATTTTACTTTTAATTTGTAAACCTCCACCCAATGTAGTTTTATTATCTAAAAGAAACGTAACTTTAACACCTTGCTCGGTGAGTTCAGGTATCCCAATCATTCCGGTCGATTCGTCTAAAATTGTTAATGTGTTATTTAAAGGCACATTAGCGGTTTTAATAATAAGAGACGCATCATCTGCAAAAGCATTAATGCCGCCGATATTATTAAGCGCCTCAATCTGTTTAAGTGCTCCGCCCGTATATGTATAATTAGCTATGTTTTTATCTTCTGTTTGAAACAACAAAGTTAAATTGCAATCTTGAGCGACTTGTTTTGATAACTCTCTTAAAGAAACTTGCCCCGCTTGATTTCGTGCAATAATATTTCCTTTTAAAAAATTACCCGTTAAACATTTTAATGTCACGGCTATGTCGGGCGGTTGCGAAGGCTTAGCGCTAACAATGTTACCGCTAAATATTTTAGATGCCCCGTATGATTCTCGCCCCGCTTCCAAAATAACTAGTTTGGGAGTGCGATTTAAATTGAAAGGTGAAGTTTCAGTTAATATATAATCTTGCGTGGTTCTATCCAAATTGGACAGAGTTATTTCTGCTTCATTTTGAATTGCGTTTGCATATTTAGTACCTCTAGCAGTTATGGCAATGCCCTCATAAGTTTTGAGTTGGCCGCCAACTTCAATGCTTACTTTGACAATCCGAGGGTCAAGTGCCGGCACGTATAGCCCCCAATTCTGCTTGAGATATATAAACTAAAGATTGCGTTATACCAAATTTGGTATAATCCGGCAGCTCATTGTCGGCAGTGTCAATGAAAAAATTTCCCGATTCTAAATACCGATACGGAATTAATAAAGTTCCGCCAACTGCCCGGACATTTTGAATGATTATTTCATTGTTACGTAAGATGGTAACAGACATACACCCGCAAGTTTCAATAATAGAAATATTATATTGATTGTCATCCAATCGAATCGATAGAGCTTGATTAGGAATAGCTGCAAGATCAATTTCTAACATACAAGCACCTCTATCTTTTTCTTATAAAATCTTCAAGATCAGCTAAAACACTTTGATTTCGTTCTTTTGGTTGTAAAACTCCGCGGTCTACTTTAGTAGAATGCGAAGGATTTTTTGGTAAAATGCCATACTGAGCTTGAGCAAACTGAACTTGTTTTAATTTTAAAGCCACAGTTAACGTACTATGCTGGTCTGGGTCTTCTTCGTGAGGCATTCCTGCTATCAATTGGTTAGCATAAACATCCGCATTTGTTTGAACCGTAAGCAAAGTCCCATTTAAAAAATATTGTTTGATGTTTCTATACGTGTCCGAATAGTCTCTTGCTTGGACTATCATTGAAAGTTCAATTTCCGTAGGTAAAATAATTCGATGGTCGGTTATGACTGCACCAGTTTCTACCGGGTGCTCCATAACTTTAGCTTCTTGCTTAATCGTGGCTTTTAATGCTCTAGCTCTGGAAAATACTTGTAAAAAAGTAGTTTGATCATATACCGCAACATCATCAAATAACGTTGGAAAAATACTGTCTATGATGCGCGTTATAGCCATTAGCCTAGTACTCCGTCATCCATACCGTTAACGGTTTGTCGCATTTGATCTGAAAATAAATTATTTTTTAAAGCAGAAGCTATGCCATAGCCGTCCGTTGCCTGAGTATAAATATTAATTTCGCCCATATTAATAGAATTATTTCTATTAGAAGATCGACTTGAACTAAAAATGCTACCGGACGATTGAGACGCCAAACGATTATTAGATGCAAGTTTTATTGCTTGTTGACCCGATAGAAGTCCATCTAATGTCACACCGTTATTATTTCCAGTTAGGAAACTACTAACTTTTTTAAATCCTTCAACAACCGCATCAATCGCTTGCATAACAAACTTTAACGTTTCTTTTATCCCGTCAAATACTGTTTTGATAACTTTGCCAACCACCGGCCATCGTTCCAATATCTCACCCGTTACAGATCGATTGCCTTTTAAGAAATTTTGAATGTCATCATAAACAAGAGCAAATGCCGTACTTAAAACAGCTAAAGCCACAATCATTGGGAGTAGCGGCGCCATGAAACCCCAGGCTGCGACGGCTGCACGTACTAACGCCGGAGTTACGAGGTAAGTAATAATCCCCGCTAAAGCGATCAAACCTCCTTTGATAAAGTCAGAATGCTTTTTAAAATAAAGTCCGACTTTTTCAAAACCTTCAACGAGTTTTATTAAAAATGGAAGAACTGCTGTAGAAATTTGAAGGTAAAAGTATCTAAATAAATAGGTCGTTTTTTCCCATTCATTATTGAACTTTCGGACTAACTCAGCGTCCTGTTTTGTAACAGTTCCGAATTCTTTTTGTTTAGCAAGCAATGCATCAATTTCGCGACGTCCTTGCTGTAAAAATAAAATAGTTCCTTCGTCAAGACCTATCTTCTTACCAAAAGCCAACGCTCGATCTTGCCCTACTTTTCTAAAAGTATCAGCTAAACGCGGCATTAAGCTTAAAGCATCTTTTGTCGTGATATTGAGTGCAGAAGCTAAATTTCTAACGGAAGATTGAAAACCTTGCGCAGACCCTCCGGCCTCTTTAACTGCACGATCCCAAACGTCCAATTCTTCGACATTAACTTTCAACGAACGCGCAGCGTCACCAACTTCGCGAGCATATTCGCCCGCCGCTTTAACTGAATTGTAAATATGACCTACGCTTAACCCAGCAAGAACAAAACCGCCAATGCTTTTGGCTAAACCAATAAATTGGTTACTGAGATTTTGACTTATTTTCCCGGTGTTTTCTAAAGAATGCGCGAGATCATCCGTCGTTTTCTTAGCACGTTTTTCGTCTCTTTCCAGCTCATCAATGCCCAGAGATTTATAGACAATATATAACGTATCTAAAACAGTCATCTATTCCCCTTTTTCTGTGCATGTTGGGCGGCTAAATATTCATTATATCGAGTAACCGCGATTACTTCCCACATAAGGAACGCATCTTCTAGCGTGTACTCAGTTTGCAACTCTTTTAAGGTTGCTTTTCCGTCCGCGAGGATCGCTCCAAAAAAGCCGTCCAGGTTTTGGAAATCCACGCTAGGGCACTCTGGGCTGAATCTTGAAAGAAACTTGAGATCAGCCCTTTTTGAAAAAAAGAGCAATTATACTCCAACATTGCAATTTCAATTTTACCTAATGTTTGCCATGGATATTCGACACGAGATGAAATTTGATTATCGATAAGAACTTTATTAGATAAACGCATTTCTTTACCGTCAAGAACTATCGCTACAAAACTCATTAACTTTACCATTGTTTCTTCATTTACTGCATAATCACCAAGCTTTGGTAATCCGGATAAAGGATATTTAGCTACAATCTCGCGTCCTGGAATCGCTGGGAATTTAGAAATGATCAAATCAATTCCGTCGATTTGAACAGATTTAGGTTGTAGTAAATCCATTAGGTAGCTACCCCATTTTCAAATGCGAAATTATAGGTTTTAGTTTTCAAACGACCTGCACTAGCCACACCGGTTGCCGGCATCCCGTCCGTAATAAAACCATTATTTAGTACGACTATTTGTCCGCTTGGATAAATGCCGGTCATAGTGATAATGTCACGAACGTTTGCTTTGCCTTTACCGACTCGGTTTGCTTGAAACAAGATAGAAAGCAACTCATCGTCTTCGCTTTGCGGAACAACGCTTAATGTAACTTTAATTGGGTTTGCTTTAGACCATGTAATCAAATCACCATTTAACCCCATCGCACTATCACCTATTTGCATCGATGGAAAATCAAAAGGGTCGTTATCGTCTGCAAAATTAGTAATGTTGATACCTAGCGGAAAAGTGACCGTTGTAAGTATATTAACTCGTAAACCAAAACCGGATATGTCTTGCATTAGTCATTCCCTCGTTAGATTAATTCATGAGTGCCGTTAATTTTACGGACGTCATCATCTTTACTATAAATCAAAGTATACTCCGCGTGATATTCAACTCCGTCATTTACTTCAACTGGAACAATTACACAGTCCAGCCAATATCCGACATTTTGGACTTGATACCAAGCATTAGGATCATTAGTTTGCTGAGTAATAAATTGCTTTTGATCTTCAGTAAGGATTTTATCTACACTAATAGTGCCATTATTAATTGCCAAATTAACTACGTTTTGGAGAGTACTTAAAATCTGGCTTCGACCTTGACCATTTGCAGAGATTTTAGCTAACTGAGTAATTAAATTTAATAGCGCAGCGCTGGCAACACTCTTTAACCATTGCTCATTCGCGTAGGTATTCATGTCCTTAGCATCAGTCGCGCCGCCCATCAATACTCCGCGCTGATAAAAAGCTAATTGCTGACCTGCCGTTTGAGTTAAACCGATATAGTTCACTCTTAATGGATCTAAAGTATTCGCCGCTAAATCTGTACTAACTGAAGGACTCAACAAAGGGAATTTTTGAAACATATAATTCTGAACGGAATTAACTCTGAGATAATTCGTTGCAGCAAGTATCATCATAGGCGCCATCTCGGGGTATTCACCTGCGACACTTGAAATTGTTAAACCTGTCCCGCCATATCCAATTAATGCCGCAGACCATGATGTGGCATCCGCATACGCAGTTGGCACCATATATTGGTATTTAACATTTTGCCCCGCGTTCCATTCTGCTGCCTCAGCGTGTTGATCAATCGTTAGTGTAGGTATAAATAAAAACGATCCAAAATTATCTGAGCGAGAAGCAGATTGATCTAACGTATCAGTAATAGCTTCAACTGCAGACCCATTAGAAATAACTAAATTATCCCCCCCAGACCAACCAAGATGAGTGCCTAGAGGCGTACCCGTTACGCCTTCAACATAAGCAATCGTTGCATCGCCTGTTGAACCGCCCACGAAATTAAAACTTGCTCGTGTGGCATCATAAGTAACAGTAGCAGAAGTCCACATGGTGCCACTTGCAGTTCTAATCGCCGTTTGAACGATGGTCGCAACATCCGCTAAACTTGTTGCCCCAGAAAAATCTAATGCGGTAAAAGTATTAGTTGTTCCTAAAATGTTTAAACCGAAAGATCCATTCGTTATTCCTTGCCATGCTGTAAGACTTGAAACTACCGAAGAGTTATCCCCCAAAATTCTTGGAGACACTGCCGTTTCAACCCAGCGAGAATAAGAAATGGATTGAGGAGAAGTTATATTTTTACTTACCCACCCAAAATAAAAGCTAGCTCTTTTATATTCTTCTGAAGTCGTACCAAAATAAGCGCCGACAGCCGCAGCACTTGTAAATTCTTTGTCGGTATCTACCGGCAGATAGATGTTAGAAGTGAATAAGCGAGCTATTAATTTTCTTTGACCGACACTTCCGCCTGCCCCGACACCCGATGTGATATTCACATATCGATTACTATTTATAGTCATTCAAAAATCCCTCTGTCTAAACTCGCTTTATGTTAAATTCAAATGATTCTATCACTGGATCTATTGATACTCTAGTTTGCTTATGCGTTAAAATAAAGTCAAACGAAGGTGATGCCTCGAAACGATCTCTATCGTCTGTAAAATAAGGATTTCGCACATCAGTAACTCGCAAGATTCCTACCTCTTTTAAAAGTAGTTGTTCTCTTGCACTGTCGCTTTGCATAATCGCTGCAGCCTCGTTCACTAAATCAGAGGCGGTATAGCTTGGGTTAGATGGTTTTTGAATTACAAGCGCACTCATTTGAAAAACAGTTTCATACCACTGTTCTTCGATATGCTCCATCACACTATCAACAGTATTCCATATGCTATCACGTCTCAAAAATCCGTAACGCTTATCCCCTACTTTATAAAAATATACGGTTGGGGGTGTGTCGGTTCCTTGTTGAGTTGGTTGGTACGCTTGTTTTGATATCACATCAGTGTAGCCCGCATTAATCAATCCCGTTTTTAAAATAGGCCAAAACACTTTTATTAATTCATTATCTGTCATGCGTTAATTCTCCGTATCTTGAGGGAAATTACCATGACTATAATTTTCATTGTCATTTATAGTTGGTACTTCATTAAAACCGAAAGTATCAACATCGGGATTGAACTTACCGACCATAACGCAAAGAACGCCAACCCAACCATCTACAGGATACCAATTGTTATTAGACTCACATTGATAGCGCTTACCGTCAAAAATAATTTGATCCGCCGATACATCGCGTTGAACATCAATAACATTCGTAGGAGTATAAAAAACCGCATAAGTTTTTTGGAAGTCCAACCCGTAGACCTCATAGAGGCTTTTAGATATTGGCTGAAAACTACCTTGAATATAAACTGCTGGAGCATACAAAGTCACATCCTGACCAACATCATTTAACGTACGTTGCAATGCTTTGTAATAGGTGACCGTTTGCGGTGCGATTACCGTTAAAGCAAGATTTAATAAATTGGATCCTGGAACTGACATTAAGGTTTCTCCACTTTACCCAAAACGCTATCAAGTAACATGCCTGTATCAATTAAAGGTTTTGTAAGTCGGCCTATCGTTTTTTTATCTTTTCTTCGAGATAAACGCGCTTTAATTGTTCCGGGCTTTAAGGGAGGTTCATAAATAGCAGATATCGTGTCTTTAACATCTCCCGCAGCTTTATCTACTAAAAGTTCCATAACGTCTCTACTTGTAGAGTTACCTTTAAGTATGGAACTAACTCCTGCGGCAATTAAGCGTTTCCACTTCGCTTCTTCTCTAATAATAGTCAGACGCAGCATAGGTCGAGGCGGGATATTATGTTGCGGCCATCCATATTCCGAAATAGCGGCAGCCATAGCAACCTGAAAACCAGATTCGTACTTGGCATTTTCAAACCACCCAACTTTGCCAAGTACACCTTTTATGCCTTTAAGTGCAACTTTAAAATTTTTATCTGCATCACCTTGCACTCGATTGACTTTTATCATTAGAAGATACCATAAACTTTCCTGAACGCTTGACCTTCAGGTAAGCCCCCAATGTAATTACCGCCAACCGATCGGACTTGCAACAATCCTAAAAGTTGAATGCCATAAAGTGTTGTAGATAACCACCATTGCCATTGATTTTTTAATGGTGGTGGAGTCAATGACACAGTGACTTTATCAACCGTCGAATTTTGAATTAAAACTGAAGTTTGGCCTCTTGCAATTAAAACAGACGAAGCCACTAGATGAGCGGTCATTAGGTTTAACGCTAATAACCGGCATCCGTTTTGGAGATTACCATAATCTGACGTATCATCAATATAGCAAATCGCTTGATCCCAGTACATCTGTAACATAGCATCAGGAAATTGCACGGAGTTAGCATACGCTGGAAATTGCGCCCGAAATAACGTGGGTTCAAATACCAGCGTCGCCATATCTAACCACCTCTGTTTTTGTTAGTCGAAGGCTTCGGCTTTGATTTAACCTCAGTGTCTTTATAATCATCTGGACTAACTGGTGCAGATTTATCTTTCTCTTGCATATCCGCCGCTACTTTTTCAACGGCAACAGATTTCTTTTCAACTCTAATAAAACCGTTTTCTTTATGCTTTTTGAAAAGCCAGATAGATTCAAGAATTGCTAAATCTTCGTCGTTAACTTCAGTAACAACGCCTTTAGGTGTAATAATATGTTTTTTGTCGACAACATTTGCGCCGCCATTAATTGTGATAGATCTTTCAACCACTGCTATGCCGTCGCCAATGTTTGGTACAAACGTTTGATAAGTCACGCCCGTCGACATTGTAGAGTATATGTAATTCATTTAATCCTCTCCTCATATAATAGATAAGCGCCGTAGTCGCGGCGCTATGATACTACTATATTAAATTCCTGATCTACGCACAACCGCGTAAGGACGTTTACACATAACGCCAGCAGTGGCATTTGTATAATCTTCTAAATATCCTTTTGCAAGTTGTTGAACACCCAACACTTGGAATTTAGCGGGTATAACTTGAATAAAAGTGCGGCCATCGTCAGTTGATAAATCTTTTACTGACTCAGCGTAAAGATAAAACACATTCGCACCGCCATTCGCGCTATTGAATTCAGGAGCGGATGTTACACGGATGCGAGGATAAGCTTCTCGTAACCATTGACGAACAGAGATACCGAAATCAGAAGGTTTCGCCAAGTAATCTACCGCTGCAGTTGCAATAGCAAGGGTTATATCAACTTCTTGTGGATCAATCTGATCTTGTGATTGATTACGTAAAGTTGAAATTGCAGTTAAAATGTCTTTTTGAATTTCCAAAAAGGTTTTTGAAGACCACAATGGTGAACCCGACGCACCATTAGGTACGCTAGTATAGTTAGGTAAACCTGGATCGTTCAAAATACCATACGTGCGGTTATTGCCATTGTTATAGCCAAAAAAACCTACTTTGTTACGTTCGATTTCTAATGCTAAAGCTGCTGCTTCTCGTTTAGAAGAGGCAGTGTCGATTCGAGCACGAGAAGCACGAGCTTCTTCCAACATGCCAATTTGCATACCTTCTTCAAAACGAACGATGGTACGACGTTCCCAATTTGGGTTCCAAGAAGAGAAAGGAACGTTTTGGTAATCGCCATAAGGTTTTGCTTTACCAGTTAATTCTAAAACGCCTTGGACAACTTCTTCGTCTTCCCAAGATCCGCTTGTCATAATGCCGACTAAATCGTCTATTTTTCGAGCAGCCGTAATGACATAAACGAAGCCCGGGAGCCAATTTTGTAAAAACTGAATGGGAACAGGAATGCTACCAGTTGTTACGGTCGGTTCGATCGCATCCATTGCCCAATTGATCATGGCTTTTAGATTTTTTTCACCGTCACGATGATCTAAAGCAATCCCAAGTTTATGTAAGCTTTTATATTCTGTTGGCGCAAAGTCACGCAAGGAGCGTACGTCACGTGGTGAAATATAAGATCTTTCCTGACTTCTCATGTTGCTTACTCCTTTACGCTGGAATTGTTAAAGTGGGTGTTAACTCGATAACGGCTAAGCCTGCGCCCGCTACTGTATATTCTGCGACTGTTGCATATGCAAAAGCTTGACCTGCGCCCAGGGAACCTCCAGGGGAAATAGTAGCTAAAGCACCCGTAGTGGTGTTATATACAACTAAATCACCGACCGCCGCTGCTGCAGGTAAACTCACAACCATACGACCCATTGTGACGAAATTTGCTTGCGCGTTGTTGGGGAGAGTTAAGCTTGGCGCTAATGATCCACCTGCTTGAGTTCCTAATAGCGCGTTCTGTTTTGGACAAGCCATAATACCTGCGAAAACGCCTGTGCCGCCTGCGGCCACGGTGGCTTCATCGGTAATCGTAAAAGCACGACCAAAAACGTTATTGCTTGCATCACTCGAAACAACATTAAAAACTTGTGAACGATATGGGCTGTTATCGTAAAGTTCACCTACAACAGCAAAACCTTGATTTAAACTAACTGAAGATTGAAAGGACATAACTATTTAGCTCCTTTTAAATATGCGTCGACTACGGTTGATTCGGTTTTAACTCCGCCATCTAATGCCACGCCGGTTTGGCTGAGTTTTCTACCCGCTAAATAGCCCTGCAAAACTGATTCTTCATGTCCTGGTTTGCAAGACAAACCTAGTTTTTTCACACCATATTGTGCAACTTCACTCAGTGTCTTTTCTGAATGATCGAAAGTGCCAATATGATTTGAGAGTTGTTTTGCTAACGCATCACGCTGTGAAATTTCACGGAGTAATTGCTTGGTAGATAATTTGGAATCCATACCTTCCTTTTTATCGCCTTTTTTATCTTCGTCTTCATCTTCGATATCAACGCGCTTAACAAAATCTTTTGGTTCCACATCAGCGTCTTTAACCATATCGCCGTCTGGTTTCATTTCGTCTTCATCGGTTTCATTTGCTGGTTTCATTGCACTTTGCAAACCTTCAACTAAACCCATGACTGTTTTAATTTGTTCTGCGAGAGATTCAAGTGTTAAGCTTGGTTGATCTTCGTCTTTCGTTTCGACTTCCACTTCTGGAGTGTTGTCCGGCATTTTATCTAGCCCCCTGCTATCAAAAGTAAATTTAAAATGATCTAATACTGCTACATCTTTACCAGCTCGACCTTCATCTACTAGAGCTAGATGATTACCGCGTATCTCTCTCTGTATTGCATCGTAGTGCTGTCCGCTAAAAGACCCCGTGGTTATATCGTACACGCAGCGATAACCTATCGACAACTCTTTTTTGCCGTCTTGAATTAAACGTGCAAGTGTGTCAGAAAAAACTTTTAGATTACCTTTTAGATATCCGTCTTCAAAATAAACTTCTTCACCAACAACACCATGAATTCCTTTTTGCTCTGCAGGTAAAAGACCGTCTTCTTCTGCGCCCAACATCGCATGGTCATTTGTCCACGGTATTAATTTGAAAGAATCAATACACGCTTGATCTGCTAATTCTTCTTCAGGACGATAAACGTAATAGATTTTTTCTGCTTCTAATTCAGGACTAATGCTTCGGCCTAAATAAGGAAACACGCCAACTTTAGAAAGTGGATTGCCTTTAATTTCATACCACCCATTTAAGTCCATCAAACGGGCGGAATCGTCACCTGCATCCCGCGCTTTACTATATGCAATCGCCACGGCTTGTTCTTTTGAATAACCAGAATTAATCAATTCAATTATATTTTTTGAGATTGCTTCCTGACTCGATTCCGACTTTAACGGCATAATACCCTCGTTTATTCGAAAATTTCCCAATCTTCTGCAAGCGCGTCATTGTTTGAAATGGACCAAACCCCGCAAGTTCCATCCGCAGCTTTCAAATCAATATGTGGGCGGTATTTAATTTTCGTCCCCATTTGAAATACGGCGTTTAATGGTGCCCTATTTATTTCAAATTCTGACCCATGAACCAAATACACAAACATGTTTTTACCGTTCCACCCTGTGCGTGTTAATTTTTTACCTTGTTTAATTAGTTCTAACGCTTCGCTGAAGTTCATGTTCTTTCCTCAAATTATTACAATCTTTACATTCTAAATTATGACACATGAATAGTATGTCGTCATTTCCGCAACCCCACGCCATTAAAATTCTTCTCCATCTTCAAATTGAACGATAGGAGACATTGTACATCTACAATTAATAGCTTGTCCTGGAATGCCGCGCTGAGGAGATTCATACCCTTTAGCGACTTGCTCCTGGTTTATAACCGGAAGGTCATCAAAACTATAAATGTTTCCACTCATAGCCATGTGACTTTGTCGCGGATGTTGCCCACCCCCACTATGAATCCATTTAAATTTTTTTACGCCCAACGATTGCATACGTTGTTTGTTAATAGAATTATATGCTTTTCGGGTTTGATCTAATGCGATATTTGTTGCACGTCTTTTTGTTTGTCCTGTGTATTTAGAAATTGCAGGTATTAAATCTTGCAACCCATTACCGGTGGTAATAGACCGCATAACTGAGCCCGTTATGTCTTTAAAATATTGCGAAGGTATAGACTTAATCAAACTCACATTCTCTGCAATAATTGCTTTTGAAACGTCTTCCATCCCTTTGGGAACAACGCCTGTTTTTAATGAAAGCCCACCGCTCAATTGTTTTAAACTTTCATGTAGAGTTGATTTGCTAGTTTTATCCGCGCCTTTAACCATCGCTTTAGCCAAATCTGGTGCACGTAATGCAAACAATCGATAGAATTTAGCAGTTAATGCGTTCATTAACTTTCGAGCTTTAGATGTTATGCTTGCGTCCATTGCCGCTGCTTCTTCTTGTTGATCGAAATATTCATCTGCAATCTCACCATTAAATAATCGGATAAGTTGTTTACGAGTTTCTAATGTCATCCTATCGACAAGTTTATGTAATGCCGTTTTATATTTGACTTGTTGGGACGCGTTGTAATTAAGCGACGTCCCAAGAAGATTGGTTTCTTCTCTCGCTTTCGCCCATTTACGTTTTTTTTTCGTTAATGGAGGATTAGGCATACTCTAGACTGCTTTGCTCTTCCGGTTGTTCTTCGTTTGGCATATCCGCAGATATACCATTATAGCCACTAGACGGATCGTTGATGATTCGTTGGCGTTCGTCTTCACCATCAATCGCGCCCGATTGCATCAACACCAATCCAGTATCAGCTTTTAACTTATTAATATCCGCTTGTTCTTTGGCGCTTACTTCATTAAGTGGATTCCAAGTTACACTCGTTGAAAAAGGATTAATACCAAAACTCGGCGCGATCTCAGAACGTATTAATAACAAATGATGCCGTTCAATTAATGGTGTTAAATCATGAGATTGAATACTTTTTAATTCTTCATGATAACTTTTCTCTTCATAATCACCCGTTGAATTAAAACCTTTGGGGGTGGTTCCGAGTAATTTGACAGCGGGGATATTTGCCGCTGCGGCTACAATTTGATACTGCGTCATGATTACGGCATCGAGATCAGCAAGCGAAGTGTCAAACTGTTGCATTTCTTCGTCTAACCCAATCGTTTTAATCCCGTAGTTATCTCTGTTGTAAATCCATTTCTGAATATTTTTATCAAAATTAATTTCGTTTGCTAACGCCTGTGTAAGATCTACTTTTAAAACGTCCGTACGTTTTGTTAATGCAAGTTGTGGCGCTTCATTTGCTGTACGTTCTGCAGCATATACACGCTCATATATTTTTTGTGGTATTGGCACGCCGCCATAAATGTATGTTGGTTTTAAAATGTCTGGCAATTCTTCAGTGCGATAGATAATTAAGTGTGTTCTATGGATACGGTGTCCGTTAACTCTCCACCAGGTCGGCTCATAAAAAAACATTGAAGAAGGGTCACTCGCGGCTTCACCATCTAATTCTGGGGTTATCCAATACGGATCAATTTGTGATATCCCTTTATAGCTTCCCGGCATTATCCCATCGGGATTAAAAGGTTTTTTATAATAGTCTGGGTCTTCCGAATTAACTTTAAACATCGCTATGCGAATGCCAAATACGCGACCCTTATTGATGAATTCAATAAGATTCGAATTTAATTTGTATTTAACATCTGCTCTACGTATAGCATCTAAAATCTCAGGATCTACCTCTGTACCATCATTAACGGTCAACTCATAGCCGTTTCTTACCGCATCACGTGCTGGCATAGAACAACATTTGTTTATCAACCATTGCTGAGAGAGTAAAGCCGCCATTTGATAACCGATAAAACTTTGTGATCCGTACCAACCCAGTTGAGCGCTAGGCATATTCACGCCATAAGGGAAAACCAAAGGCATGCCATCTTGAGCGAAACCCGCGACGTCTTTTGCGTCCATTGCAAATCCATTTTCGTCAACAGGTTTGAAATTAGCAGCCGTTCGTTGAAAGGTTTTAGCAATAGCTGTGTTAAAAACCTCGGAATAAGATTTACCTTCATATTGAATGTCAGTTGAAAACATCCCGACGGGTTTTTCTTCAGGCTTTGATTCTTGAGGAACGTTGCCTCGCAATATATCCCAAATCTGTTTTAATTTACTCACTGAAAAACCCCCTGGCAATTTTTTTAGACGGTGCAAAAGCTATCATAACAGAGTCTGCACGATTAGGAGAACGGGCGCCAGGTGGTGTTTTATCAACAACAATCTTGCCAACTGAGTTTTGAGAGTAGGTCGGTTGTGAAAGCTCAATAATTAATTTGTCGAGCTTAGGGATTCCGCTGGAAAGAGAAATGATTTCGTTAGGATCAAACTCTTTATTCTCCATAACAGCTCGATAAGTATTTTTAAAACGTTCTCTTAAATACCACCACGCCTGCGCTTTGGCATTCTGAAAAAAATCTTCGTTTGTTCTACCTTTTCTCTTTTCTCGCGCTGTCCCTTCTCTATAAGAAATGTCTTGTTCGGGGTTGACAACTTTGCCCGATCCTCGAAACGGAACTACCAATATAGAATTTCCGTTTCGTTTTTCATTTAAAACTCTGGCGTCCCCGCGAACATTCGCGCCAATTCCGTCTGAATCATAATCAATCTGTGTGTAATCTAAAATGTCGCAAAGATTAAAAACTTTTTCTACTGACTCAAATATGTCGCTACCTTTGCCCGAGAAGGCTTCGTTATACTCTACTAAAATCCCATGACGTCCAGTGACTGCATTGTCGTCGCCTTCATCTGCAACATCAAAACCCATTTTGCGAACGCCGCTAGGGTTAATCCCCAATTTCACATGGGCGTCAACTGCTGCACGCACCCAGATATTGGGAATTAAGATGCCAGTTAATGACGCTGAATAGTTTAGATCTAACTCTTGAGCAATAACGACTGGATCATCAATGTCGCGACATTTCTTATCGTACCAATCTTTATCCTTACGTGGATCGTCTTGCCAATGAAAACTAAATACTTCGATGTTTCCGCTGTGACGTTTACGCGCAAATGGGTTACTCATCCCTCGAGGCGTTGATACATCAATACGACAATTGGTTGTTTCAGAAAGTGACGCTTCGACTAAATCCGGTCTTGGTAACCAAGCTGCTTCATCTACAAAATAAATACTGCAGCGATCACCACGGCCAATCCCGTCACCAGCTTCGCCGGATATAATAGACCCCGTTTCTGGAAATTCAATTCGCATGTGTGGCGCATGCTTTCGTCTTTCCCAAGATCCTCTAAACTCAGGTGGCAAGCATTCGATAAACTGGCGCCCCTTGTGAAATAAAGACTTCGGGTTGCCAAGTTTATCAACGTACTCTTCTTTACGAGACCCGAAACCTGCGCTAAATCCACGATAGAAAAGACACATAGTTGTTGCAAACGCTATCGCTAACCAGCTCATCCCCATTTCACGAGATTTATCAACTATGCCGGGTTGCCGATTCTTCCAACGTTCCATTACCCATTGAACCCATTCTTCCTGCTTTGGAAAAAGAAGAAAAGGGATAACAGTGGGAAGACCGCGATCTACATTTCGGGGATCAGACGTACACCCCCAATCAATAATAAATTGCGCTGGGTTCTCTTGATAATGTTTGTTAAGGATAGGTGAGAGTGTTTCTTTTTCTTTGCGTAATTCTTTTAGTCTTTGAGCTCTCCATTCAAAAACTTGGATATAATCGGGGTTTTTAAAATCGAATGGGAATGGTAGAGGCATTAGACAGGGTTATACCCTAAATTAAAAAGATCTTCGTATGTGCCAACTGTAAATGTAGGCGAAAAAGCATTAACTTCTGTTGCAATTTGATCTCTGCCTAGGCCGCCTTGATCAATGCAGTCGGTGCCATTGATAGCCCATGTGTCGCCAGCCGAATTCACAAGAATGTTTGTTAGTTGATTACCTTCTCCAACATTAGCTAACGCATTAAACTCATCAAGTTTAGCTTGGGATGACGCCATATCTGAAAACGTTAGAATTATCATCTAATCACCTTTAAATGGTAGCTTGCAAATATGCTTGCTGTGCTGATGTAAGAGCAAACGGAAAACAAATGCCAGCAAACATTTGACCAACCAAGGAGCCGTTACCGATAGAGCCACCGTTAGCCAGCACCGTTACAAGCATATTTGTATTAGGCCATGCAACCTGTGTTAATGAAGAAATTGATGCCGTTGCACCTCCGTTGATCCAAACTTGTTGTGTTGACGCCGTACCGTTTCTAACACCAGTCCAATTGAACCAGGTGGAAGATGGAATAACGCCCGTACTTGTTTGAGCTGTGTCACCACCAACATTACTGTAAGGACTGCGATAAGTAAAACGAGCAACATTACTCGCAGTAGTAAACAATCCGCTTAACGAACCATTGCCGCCTTCTAATATCGGATTATTAGATGATGCACCACTATTTGTATACATTCTAAAATATTGTGAGTACGAATTAATGTTTTTAAGTATCGTACTTGTCGCTTGTAAGTATGAATTTGATGCCGAAACAATCGTCGGCTTAGATGAATACCCAGTAGCCGAATACTGCGGCTGATTTGCAAGCGTCGATTGCGTAAGATTGCAACCGTTACTCATCTGATCGTATAAAGTGACGATATAGACATTCGTAGACGCTCCGATCCATGTGGTTAGGTTTCCGCCTGCTGCTACCGATGAGTTACCAGAAACTTGGCCGCGATAGAAAGAAACATCAGTAGTCGCATTATCACTTGACCTTCTTAACTTGCACGCATATCCCGTATACGCACTGCGCAATAGCCACAAACTCCAAGCGTGTGCCGCCCCTGTCACATAATCCAAAGGACGCACAAACCCAGACCCTGCAATGATGCCGCACCCTTTTGTCATATTAATGTTCCTGACAGTTGCCACACGTTCGTATCAAGTTTAGTAAATTGGCACTCCGCTCCTTTTCCGGCGGTAGTAACTTTATCTAAATAGCTAATAATGTTGATTGATGGATCTTCTTTAACGAATGTAATCTGCCCCGTATTGATTTGAGTAAAGTTAATTACTGTTGCTCCACCTGCAGGAAACGGAACCGTAGAATCTAGCGGAATGGTCACTGTAATAGGACTTGCATTATCGAGGGTTTGAATTGTATTCCGATCGCTTAACGTTAACATTTTGCTAGTGCTAGTATCCGAAACCACGGGGAAATTACGCGCTAAGGCAACATCTATCGCGTCAAAATTATCTTTGACTGACGATCCGGCCGGCGTGTAATTAACGGGCGCAGTATTTGCATTTATGTTAACGGCGTCTCCGTAAAGATTTTTTATTGCGTTTAATCTTGTTATAAATGTGTTCGGCATAGCATTAATCCTTTACAAATACGTGTTAATATAGTCTGTGATTGTCGATATCTCACCTAAACTTAAAGCCGCAGGATATAGCGCTAAGAAACCTATTTTATAATCGCCCACCGTCGTTGTCCCGCCAGAAATATATCTTGCGCCAACGAGAAACTTGTTGAAACTAAATGCACCAGACGATGCAACCGTCGTGCCGTCAACTTTGTCGATAGTCATCGTATTGTTTGAGCCGTTAAATCTATTCGCTAAAACCATTTGAACGCCCAGTGTGTCGGGTCTAGATTTGACGCTTAAATTTCCATTTCGCACCGAAATGTCTTGAGGAGGGTTGTCCTCATAGAATGCGACGTTATTAAGCGTAGACGCGAAATCATCGCCGTTAGCTGGATCATAAAGCGTAACAATCGAGGATTGATACGACGTTGCTGCACGTGCGGCCATCGCGATAACGGTAAGTTGCGGCAAAATATAATCTGAAGGGAAAGCGAGTTGCATGAATTTATTAAAACCTGGATTAGTTCTAATGGTTGGCACGCCGTTAATGTTTTGGACATTGCCAGCGGCATCAATCCACAAAGCTTGGCCCGAATTTGTGAATGAATAGCCGTTTCCCGACTGATCCATCAATTGAACGTCTATATCACTACCTAATCCCCAGTCTGCAAGTTTGCCACCCACGTCAATATCAGATACTAACGAGGCACGACCTGCAAAATCCGGGCGCACGAAACATGTTGCGCTATCAGAAGTACGAATAGCTTTCACAAGATACCCGCTATATGCGCTTCTTACTAGTGCGAGTGACGCCAGAACCATCGGGTTTGAACTTAACGTCGGGATATCAATATTAACAGAATTAATCAAATTAATTTGTAATCCTGCGCCTTCGTAATGAACGCATTTAATTGCGACGTCTGTTTGTGTGCACGTAAAAGTCGCAACGTCAGCATAGCTACTCGGTGTCGCTACTGCATAAAGAGTCGAAGCTCGCGCTGTAACTACCCCCTGATATTCGAGCGTCTGATTTAGTTGAGTCCACATTTCCCAGGTACATTGATTTGAGCTATTTCCTATAACGGTGACAAACGACCCCTCAGGAAACATCGCAGGGATTTGAAGTATGACTTTGCCTGGGGAATTAACAAAATAAATCGTGTTAGGGACTACTTCAACATAACCGACGTTATTTAAATAAACCTTATTGACGCCTACCGCTCCGCCCAAAGCCACATCGATTGCAGCAAGGTTACTTTCGACTGTCGGACTAGTTGGTGTGTAATTAGATCTTGTTGTACTAGCATACGTATTCGCCGCAAGATCAACATTATTAATCGTGGGAGCGCCGCTCACAATCGTTGGATTAGGAACGTTTGCAGTTTTATTGATGGTGATCGTATCGCCTTCTGAGAAGAACGAACTTAAATTGCGCGCATTGGGTGAAATCAAATTAACAATGTTTGTGTTACCGCTAATACATTTTAAAAATATATCACCTAAAGTACTGCCTGTACTGCTCCAACCGCAATTACCAATGGGAACTCCAACATCCGGATCATACGAAGATATTGTTGTACTGATGAATCTACAATTCGACTCGGTTAACACCGTCCCATAAATTAAAGTATTTGCTGCGCCGAAATTGACATCAGCTGCACTCATACCAACATTAAAGTTATTCCATGTGGTATTGCTGGATGTAATCGTACCGAAAACTACGTCACGTAAATTAGCGAATCCGTTTTTATTTGTTGGTACTTGTAAATTCCAACTATTCGCATTAATTGTAGCGCTGTAAAAACCTAATTTCCCAACGGCTCCGGATGTTATTGCGCTCCATGCAGTTGCATCTAATGACACATCACCCAAATTCACGATGGTTGTTTCAGAGTTATACGCAAAGAAACCGGAATAGGGGACGAGTTGTAAGTTTAAAGAAGGTTCACTGTATGTTCCAGGAAATAAACCCACAAGAAATGGTGCGTCTGAGGCAACACCCGCCGCATACGCATCGGCGATCAAACTAAACGGCGACCCTACACTTCCATTGCCGCCCGCACTTCCATTGGGCGCAACCCAAAATATGCTATTCGGATCAAAGGGGACATTTCCACCTCCTCCGCCACCGCTGGCTGCAGTTCTAACACCAAAGATAATGCAATATTTTAAAAACTCGGAAGGTGTAATCATTATTGCTGCTCCCACGCGGTAATCGTTTGAACTTCGCCACCCGTATCAATATTTGATAAAACAAGTGTCGCCGCGGGAGGAGTTATAATGTCCCCTGTAAATGACATCGCTGAGGAACCGTCATAACCGGCACCACCTGACGTCACACTGATAGATAAAAACTTGTAGTATGGGTCAAGCTTAGCCCCAGTTCCTGTGCCGCCGGAGACATCGACGTTCCCAATCGGTAAAGTCGTATAACTTCCAGGAACCGTTACTACCACCGTTGAGATAGCGTTGCTCGCTCCTACCCCGGTTACTTGGACTTGTGCCGCAGTTCCAACGCCACCGATTAATGTTAATGTGTCACCTATCGTATATCCCGTTCCGCCGATAGCAATGTTCGGTGTTAATAATGCAAACACCGGCGCGAATACGGCGCCTTCACCATTCCCGGTCGTAGAAATATTAACAGTTCTAAATGACCCTGCCGTATTAACCGTCACTGAATCAATTGCAAATCCAGGGTAATATTCGAAACTTTGTTTATAAGTTAAACCCTGGTATTGGGTAGTAATATAAGCGAGTTTAGTACCGTTATATGTAAAATGTTGCTCTAAGCTATCGAGTGGTATTTGATCGCCCTTCGGTTTAGTAATTATCGTCTCGCTCATGCTTTAAATTCTCCATTCATAAAACTTTGATAAATCCTTGACGCCTCAACCGGATCATGTGTATTAATGATAATTTTTGATTTCACATTATCATTTTTTATAGTAGCATCTTCATCATTGACCGGCGCTGAATTTTCAGACCATCGATGTTGAGTTTTGAGATAAAAAATAATAGCACTAACGTTACCTTTTTTACACTGCTCAAACAGCTTACCAACTACAAAACTTTTTGTCTTTGCTTTACCGCGTTTGATAGCCTCATACATTTCAGGGTGTTTATTCATGCGTTTATACCACGTATCTCTCGATGTTCCGAAGTAGTGATACATTTCTTCTTGCGTCAATCCGCGTCCAGCTAGCATTTCAATTTCTTTAATGACTTCGGGCGTAACTTCCCAAATTCTTTTTTGTCCACGTTTTAAAAGTTGGTCAGGCGCTTTTTTCTTCGTCATATCTCACCGCTTGTTGTCCGGTCATTTTTTCACACCGTTTGATTATAACATCGCAATATCTTTCGTCTAATTCCATCATTAAACATTTGCGATTTAATTTTTCACATGCCATCAAAGTCGTTCCGCTGCCGCCGAATGGATCATAAACATAATCATTAGGTCTCGAATTATTTTCAATTGGACGCATCATACAAGTCGATGATTGCCCAGAACCCATACGTCTCCTTTTTTCGTGATAGGTTCTTGTGGGATGTCGAGTCCACCTTCTTCTTCATCATCTACCGAGTACAAGGGCTCTGGATTTATAATTTCGAAAATTTCATCGTCACTAAAACCTGTTAACGTAGGATCGAATCCTTGTTCTTGTAACGTCACAAATTCGTCGCGTAAAAGCTCTAAATCCCACCCTGTTTTAAGTGCGAGTTTATTGTCTGCAATTGAGTAGCCTATTTGGAGGGCGTTTTCTAAATGATCATAGCGTATGGCAGGAATGGTTGTTTCCTCCAAGCGTCGCATAGCTTCAATACGACAATGCCCTGCAACGACGACATTATCTTTCGTAATGATGATTGGATTAATAAAACCATACGTTTTAATTGATTGCATGACTTCTTCGATTTGTTCGTCTGAATGCGTCCTTGTATTTTTTTCATACTCTTTAATGTCACACAGGGGCAGGTTTAAAAATTGCATTTTCGATCCTCTCAATAAGTTTTAAACCCTATCATCTTATTGTCGTCTACACAATACAATGCTCAATTAGTGTCCATACCCCGAAGGTAAGGGTTCGGGGTAAGTTCGGGGTATTATAACCTATTGATTCCATACATATTACCCCGATACCCCGATATACCCCTTAAAAGTAATTAATAATAAATATATATTTGTGATATATAGATATGTATATATGCATATAGGTATGTATATATACATATATGGGTGGGAGTAGGAGTGGGAGGAAGAGAGTAGGAAAATCCGGGGTATTTCGGGGTATCGGGGTAACTTTAATAAAATCAACAACTTGCAATACCCCGACCTTACCCCGAAGGTGAGGTGTCGGGGTAAGAAATAGGAGGTAAATGGATGAATGCAAAAGATAAGCATATATGCATAAAAAAAAGAGCAGAATGTAAAAAATTAGGTCTGAATAAATACTACACAGGGGAACCTTGTATCAGGGGGCATATTGCTGAACGATATGTGAGCACCGGGTTATGTGTTCAGTGCATAAAAGAACCAAACGATCATGTAATAGTGCGAGTGCCTAAACGCCATGTGAGTTTTATTAAATCAATTTTAGCGGCATTAGAGATTGACGATAGTGTTTGACACGCTATATCGTCTTCGCTATAATACTCCTTTAGCTAAGGAGCAATACTGTATGGAAATTTTACTAGTAGAAGACAGCGACCTTCCGCGTTATGTTATAAAAACCAACTTAGAAATGTTGGGGCATCATGTAACGGCTTTAAAAAATGGCCAAGACTGCCTTAATTATTACAAACGTGGATATGATGTTATTTTGTTAGACATTGGCCTTCCTGACCTATCAGGCTACGAGGTAGCCCGATATATTAGATTGCATGAAGAAAAACGAAACATTATCATCGCTATTAGTAATGACGGGGATAAGATAAGAGAACAATGCGTGCGCGCAGGTATTAACGCCGCATATAAAAAACCCTTAGATTTTGAAACGCTCAATAGGATATTAAAATGCAAAATGAGAAAAATTGCATAACCGTAGACGAAGCAGCAAAAAAGTTGAAAGTATGCAAACAAAGGATACGTACAAAAATTAAAGATGGCCATTTTCCGAATGTCACACGGTGCCGGTGTGGCCACTCTTATCTTATCCCGATTGACGACTTAGAAATAGCAAAAATAGATCATCGGAGAAAAACATGAAGAAATTAGTTTTATTAGCTTGTGGCATTTTATCGATTAATTCCTCTCTAGCGTCTGCGCCAAAAAATCTAAGTTGTGCGCCATTGATACATTGTGATGTATCCAAACACTGCATAATGATAGGCCAAGAGTATGAATGGCAGCTGTATTATACATTTAAAGCTCATAGTACGATAAGTGGAAATCATAAACTTAAAAGAGTTATTGCGAGAGCCAATTTTGATAGGTATGGAAATTACAAAATCGGTACCAATGTTATTTGCGAATATGAAAATTATGTTGAGTTTAATTCGATGCCGCAATTTTTAATACATCCTAAAGATGTTAAAAATGGTGAATGGGTGTTTACGGGAGGAGCTCCTTCACCTGAATTTTATTTCGCCCATTGTAAAGCAGACTTTGCTAGTAAGACGCGTTGCGCATTAGAGTTAGATTAAGCACAATGAATTAGGGCGCCTATGGCGCCCTTAATTTTTATCCTAATTTATCCAGCAAGAAAAGCGCATATAACCAACCTAACAAAGACATTCCTACTGAAATTAAATACACTTTAAATGGAACGTCGCGATTTGTTTTTAAAACAGGTTGATTATTTTCTCGAGCTAAGTACTTGTAGTCTTTCATTTGTTGCTATCCTTGTAATTGATCACGCGTATATCGTAGCGTATGCGCTACGATAAGTCAAGTAAAATTATTTGCTTTGGGATTCAGTATAAGCAGCGGCAATAGCAGAAGGGTTAGTGATATTTAAATCCGGATGATCTTTACGTATATAAATTCGCGATTTAATACCGTCAGGCATAACAATGTTGTTAACCCGCCCGTCTTTTAAATGGGGGTGCGGTATGTAATTTATATTATCTAAAATTTCTTTACCTTTTTGAAAAGATATCCTGTTTCTCATATTTATTTCGGTCAGCATGTCGTTAAAATATTTAGATGAGATATACCCGTTTCTGAAGCCAATTTTACCTTCTTCTATGCGGTCTAAAGTTTCTTGTTCTAATCGACTCTTGCCTTGTGAAATTGCTTTATGTGTCGAAGAAGTAATAGGCGCGCGTTGACAATCAATGGCGGGATTAAACTCTTTTGGTATTTGATAATTTGATAAAAAGTGATTAACAATAGCAAAACCGTTTTCTTTTGTAAGCCATGTATATAACCGATGAAAATATTCATTGGTCATACCAAATTGTTTTAAGTCACCAACAGATTGTTGTTTCGTAAAAAAAGGAGCAAAACGTCTATCGTTGTTGGTTTTAATAATTGCATCTTGATGGTTTGAATTTAGAATAAAGTTTCCACAGACATCACGAATAATTTTATGAGAAAATTTAGCGTGTATTTCTAGTCGATTACTAGTGATCATCGGTTTGATTTTTTCTGCAACTTCACCCCGTTTACCGTCAATAGAAAAAACATCCTCGACGCCGTAGAATTCGCGACCGAACATCCAATCGTTGTATTTATCACAAATTTGACTTGCTTCAGGAAAATAGGTGTAACGTTCTCCGATACAAAAAGCCATGACGCGCGTAAATAACGTCTTGCCATTACCTTCAACGCCTTGTATTACTGGACACCATTGAAACTTAACACCACGGTGTTGAATCATCGCGCTTAAATAGCTAAGCATAATAGCGGCGTCTTTTTCTTCCGGCATCGTTAAATCC
>Ga0134126_10000670_pt1 | contig 43321 bp, 31 predicted proteins | sample KB31752_FD_96881 | JGI IMG/M metagenome (GOLD analysis project Ga0134126, IMG submission 96881) | Terrestrial soil microbial communities with excess Nitrogen fertilizer from Kellogg Biological Station, Michigan, USA - KB3-175-2 | ecosystem: Environmental > Terrestrial > Soil > Unclassified ...
AAATCGCCCCATCCTTTGCCGACCGTTATCTGGCAAAACATGCCTACGACGCTCAGCAAACGCCGGAACCGGTTTCACCCGATCGTCCCGACAATTTATTCGAACCGGCGCCAGGTGAGTATTCCGCTCACGGCATTTTCGACAAGCGCGCCAAGAGTTATAGCGCGCAGAGCTTGCTGAATCTTGACTTGATCAATCTTACGGCCCATCGCGGTCTAATCGCCTCCGCGGCCATGATATTGGCCGGTCTCGCTTTCGCAGGACTTAAAAGGCGAAGCTGATTGGGAAGTAATCTGATTAAGCCGTCAGTTCGGTCCTCCCCATCGGCAGCAATAGGATCAACAGCTAACCAAACACCGGAAAAAGACGACGCAAATACTCGCGCAGGGAATCGGCGGATCGGGTTTCCGTGATTAGACCGATGTAGCCATCCGGACGGACGAGGACAAGCGCGCCGGCCTCAACGTCATAAGCGCGGTGGGCGTGATTCTCGATATCGACGATGGCGCCATTCTCCGCGGGATGGCCGGGACGGATGACGGAGTGCGTGCTTACCTCCGTTCCATAACGCTGTTCGATCTCTGAAGTAAGCGCGTCAACCGGGCGATCGAAAGCAAGCAACGTGAAGTGGGGCCCACGGAAAACATCGAACAGACGGATGGGAACTCCAGCGGCGGTTTGGCAGGGCGCATCCGGGGCGCGATCCCCCGCTTGAACGCTGCCCGGCGATGTGCGCTCCTCGCGCGCGAGAGAACTGCTGCGGTAATTGATGCCGAGCTGCAATGTTTCAGGCCCGCGGCGGGGGTCCTTTACCTCGCGATGAAGACTATCGCGATGCAGCTTCGAGGTTACGTCTAGCATCCGGGCGGCAACCGGCAGCCGTTCCTCTTCGTATGTATCGAGCAGATCGTCCGGCGCCCCGTCCAGCGCTTGACCGAGCTTCCAACCTAGGTTGTAAGCATCCTGAATACCAGTGTTCATACCTTGACCACCGGCGGGTGAATGGACGTGCGCTGCGTCTCCCGCCAGGAAAACCTGGCCCACTCGATAACGATCCACCATGCGCACGTTGGCGCGGTACAGCGATAACCACGTGGCATCGCGCAGCCGGATGCCGAGACCTCCCGTGCGTTCGTCAACTATCTGCTGGAAACGCTCCAGTGAAGATTCGTCCGGATCGTCGGGCCCGATCTGAGCCTGGAATTGAAACACGTCCGTGCCGGGTAACGGGCAGAGCGCTACCCAGCCAAGTTTGGCGTTCTGCCACGAATGCCAATGTTCGCGATCGAGACCATCCACGCGGACGTCGCCGACCAGCATTCGCTCGCTCGCCCAACTCTCGCCCTCGAAGTCAAGGCCGAGAACTCCGCGAATGAAACTGCGGCCACCGTCCGCTCCGATCATGAACCGGGCGGTAAGCTGTTCAACACCCCCTGAATGGTCGAGCGTAGCGGTGATGCTCTCACCATCCTGCTCGAAGCCGATCAACTCAGTCGCCAGTTCAACATGACCGCTGTAGTCGGCAAGCCGGTTTCGCAGGATCTCTTCAACGCGCCACTGCGGAATGATCAAAGAACTTGCATAAGGGATATCCGGCGTCGGGTGGCGGCCTTCGTGCATGTCACGATCGCCGAGAACTTTGGAGCCGTCGTAGCCACGAAAAGGCAAGTGAAAGCGGCCGCTGGCGAGGACTTTGTCGACGATTCCAAAGTCATCCAAAACTTCCATGCTGCGAGGTTGCAGGCCCTTCCCGCGTGAGCCGGTGAAGTAGTTCGCGGTCTTATCAACGATTCTGAACGAAATTCCGCGACGCGCCAGATCACAAGCCAGCGTGAGACCGGTTGGCCCTGCTCCCACGATGAGGACAGGGGTATTCACTCGTTTGTCCACGGTCAAGTCTAACTCGCAAGCTTACGGGTCTGTTCAAGAACCGCCATGAATGTCGGCGGTCTAAATCTGCTTCTTGACCCAATTAATCAGGCCGCCGGCCATTAATGCGTCTGCTTGGCGCGGAGAAAGCGTAAGGCGACCTTCGAACGTGCGTTTGCGATTGCGATTCTCAATTGAGACGCCGCCCTGCCGCAATTCCCGATGAAGGTCAGTCAACACCAGAACCTCGCCACTCTCGACCTGATCGTAGTCCGCTGGATCGGCGAATTCAAGCGGCAGGATTCCAAAATTGATCAGATTCTGCCGGTGGATGCGGGCAAACCCGCGAGCAAGCACGACGCGAAGGCCGAGATAGCGCGGCGCGAGCGCGGCATGTTCACGGCTCGACCCTTGCCCATAGTTGCTGCCTCCTACGACAGCATGACCGTCGGCGCCCGCCAGCGCTTTTGCTCTCTGGCTGTAGGTCTGGTCCACCATGTCGAAGGCGAATTCGGCGATTTTAGGAATGTTACTCCGGTAAGGCAACACTCTCGCCCCGGCCGGCATGATTGCGTCTGTCGAGATGTTGTCCCCTACCTTGAGAAGCACCTGCAATGCGAGGCGGTCGGGGAGGCTGTCGAACGTCGGGAGCGAGGCGACGTTTGGACCTTTTTCCAACGTCACGTTATGGGCTTCCTCGCGGGATAGGGGAGGAACTAGCATCTGGCGATTCAGGATCGGCTGCTCCGGGTCCGCAACATGCGGATACGGCATATTGAGATCGCGCGGATCGGTGATCACGCCCTTCAGAGCCGAAGCAGCAGCCGTCTCCGGACTTACCAGACAGACCTTATCTTCTCGTGTGCCGGAGCGGCCCGGAAAATTTCTCGGAACCGTGCGCAAACTGATTTTCCCGGTGGCGGGCGCTTGGCCCATTCCAATGCAGCCGTTGCAGCCTGCCTGATGAATGCGGGCGCCTGCCTGGATCAGGTTCAGTAAATGGCCGTCGCGAACCAGATTCTCGAGAATCTGCCGTGATGTCGGGTTCACATCGAAAGAGACACGATCGTCAATTCGCTTGCCTTTGACGATCTCGGCCGCCACCGCGAAATCCCGGTAACCGGGATTCGCGGATGAACCCACATAAGCCTGATAAATCTCCTGACCCGCCGCTTCGCGCACCGGTATTACGTTTCCTGGGCTCGAAGGCATCGCGATCAGCGGCTCGAGGCCGGAAAGATCAATTTCGTCGTGGAGATCGTAATCGGCGTCCGCGTCGGCGGTCAGTTCCATCCAATCCGCTTCGCGATTCTGCGACTTCAGGAAGCGCCGCACTTCCGCATCGGCAGGAAAAACCGTGCTGGTTGCTCCCAGTTCCGCGCCCATGTTGGCGATCACGTGGCGATCCATGGCGGAAAGTCCGGCAAGGCCCGGTCCGTAATATTCGATAACGCAGCCGATACCGCCGCTGACGTCATGACGCCGCAGCATTTCCAGAATGACGTCTTTCGCACTGACCCAGTCCGGGAGTGTCCCGGTTAGCCGAATGCCCCATATTTTGGGCATATTGATATAGAACGGCTGACCTGCCATGGCCATAGCGACATCGAGTCCGCCGGCGCCAATCGCCAACATGCCGATGGCCCCAGCGGCCGGCGTGTGGCTATCGGAGCCTAGCAACGTCTTGCCCGGCTTCCCAAATCGCTCCTGATGGACCGGATGGCTGACGCCATTTCCTGCCGGGCTATACCAAATGCCGAAGCGGCGGCAGGCGCTACGGAGGAACAAGTGATCGTCGGCGTTCTTGAAATCCTCCTGTACGAGGTTATGGTCGACGTATTGCGCCGAGAGTTCGGTACGAACGCGGTCAAGATCCATCGCCTCCAGTTCGAGCATCACCAGCGTGCCGGTGGCGTCTTGTGTCAACGTTTGATCGATGCGGAGGCCGATAGGGCGGCCGGGCATCATCTCGCCTTCGGCCAGGTGCGAGCGAATGAGTTTCCGCGCGACGTTCGATCCCATAACATCCCTCTTTCTTTTCCCGACAGCGGAGTGGGCCCTGCCGAGCCTGAATTTCTCGCGAAGACCGTACTTCTTATTGTTCCGCTTCCGTCTGCCTGAACAGCGCAAGCGAGCGCGCAATCATCTCGTACACATCTCCGCAATCCAGGTGCTTCGGTTCCGTATTGAAGGAACGCGTGTCGATCGCAAGCTCCCAGTGTTTGCCAGCCGGACAATCCGGCAATTGAAAGGCGACCGCTTCGGTGTGCGAGTTGAGGCATAGCAGAAAGGTGTCGTCCGTAATCGGCTCGCCGCTGCGGTCAACGTCACGGAGCGTCTTGCCGCTGAGTTGCAGGCCCAGGCATCGTGCCCACCCCGCGCACCATTCCTCGTCGGTCATTACCTTTCCGTCCGGACGGAACCACGTAATGTCCCTTACACTTTCGCCGTTTACGTCTTCAGGCCCAACCGCCGCCGGCGTGATCTGGCGGTCCTGAAAAAATTTGCGCCGGTGAAGATTCGGGTGCGACAGCCGGATTTGAATTACTTTCCGAGTAAACTCAAGCAGTTGTTTATCGCGATCGCTGAGAGTCCAATTGACCCAGGTGATTTCGTTGTCTTGAGCGTAGGCATTGTTATTACCTTTCTGCGTGCGACCGATCTCATCGCCACCACAGATCATCGGAACTCCTTGCGACAGCAGCAGAGTTCCTAAAAGGTTGCGCTTCTGCCGCTCGCGAACTTCGACGATTTCCTGGTCCTCGGTTGGCCCCTCCACTCCGTAGTTATACGAGTAGTTCTCGTTCGACCCGTCGTGATTCTCCTCCCCGTTCGCTTCGTTGTGCTTATCGTTGTAGCTGACGAGATCGTTGAGGGTAAATCCGTCGTGAGCCGTAATGAAGTTGATGCTGGCCGACGGCCGCCGCCCATCCCGTTCGTATAAATCGCTGCTGCCGGTGAGGCGATACCCCAGATTGGCAAGCTGCCCTTCATCACCTCGCCAATAGCGCCGCACCGAATCCCGGTATTTGCCATTCCACTCGGCCCATAATGCGGGAAACTGGCCCACCTGGTACCCGCCTTCGCCGACATCCCATGGCTCGGCGATCAGTTTTATTTTGCTGAGAACGGGATCCTGGTGAATGACGTCAAAAAATGCCGACAATCGGTCGACATCGTGAAGCTCACGGGCGAGGGCTGCGGCAAGATCGAAACGAAAGCCGTCGACGTGCATTTCCTGGACCCAATAACGAAGGCTGTCCATTACGAGTTTTAACACCTGTGGATGGCGTACGTTCAGCGTATTACCGGTTCCCGTATAGTCCATGTAATATCGGGGCTGATCCTGAACCAGCCGGTAATAGGTCAGGTTGTCGATCCCGCGAAAGCTTAACGTCGGGCCAAGCTGGTTGCCTTCGGATGTATGGTTGTAAACAACGTCCAGAATGACTTCGATTCCAGCCTGATGCAGCGCTCGCACCATTGTTTTAAATTCACCGATTTGCTGGCCGCGATCGCCGGTGCTTGAAAAGCGCGCGTCCGGCGCAAAAAAGTTAGTGGTGTTATACCCCCAGTAATTCGAGAGTCCCTGGTCCACAAGATGTTTGTCGTCCAGGGAATCGTGCACGGGCATCAACTCCACTGCGGTGATACCCAGATCTTTTAGGTACTGAACCACCGATGGTGTCGCAAGGCCGGCGTAAGTACCACGTAGTTCTTCGGGCACGTTAGGGTCGCGGGCAGTGAATCCCTTGACGTCCAATTCGTAAATAACCGAATCGTGTAATTGCGTTCCAGGCGGCCGGTCGTTGCGCCAATCGAATACGGAGGTGGTCACGACGCCCTTCGGGACGCCGGCGGCATCGTCCTGCTCGTCAACTGTCAGATCGGCTCCGGGATCGTTCAGTTTATAGCTGAAAACGGGCTTGCTCCAATCGACTTTGCCGGCGAGGGCTTTTGCGTAGGGATCGATCAACAGTTTGGCAGGGTTGAATCTAAGGCCTTTCTCGGGTTCGTAAGGTCCGTGCACACGATATCCGTAAAGCTGCCCGATCGTCAGGCCTTGGATATAGCAATGGCGGACGTGGCCGGTGGACTCCGACAATAAAATGGTATCGGTTGCGGGCGCGTCCGGCTCGTCAAACAGGCAGACTTCGATTTCAGTCGCATTTTCCGAAAAAATTGCAAAATTCACTCCCATGCCATCCCATGTGGCGCCGAGTGGGTAGTGAGATCCTGGAAGAGTTTTTGAAAGCATTCAGAATGGATTCCCCTGAAGTAAAAAGCGTTAAAGCCGGTTGGCGGATGAATCAAATCTCTCATAGCTAAAGACTAGCTACGGAGTTAGAAGTTATCGTTTGCTTAAAGGCTGCAGCTTTGTAATCTCGTTCTCTTACGCTCGAATTTGGCTTGCCCGATCTATTCGCCGCGTCCGTTCCTCTGACAACAGGCGTGAGCCGTTTCGACGGCGGTATTGTAGTTCACCCTATCTTCGCTTTAGATGCAAAATGTGAATCTACCGTTACAGAAGCACAAAAAAGCAACAACTTAGTATAAAAACGTGTTCCAAAAGTTTAGAAATAAACGAAAATAGAAGTAGCCCTTCACCCTAGATAAGAGTCCAAATTATTGTGCGAGTGAGCGACGTAACGAAGGAACGGCAAATGGACATATTAGACATTCGAGATGGAGCGGATGAAGTTCGCGTTGAGATTTGCGGACGTCTAAGCGACTCAGCAGTTGAGAACTTGTTTCAAGCGTGGCAACGGTCAATGTCGCACGTCTTCTGGCGCCGATTCGTCGTGAATCTTTCGGGTCTGACCGGCTACGATGCTGCCGGCCATGCCTTGTTGCACCAAATGCACAAGTTCGGTGTGATCTTTGCCGCAGCAACGGCAGAGTCGCTTCACTACCTGGATGAGATTTCACGTCCGGCCGTCGACGTCACTGCTCCAATACTGCGGCGCGGTGTTGAACGCGCGATGCCGGTGCACCGGCATTCAGCGCGCACCGCGTCCATTTCGCCATTGTCCGCGCGAGCCGGAGCGCGCTGATTCGCTTGACGATCCTGCGGTGTTCCCGCTCCGCGCGCCTGCGCTTGGATTGAACTTGCCTACCTGCGCCGCCAGGTTGCGCCGCGAACTAACCCCAAATCCAGGATGATTGCAATAAAGATAATCACCAATGATGAGATATTGTTGAGCGGCATGTGCGCGTCCACCAGGTACGTATAGGCGATCAGGGTCAACGGCAAAAAAATGAAACCGAGAATCGGGATCAGAAATGAATGGTAGATTCCCGAAAAGAAGTTCGTCAAGAGGTAGAGGAGCACGATGGCGATCCGCGGAAACGCCACCACAAGTACCGCAAGTAGGCAAGCCATAGCAGGTCTTGCGACAGCTTACCGCAAAGCACTCAATCTGCGTTACTCTGGAAGTTCCGGAATAGTTGCTCTGGTACAGTTCTACTAGTTTCCTAAATGGTTGCGGGAAAGGGCTGGGGGCTGCGTGCGCTCGTGTGTGTCATCACATTTGTGCTCGCTACCGGTGTGGCAGCCGCCCAGCACTATTCGTTTCGTCAATACGGTGAGCCGGAAGGACTGCGGAATCTCGCGGTCCGCGCCCTGCTGCAAGATCGGCTGGGCTTCATTTGGGTAGGCACCGAGAACGGCCTATACCGTTTTGATGGCGAGCGCTTCATTGTTTATACAACAGCGCAAGGTCTACCAAGCAACTTCATCCAATCGCTCACAGAGGCGGAAGACGGGACCCTTTGGGTTGGGACCTCCGGCGGCGTGATCACCCGACGAAATGGAGCGTGGCAGCCGCTGCAGAGCGTTCCTCCTATCGTGTACGGCCCGCAATCGTTTGCATCGGATGGCAAGGGCACGGTCTATATCGCTTCCGGCCAAGGCCTTCTCGCGGCAAGCTGGGGTGGAAATTTCTGGCGAGTCGAACCCGTGCTGGGCGTGCCACAAACTCTGACGGAAAGCGTGTATTTCGATGCTGGAACGATCTGGCTGACGTCCCGTAATGCCCTATGGCGACTGCGGGATGGCAACTTGACGGAATATTCGAATTCCGAAGGCTTGCCGAGCAGCGAAAAATGGAGCGGAATTGTGCGCGACCGTCGGGGCGATCTTTACGTTCGCAGCAACGATAGTGTGCGCGTTCTGCGCCGGGGAGCAAGCAAATTTGCGATGGTGAACGGCCTGCCTACCCGGAACTGGAGCAGCCAACTGGCGCTCGATTCGGCAGGCAACCTTGTGATCCCTACCGACGAAGGGCTGCTCAGGCCGGGAGGAGAAGTCTGGGCGAGCCAGAAAGAAGGGCTTCCGGACGATCCTCTCTGCTGCGTCATCATCGACCGCGACGGCACGCCCTGGATCGGCGCCGCGTCCCAAGGGCTATTGCTTTGGGCGGGCTCGCACGCCTGGAAATCCTATGCCGAGAAAGACGGCCTGACGAACAACATGGTCAGCGCCATCTACCGCGACCAATCCGGAATACTCTGGGTCGGGACGAGATATGGGTTGCACCGGATGCGCGGCTCGCGCTTCGAATTGGTGTCGAAGGCCGACTGGACCCGGCAGATCCGGGCAATCCGGTCGACGCCCGACGGCACAATCTGGATTGGCACCTCGAAGAGTGGCCTGACCGCCTTCAACCCGCGTTCGGGCGTTGCTCACGCTGTTGGGGCGAGTCAGGGAGTTATGTCGCCGGAGATCGTCGGCCTGGACGTTGCCGGAGACCAGTTGTGGGTTTATACCCGGCGAGGCGTTTTTGTCCATCCTTTAACCGATGCTCCAGGAAAGCGAAGTGGCAGCAGCGCTAATTGGCGATTCACCCGCTGGACTTCTCTCGAATCGTTTGCTCCTGAGACTGCGGATAAGGCGGTCTACCGGATCCAGTTTGACCGGGAGGGTAGATTGTGGGCGGCAACTCTCGCCGGCCTGTTCGTTCAGGAAAACGGGATTTGGAAGCGATTTGGCAAGAAGGACGGAATGCTGGAAGACGCAGTCGCCTTTCTGACCATCGACCGACAGGACCATATCTGGATCGGCTACGGTGAGGATATCGGGCTCTCACGGTTTAGATATACCGGCGGCCGGTTGCAAATCCATCATTTCACTCATCAAAACGAGCTACCTACTAACGTCGTCAACTTTCTCGGTCTTGGGCCGCAAGGTATCTGGGTTGGTTCGGACACCGGTGTAAATCACTTCGATGGGAGCCGTTGGCGAAACTATGACGCCGAGGACGGGCTCGTCTGGCCGGACACCTGGTTCAACGCCTTTTGGGCTGATCCGGATGGTGTCGTGTGGATCGGCACCACCAGAGGCTTGAGCCGATTCGATGTTCCCAAGCAACCGCTCCCGCCCACAGTCGCTCCCGCCTTTGCATTGACCGATATCGAAGTGAATGGCAAATCGATGTCCGCCTTGGAGCCATGGCGCTCCCTGCCGCCCGGTTCCACCGTGAAGTTTGGCCTCGCAGTGCTTCTATTCGATCAGCGGCAAGGGTTGCGCTATCGATACCGGTTGGTTGGACTCGATAACCGGTGGATCGATGTGGATCAAGGGCCCGCAGTATTGCCGAGCCTGAGCCCGGGTCATTACCGGTTCGAAGCGGAAGCATATCACCCGATGCGAGGCTGGGTCACCAAACCGGTGGCAATGAGTTTCAATGTGGAACCATTCTGGTGGCAGGCTATCTGGTTCCGGATTTTAGCGATTACGGTGTTGGCGGCAGGCATTTTTGGGTTTTGGCGCTGGCGAATCCGCGCTTTACTCGCCCAGAAGAACGCGTTGGCGATCGCCGTTGGGCAGCGAACGGCGGAAATACGCGATGAAAAGACGACCGTCGAGCGGCAAAAACAGCAGATTGAACAACTTCTTGCCGAAACCCAGCGAACCAGCAAACTAAAAGACGAGTTCCTTGCCAACATCAGCCACGAGATCAGGACGCCTTTGCACGGGGTGCTGGGCATGACAGCGTTGGCGCTAACAACATCGTTGACCGAGGAGCAACGCGAGTATCTGGAGCTTGCCGAAAGGTCGGCACGCTCGCTGCTGCGGCTTCTGAACGACATTCTCGATTTTTCGAAAATCGAGGCCGGCAAACTCGCGCTGCATATTGCGCCGTTTTCATTGCGCGAATGCGTCGAATCCGCGGCGGGAACCATGGCGATTGTCGCCAAACAGAAGGGGCTCGACTTTCGAGTTTTGCTGGGCGACAGCTTGCCGGAGATGGTGATCGGAGACTCAGACCGGTTGCGCCAGATTCTGACAAATCTGGTGAGCAACGCCGTGAAATTCACCCCCGCCGGACGCGTACATCTGACTACGTACCGTGCGGCGTCCGAAGAACATCCGAATCTGGTTCGCTTCAGCGTGGAAGATACTGGCATTGGAGTGCCCGAAGAGAAGCGGGCGATTATCTTCCAGCCGTTCCGCCAGGCAGACGGGTCGACCACCCGTAAATTTGGCGGCACCGGGCTAGGCCTCTCTATTTGCCTGCGTCTCATCGCTCAAATGAAAGGCGAATTGAGTCTCACGAGCGAGGCCGGGCGCGGCAGCATATTCAGCTTCGTCATCCCGCTGCCCGAGCTTGCTTCGCCGCCCGAGGCTCGGAACGGTTTCCATGAGCCCGATTCGGACACGACAAACATGCGTGTGCTGTTGGTTGAGGACAACCCGATCAGTCTAAAGGTAGGCACACGCCTGCTTGAGCGCGCGGGCTGTTCGGTAATCGCCGTTCCCAATGGATACGACGCGCTGGCACAAATGAGTCACTCGGAATTCGATCTGATTCTGATGGATTTGCAGATGCCGGGAATGGACGGAATAGAAGCCACTCGCGAACTACGCCGGCGCGAAGATGGCAAGCGCCGCTCGATGGTTGTGATGCTGAGCGGGAGCGCGACCGCTGAAGATCGTGAGCGAGCGAAGGGCGCCGGAGCCGATGCCTATTTGCTGAAACCCGTGCAGATGGACGAACTCCGTCGCGTTCTGGCCGAATACAGCGCCATTGAGCGCTGATTAGCCCCGGGTGGCATGCTCATTTGTACAGCTTGCCTATTTCTCCAGATAAAAATTCCCCGCGAACATGGCGTCGATGCCCGATGAATAGAAACTACGCACCGCATCGCGCGGCGTACAGACAAGCGGGTCGCCGAACAAATTGAAGCTGGTATTGTATAGCACAGGCAGGCCGGTTGCTTTGCCGGCCGCCGTCAATAGCGCATGATAGCGCGGGTTCTCATGCTTCTCGACAGTGTGAACCCGGACGAGATCGCCGCCCAGCAGCGCCGCCTCAAATTGCTTTTTGTGCTCGGGACGCACGCGTCCGACAGTGGCCAGGAAACGCGCATTCGAACCCACTTCGAAATAGTCGGCAGCCAGTTCCGCCGGAACGGAAGCCGCAAACTTTCGGAAGTTTTCACGGTGCTTGATGTACACGTTCAGGTTTTCCGTCGAATATGGGTTTTTGGGAGACGCGAGAATGCTGCGATTGCCTAGCGCGCGCGGACCGAACTCCATGCGCCCCTGCATCCAGGCGACGATCTTGTCCGCGTTCAGGGCCTGGATAGCCTTATCGATGACTTCGCCTTCCGTCAACAAAAAACGGAAGTGAAGTTTGCAGTTCTCGAGGACGCGCTTAATCTGCTCGGCCGAGTACTGCGGTCCAAGGCAGAGCGTGTCGAACGGAACACGTTCCTTCCGGCGATAAAAATTGTGCCATGCGTGCAGCGCCGCTCCCATGGCCGTCCCCGCGTTGCCGGCCGCAGGTTGGACGAAGACGCTCGGGAATTGCCGTTCCAGAGAAGCGATGAGCAGTGCATTAAGGGCCAGGCCGCCGGCGATGCAAACGCGTTGCGCGCCGCCCAGCATGGCGGCCACGGTCTCGTTAACAGCCTGTTGCAGACTGGCGGCAATCGAGGCCTGTTTCGCCGCCGGAATGCGTTCATTCGGTGATAGCTCTATTGCGTCATAAAACCTGCGGCTGAACCCGCCTTGCGTCAACCGGTCGGCATCGAGATAGCTGCGATCGATTTGCGGCCACGTTAAGCCATTTCGATGCAGCAGATCGACAAACAACTTGTGTTCCGCCGGTTCGCCGCTTGTCGATAACCACTGAACTTTGTGCTCGTCGCCACGAGGCTGATATCCGAGCAGCGCGGTGACGCGATTAAACAAATCTCCTAGCGAGTCCGGGAAATAGAGTTCACGCACCGGCGTGAGTTGATTCCCGGCGGCTTCGAACAGAACCGCCGAGCGAAAATCGCCGGCTCGATCGACGCTCAACACGGTAGCGCTGTCGAAGCCCGAGGTGTAATAAGCGGACGCCGCATGCGCGGTGTGATGCTCGACGACGACGATTTCGCTGCGCGGGAACCTGGAGCGCAGCTCGAGTTGCGCGGCGCTCTCCGAGCCCTGTGCAAATTGGCGCGCGATCGCGACACACTCAATTTCCGCCGGCTCCACTTCTGCCGCCTCGAGCGCGGCCGAGAACGCCTCATCGGGAAACTGGCTGTGGCGATCCCAGCGTGAGACTTTGCTCTGCTCAACAGCCGAGACTAAATGGCCGTCCTTGATGACGCAGCAGGCGGCATCGCTTAGTAATCCGCCGAGTCCGACTAGAATCCGTGGCACGGCTTAAACCCCTTTCAACCGTTCGATGCAGCGTTCGCGGCCAATGCAAAGAAATACAGCGAACGCGCTGGGTCCCACCGGCTGACCCGTTAATGCCGCGCGGCTGGCGTTGATCAGGATGCCGGCCTTAACACCCCGTTCCGCCGCCAACCCACGAAGCTCGGCCTCAACGCTCCCTTCCGTAAACTCGGGGTTCGCCGCAAGCCGGTTCCCAAGCTCGCGTAGCAGTTCCCGAGCGCCCGGCGCATTCAGCTTTTCGAGCGATGCCGGGTCGATCGGAAATTTGTCGCTGAAATAGGCCAAGCCGCGGTTCGAAAACTCCAAAAGGGTTGAGAAACGCGAGCGAATCGTGTCGACCGTGAACGTGAAATGCGCCTCATCGCCATACGGCGCAATGCCCGCCGCCGCGAGCGTCTGTTTCACATAGGGAAGCAGTTCGGCGACCGGCATCGTCCGGAGATGTTGCGAATTCAGCCAGAGCGCCTTCGGATCCACCGGATCTTCTTCACTGAAATTGACAACCGCATTGCTGCGATTCACGCCGTCGAAGCTGAACGCGGTTATCAGATCGCGAAGCGACATCTGCTCGCGATTGTCTTTCGGAGACCAGCCGAGCAGGCACAGAAAATTGATGTAGCCGATCGGCAGAAATCCGGCATCGCGATATGTCGTTACGCTAACGACCGGGCCGTGTTTGCGCTTCGAGAGCTTCGCTCCATCCGGCGCAATCAGCAACGGCAGATGCGTGAACTGGGGCGGGGAAATTCCCGCTCCCTCAAAGATCAGAATATGTTTAAACGTGTTGGTCAGGTGATCCTGGCCGCGAATCACATGAGTAATTTGCAGATCGATATCGTCGGCGCAGGAAGCCATGTGATACGTCGGCATGCCGTTGCTGCGCAATAGCGCGAAGTCTTCTATATCGGCGGTCGATTTCGATTGCGGCCCGTATACGGCATCCTGGAAAGCGACTTCCCGAGGATTCTCCCTCGGCACCCGAAACCGCACGACAAACGGCTCTCCCTCATCGGCACGCCGCTCGCTTTCGGCTTTCGACAGCGCGCGCATTTCGGGATTGCACAGCCACGGACCTTCGTGAAGGCGTTCTTCCGCATCCCCCGCCACTGCGGGCGTGAAGTCGCGGTAAGCGAGCCCGGAATCGAGCAGCCGGTACGCGAGCCGGCGATGAAGGTCCAGACGCTCCGATTGGCGATAGAATTCATCCCAGCCAAGCCCCAGCCAGTTCAGGCCATCCATAATCGAATCGAGGGATGCCTGGGTGTTGCGCTCAACGTCGGTATCGTCGATGCGCAGCACCATCGTACCCTGCTGATGGCGGACATAAAGCCAGTTGAAAATGAATGTACGTGCACTACCGATGTGCAGATACCCCGTCGGCGACGGAGCGAAGCGTGCTCGAACCATGAAGTTTAAGTGTACAAACTGGAAGAACGGATTCAGCGTTAGTAGTCCAACCACTCAAGGCGGCCGTCACCCTCGTTGGTATTTAGCCATTCCTCGATGCGGGTTTCCAGATCGGGGCCAAATCCTCGTTTTGACAAATGATCGGCTGACGTGAGGACTTCGAGGTTCCGCTGCTTCGGCTCGTCATCATGCCCTTTGTGCCGCGAATGAAACGTCAGATACCAGGCAAACCGGTCGCTTTGCGGCCTGAGATCCGAAACTTCTGTAAGACCGCATCTCCAGGAACCCTGCGGCGTCGTGAAGTCGTGTTCGTTGAAAGGGAATAGGGATCGGAGTTCGTAGGCGGACACTCATCCACACCATAACACCGTTTCCGGTGTCCTCGTCGCTTTCAGATGGCCAGTATTTTTGCCGGAAAGCATCGCGAGTGGGCGATTTGTCGTTATGAAGGCGCCGAACGCGGTATTTGGAGACGCTTCCGGACATCAACGGCGGCCGAGGCCGGCAGATGATCCGACACGTAGCCTAGTACTTTAGCCGCGCTTTCGGCTATCGTCTCCTGGTCGGTCCGGCATTCTACTTCAGGTTGAACCGGCGGCTCATACGGGTCGTCGACGCCCGTAAAGCCTATGAGTTCTCCCCGCCTCGCCTTTCGATAGAGACCTTTGACGTCTCGCTGTTCGCAAACGGAAGACAGCGCATTGACGTAGACCTCGACGAAGTTCGTGGAGCTCTCGCGAATCCGTTGACGGATGGCCCGGTAGGGGGCGATTGCGGCGACCACAACAATCACTCCATTCCTCGATAGCAAGTGCGCGAGGAATGCGAGGCGAAGGACATTCTCGTCCCGATCGTGTTTCGTATAGCCGAGTTCAGAAAAGAGTCGTTTCCGGATTACGTCGCCATCCAGAAATTCGACGTTGAGCCCGGCGGCCCGTAACTGCTCCGTGACCTGAGATCCAATTGTCGTTTTCCCGGCCGACGGGAGACCCGTCAGCCAGATGGTCATTCCTTCCGAGGTTTGGTCATTCCCGACCGTCATCACACCGATTATACGTGGGCCGCCGAACGTTTCGGCGGGATGAAAGTCCGGCGGTCAGGATAGGCAGAGCCAAGCCACGCTTACAGTACGTCCGCAAAGGCGACTTGAAGTCGGCGATAGAACGTGAACCCGATCGTGAAGACGACAGCCGTCCAAATTCCGGCGCACAGCAATACGGTTGGGTCGCGAACCTTCCCAGCCAGGATGAGGTCGCGATAGACATCGACAAACGCAGTCATGGGATTGGCATACAACACGAACTTCCGAACCCCTGGCGGAAGCGTTGAAAGCGGGTAAATGATCGGTGTCAAATAAAACCAGACGTTCAAAATCGTCGCGATGGACTGCGGGATATCCCGAAGATATACCGTGATTGCCGCCGCCACATACGCCAGCCCGATTGTGAACAATGCCTGAACGACCCAAACGATAGGGAGCAACAAAATCGTGGGATGTAGTGTGTGCGTGATCGCCACGACAACAATCAGGAGCGGCACCATTCCGAATAAGCTTTCGATGATGGCCGTGATCACCGGGACTACCGGCAGTAGCGGCAAGGGAAACACGATCTTCTTTACGAAGTTTGGCTGGGAGATAACGGCGGTTGCCGACGCGGATATGCCGCCGGCGAACCCGATCCACGGCAGCAATCCGGTGAACAGCCAGACGCCAAAGGCCAGCTTGCTGTTGTTAAGCCCAGGCATGTCGACGTGGGCCACCATAATCGTCGAGAACACGACCGTGTAGATGACGATTTGCATTGCCTGATTAATCAGCGGCCAGAGCTTTCCTAAGAGCGCTCCTTTGTATCGCGCGTCCAGATCTCTCTTGAGCAGCATGCCCAGGAGATCTAATGTCGTGCGCATGCGCTGGAATAGCGGCTTACGGTGCACGTCTAGGTGTGTTGGAAAAGACGATGTTGACACTACGGACGATTGAATCCCTCATTCATTTCTAGCATTTCCGCCGAGGGCGCCCGCATCTTCTTTTGCCCGCTTCGCACCTCATGGCGAAACATCGAAATGCGCGAGCCATTTTCATCGTCCTAATTTATGCAGGAACAGGAAGAGCAATGCTCTTTCGAATTGCGCCTGGTAGGGATTGCGCCAAGTTATCCCATCCAGCGTAACATCCCAAAGGGGTGGATTGATAATGTTCTACGGTGTGATTGGATTCGGCATAATTGTTGCGGCGATTGTCGTGTTCGTTATTTATCTGTTGGTCAGGTCGCACCCTCCGCGCCGGAGAAGCGGAGAAAACAAACAAGGCATTAAATGGTGATCAGTTCATGCTCTGAGAGCCGAACAAAGCGATGACCGGCTGCGTTGGAGGGCCGGTCATCTTCATCTCTAGCGCATAATCACCGGTTTCCTGCCGAGGATTGAGTCGCTGTCCCAGTTTTCTGAGCAGTTCCTCCGCTGCTTTGCCCGCCAGCGGCGCCTGTTTGCGCTGTCTGCGGTTTGTCAGCACCGCCATGTATGGGAATCTGGCGGCGCCGGCTCTCCGCTTGCGGAACCGGAATGGTGACTTCCAAAACTCCATTGGCGAATTGTGCGTGAACCTGTTCCGGATTGACGCCTTCCGGCAGCGGAACTGCCCGGTAGAAATGTCCGTAGTGGCGCTCACTGCGGTGAATGCCGCCTTCCTCCGATTCGTGACTTCTTTGCCGTTCTCCTGAAACGATCAGCGCATCGTCTGTCACTTCGAGGTGCACATCTTCCGGGCGCAGGCCTGGCAATTCGGCGCTAACCACCAAGTTGTTGCCGTGCTGCGATATTTCGAGCGCCGGCGACCAACTCGATATGCCGCTTCCGGAGCGGCTGCCGGTTTGCGAACCGCCGGAACCAAAACTTTCCGCAAACATCCGATCCATTTCGTCGTGCATTCGCCGCATGATGCCGAACGGATTTGCAAAGAACTCACCAGGAGAAAAGAAAAGCGGATCTATCGATCTGCCAAAAGGCTGCATCGAGCGGCCGCCTTCTGACGATCGTTCCAATTGCCGACCCGTCGAACTCTGTTTGCCGGACTCCGTCGTTTGATTGGCTTTTGCATCTTGTGCCATAAACTACCTCCTATGACGGAGACGCTCGCCAGTGCTTAAGATATTTCACGAGGGCGCCACATGTAACGGTGTCATGACCGATTACGGTTCCATGTGAAGAGTAGCGGTGCTTCGAGTGCGTAAGCGGCGCCACCGGCGCGAAGCTACTTGCCATGCAGGATGGCATCCCGCGACGGCAGGTCGGACGTATTCCAGCCGCCGCCCAGCGCCTCGATGAGCAAAACGCTGGAAGTCATCCGCCGGGTGAGAATATCGACCGCAGTTCTTTCGTTCTGAAGAGCAATGGCTTGCGTGGTAATCACCTGCAAGTAGTCCGCGGTCCCGGCCTTGTATTGCTCAGTCGAAACGTCGAGCGAGCGTTCCGCGGATCGCACCGCTTGCTCTTGCACGGCAGCTTCCCGCTCGAGCACGCGCATTGCGGCCAGGTTGTCTTCTATTTGTTGAAACGCAACGAGAACGGTCTGGCGATAATCCGCAACCGTAGCATCATAGGAAGCACGCGCCTCAGCCACTTGCGCATGGCGCTTGCCTGCATCGAACAGGGTTTCCGCGAGGCTCGGGCCAACCGACCAGAACCGGCTCGGCCATGTAAACCATTGAGTGATGCTGGAACTTTCGAGCCCAGCCGATGCGCTCAACGTAATATTCGGATAGTATGCCGCCGTGGCGAAACCGATTTCCTCGTTTGCCGCAGCCATCTGCCGTTCGGCCGTTGCAATGTCCGGCCGGCGCTCCAATAGTTCCGAAGGAAGCGCGCCGGGGATAGCGGGCGGCGGCGTCTTCAAACTCAATTTCGGAATCGACAGGGCCGAGGGTGGTTTGCCAGTCAGAATGGCGATTGCGTGCTCGAATTGCGCGCGGGCTACCTCCAGGTCGATCAGTTGTGCTTGGGTCGTCTCCAGTTGCGTTTCCGCCTGGGCGACATCCGCGTCGGAAGCCACGCCCGCATCGAAGCGGTTGCGGGTGAGGTCAAGGTAATCCTTGTAGGAGCTGACGGTGCGCTGAAGCAGATCCACGTTGGCGTCGGAGCCGTGCAGTTGAAAGTAATCGCCGGCGAGTTGCGCCTGATACGAGAGGCGCGCATTTTCGAGTTGCGCCGCCGTTGCCTGAGCGGTGGCCACATCCGCCGCGACAGTCCGCCGGATGCTGCCCCAAATGTCCGCCTGGTACGAAAAGTCGAAAGGCATTGTAAAAGTTGTGCGCTGCTGCACAAGAGACGACAGTTGTCCTCCTTTGTAGAGCGTGCCGGAGGATTGCGAATTGGTGATTCCGGGAGCCGCCGAAACGGTCGGGAATAGAGCGGCGCGAGCCGCGTGAACGACTTCACGTGCCTGCCGGAACTGCGCCTCGGCTGCCAGCACGTTCTGGTTCGAGATGTTTACCTGCTCTTCGAGAGCGTTCAATTGCGGATCGCCGTAAATCTCCCACCACTTACCTCGATTGACCGCATCGGCTGGCTTTGCCTGCTTCCAGCCTTGCGCTTCTTTGAAGCTGTCGGGAGGCGCCTCTTTGTACGCCTGAGGAACGGGAGCGGATGGCCGTTGATATTTGGGGCCCACCATGCAACCGCTCATCCAAAAGATGAGGAGAATAATCGCAATTAGGAATGAAATCGGACGCCGCGGGGCAGTTTTGGAGCTATCGTTCATGAATTGTCTCTCGCAAAATCCAGGGCTCTAGATATAAGGGGCAGTTCACCAGTTCCACGCCCTCCTGTAGGCGTCCGGCAAAAAAACGAGCGGCCGTACGATCCATAAGAGTCACTTCACTTAGATCGAGCACCACGTGGCCTTGCATTCTCCTACCGTTATCGATCAACCGTTCGATCTCGGAAAGCACTTCCGCGTTGACGCTTCCGGCGAGGGCCAACGTAACGCAATCGGCAGCGTGCGATAGTGCTGTCATCGAGAACATAGCGCCTCTCGCGGTTTACGCTTCCACTTCCAGTGGTCCGCCGGCCCGCCGGCTTTGGGAGCCTATACGCCGCCACCACCAGTGCTGTAAGCGGTCGAGATAGAGATAGACCACGGGTGTCGTGTAGAGCGTTAACAACTGGCTGACGATCAATCCACCGATAATGGTGATGCCCAGTGGACGCCGCAGCTCCGAACCCGTGCCTGTCCCAAAAGCGAGAGGAGTGGCGCCTAAGATGGCGGCCATGGTCGTCATCAGAATGGGCCGGAAGCGCAGCAGGCATGCTTCGTAAATGGAATCGCGCGAGTTCTTGCCTTCAGTCCGCTCCGCGGCGAGCGCGAAATCGATCATCATAATGGCGTTCTTCTTGACAATGCCGATCAGCAGGATCATGCCGATAATTGCAATCATGCTCAGATCGATTTTGAAAAACATCAATGCGAGCAGCGCGCCGACTCCCGCCGACGGAAGCGTCGAAAGAATCGTGATGGGATGAATGTAGCTTTCGTACAAAATCCCCAGCACGATATACACCGTCGCTAGCGCTGCCATGATCAGCAGCGGCTCGCTGCCGAGCGATTGCTGATAAGCCTGCGCCGTGCCGGCGAATGTAGTATGAATCGTCGCAGGCAATCCCTCGCTTTCGGACGCTTTGTCAATGGCATTAACTGCATCGCCCAATGCAACACCCGGCTGAAGATTGAACGAAATGGTGAAAGCGGGAAAAAGTCCCTGGTGGGGTACGGCGAGCGGCGCCGTCTGTGGCGCAAAGGCAGCGATAGCATCAAGCGGCACCTCCTGACCGGCGGGTGAATGTACGTAAATATCGTGGAGAAAGAGCGGATTGTGCCAGTATTCGGGCGCCGCTTCCATAACCACGTGATATTGATTCAGGGTCGAGTACATAGTCGACACCTGCCGCTGGCCAAACGCATCGTAGAGTGTGTTATCTATCAACTGTGGTGAGATGCTGAAGCGCGCTGCCGTTCGCCGGTCGTACGTCACCATGTACTCCAGACCGCGATCCTGCTGGTCGCTGCTGACGTCGGTGATCATGTGAATCTTTTTGAACTGGGTCAGCATGCGGGGCGCATATTTTGTTAAGTCCTCAAGATTGTCGCCGCGCATTGTGAATTGATATTGCGCATTGCTCTGACGCCCGCCAACCCGCAGATCCTGCGACGCCTGCAGATAAAGCGTCGCGCCGGGTACGCGCATCAGTTTAGGGCGGAGTCTCGCAATGACATAATCGACCGTGACCTTGCGCTCGCTGAGAGGCTTTAGCGAGATGAACATGCGCGCGGTGTTGATTGTGGTCCCGCCTCCCCCGCCGCCGGTGAATCCCGTGGCCGTGTCGACCGCCGGATCGGCTATCACAATCTTGATCATTCTCTGAAGTAAGCTGTTCATCGACTGAAACGACGTATCTTGATCGGCTTGCACGGAACCAACCATGCGGCCATTGTCCTGTTGCGGGAAGAAGCCTTTGGGAACGCGAACGAAGAGATAGCCTGTCAGAGCGACGGTCGCCAGTAGGACGACTAACGTGATGGCGGGGCTTCGCAAGACGGCCGTGAGCGTGCGTCCATAAAACCCCACAACCCAATTAAATATGCCGTCAACCCACTGGTAGACTCTGCCGTGCCGCTCATGGGTCTTCAGCAGATAAGCGCACATCATGGGAGTTGTGGTCAACGACACCAGCATGGAAACGCCAATGGCTACCGAAAGCGTTACGGCAAACTCGTGGAACAGGCGGCCTACAATGCCGCCCATCATCAGCAAGGGAATGAATACGGCAACCAGCGAGAGGCTGATTGTCAGCACCGTGAAGCCAACCTCTTGTGCCCCTTTGAGAGCGGCCTGAAACGGGAGCATGCCTTTTTCGAGATACCGCGTAATGTTCTCGATGACCACGATCGCGTCATCGACCACGAAGCCGGTCGAGATCGTAAGCGCCATCAGGGAGAGATTGTCGATACTGTAGCCGCAGAGATACATCACGCCGAATGTGCCGATCAGAGATACTGGCACGGCGACGCTTGGAATCAGCGTCGTTCGCGGGCTCCGCAGAAATACGAATACCACCAAAATGACCAGAACGACCGATATGAGCAGCGTCCATTCCACCTCGTGTACCGAGGCCCGGATCGTTACGGTCTGATCCATGGCGACGTTCACCGAAATTTGCTGCGGGATGGCTGCCTTCAACTGCGGAAGCACCGCGTAAACCCGGTCTACGGTATCAATGATGTTCGCGCCGGGCTGGCGGAACACAATCAGCAGCACCGATGGTTTTCCATTCGAATAGCCGGCATTGCGAATATCTTCGACCGAATCGACTACGTCGGCGACATCCGATACACGCACGGGCGCGCCGTTCTTATACGCAACAATCAGCGGAGCGTAGTCGACGGCCTTGAATATCTGATCGGTCGCTCCGACTTCATACATGCGGTTGCCATACGCCAGATGTCCTTTGGGAGTGTTCGCATTGGCGCTGCTCAACACACTCCGGACCTGCTCCAGCGAGATACCGTATTTGTTCAACCTAGGCGGATTCAATTCGACCCGCACGCCGGGAAGGGCGCTTCCGCCAACCAGCACTTGTCCGACGCCGGCAACTTGAGACAGGCTTTGCGCCATGATCGTCGAGGCGGCATCGTACATCTGGCCTTTCGTAAGTATGTCGGACGTAAGCGCCAGAATCAGGATCGGCGAATCGGCGGGATTTACCTTGCGATACCTCGGATTATTCGGCAGGTTGGTAGGCAGATATCCACGCGCGGCGTTGATGGCGGCTTGCACGTCGCGAGCGGCTGCATCGATGTTGCGGTTCAAATCGAATTGCAGCGTGATGCTCGTGGCGCCGAGTGAACTCGAAGACGTCATTTCGGTCACCGCGGCGATTCTCCCGAACTGCCGCTCGAGTGGTGTGGCGACGGACGAGGCCATCGTTTCCGGGCTCGCTCCGGGAAGCTGAGCGGAAACCGAAATGGTGGGGAAATCCACTTGCGGCAGTGGAGACACAGGGAGGAATTGAAATGCCACTATGCCCGCCAGCGCCACGGCGATAGTGAGCAGCGTCGTCGCTATCGGCCGTTGAATGAATGGTGCGGAGATATTCATCGCGGCCGCCTACTCCGCCGGAACCGGCTCCGCTCCCGGCGCGATTGAGCGATGGCGGGAGAATCGCTCGGCTAACCGATCGAACCAAAGATAAATGACCGGCGTGGTGTAGAGCGTCAATAACTGGCTGAAGATGAGGCCGCCGACGATGGTGATGCCGAGCGGTCTGCGCAGCTCCGATCCCGTTCCCGAACCCAGCGCGAGGGGCACGCCGCCGAGTAGAGCGGCCATGGTCGTCATCATGATAGGGCGGAACCGTAGGAGAGACGCCTGATAGATCGCGTCGACCGGTTTCAGGCCCTCTTTGCGCTCGGCTTCAAGAGCGAAGTCGATCATCATGATGGCGTTCTTTTTCACGATGCCGATCAGCAGAACAATCCCGATGAGGGCGATAATGCTGAAATCCGTTCTGCAGAGTAAGAGCGCAACCAGCGCGCCGACGCCCGCCGAAGGCAGTGTGGAAAGAATCGTAATGGGATGAATGTAGCTCTCATACAGCACTCCAAGAACGATGTACACGGTCACCACTGCGGCGAGAATTAATAACGGTTCATTGGCAAGCGATGCTTGGAACGCTTCTGCCGTCCCCTGGAATGCCGCCTGAATGCTTGGTGGAAGACCCACTTCGTCCTTCACCTTGTTCACCGCATCCACTGCTTCTCCGAGCGACGCGCCCGGCGCCAAATTGAACGAAAGAGTCACTACGGGGAATTGTCCCTGGTGATTCACCGTGATGGGGACCGATGTTGTAACGACGTGTGTAAATGTGCTGAGCGGCACCTGGCTGCCGTTGGGGAAAATGCTCGCCGATGCGATGGAGCCGCCTCCAAAGACCTGGCTGGAAGCCGATGTGGAAGATCCGCCGAGCGCCGCGCCAGCCGTTCCCGTTACCGAATTAAACGCGCTGGAACTGGTGGGGCCGCTGAAACTCGCGCTAGCGCCGCCGCCCGAGACTAGCCCCGTCGAACCGGTCGAACTCCCAACGGCCGAACGGATGAATAGGTGCTGCAAATCGAGAGGATTTTTCTGGAATTCCGGATTCAACTCGAGGACGACGTGATACTGGTTCAACTGCGTAAAGATTGTCGATACTTGCCGCTGGCCATATGCATCGTAAAGCGTCTGGTCGAGCATCGACGGCGTGATTCCGAGGCGTGACGCGGTATCCCGATCGACGACCAGTTTCGCTTGCAATCCGGCATCCTGTTGATCGCTCGCTACATCCGTCAATTCCGGCAATTGCCGCAGGCGCGCAAGCATCCGCGGTGCATAAGCGTTCAACTCCGTTGTGCTCGGGTCTTCCAGCGTGTACTGAAACTGGGTTCGGCTTACGCGATCTTCCACCGAAAGGTCCTGGACGGGCTGCATGAAGAGAGTGATGCCGCCGATTTTGGCTAAGTCCGGTTGGAGCCTGCGGATGACATCGCTTGCGCTGATGCCTCGCTGATCCAGCGGTTTGAGGTTGATCTGGATGCGGCCGCTGTTCAGCGTTGTGTTTGTTCCATCAATTCCGATGAACGAGGAAAGGCTCGCCACGGCCGGATCTTGCAGAATCACGTTGCCGAGCGCCTGCTGCCGGTCCGCCATTTCATTGAAAGATACGGATTGATCGGCTTGGGAAACGCCTTGAATCACGCCTGTGTCCTGGATTGGAAAGAATCCCTTGGGAATGATCACGTACAGCGCGATGGTTAGCACCAGGGTTGCGATCGCCACGAGGAGCGTTGCCGTTTGCCAGCGCAGAACCCATTGCAGCGTCTTGCCATAGAACGCAATCACCTTTTCAAACGCAAGTTCCGAGATCCGATAGAACCGGCCCTGTTGCGCGACGGGTTTGTGCTTTAGCAGCTTTGCGCACATCATTGGAGTCAGAGTCAGCGAGACGACCGCGGATACAAGAATCGTGACGCTCAAAGTGACTGCAAATTCCCGGAAGAGCCTGCCGACGATGTCGCCCATGAACAATAATGGAATCAGTACGGCGATCAGCGAGATCGTTAATGAAACGATGGTGAATCCAATTTGTTCGGAGCCTTTTAGAGCGGCTTTGAGCGGGGACTCGCCTTCCTCGATGAAGCGCGAGATGTTCTCGATCATGACGATCGCGTCGTCGACGACGAATCCAGTCGAAATCGTCAGCGCCATCAACGTGAGATTGTTCAAGCTGTAGCCGAGAAGATACATCACGCCGAACGTTCCGACCAGCGACAACGGCACGGCGACGCTCGGGATGATGGTGGCGGATACATTCCGCAAGAACAGGAAGATCACCATCACGACCAGCGCAACCGTGAGCATCAACTCGAACTGAACGTCCGAGACCGACGCTCGTATTGTGGTTGTGCGATCGGTGAGAATATCGACGTGGACGGCCGTAGGCAGGGTTTGAGTTAACTGCGGGAGTAGCTGCTTGATTTTGTCGACCACCGAGATGATGTTGGCTCCCGGCTGGCGCTGAATGTTAACGATTACGGCGGGAACGTCGTTCATCCAAGCGGCTTGGCGCACGTCTTCGGTGTCGTCTTCGACGCTCGCGACGTCGGTCATCTTCACCGGGGCGCCGTTTCGGTAGGCAATAATCAGCGGCTTGTAGTCCGCGCTCGATAGCAGTTGATCGTTAGCCGCGATCTGGTAAGCCTGGAGCGCTCCATCGAAATTTCCTTTTGCCTGATTTACGTTGGCGGCCGTAATCGCGCTCCGCAGGTCTTCGAGATTCAAGCCGAAATTCGCCATTGCCGTTGGATTCGCGCGAATCCTCACGGCGGGCTTTTGACCGCCGCTGATGCTGACTAGTCCTACGCCCGGCAACTGTGAGATTTTTGGCGCCAGCCTTGTGTCCGCCAGGTCCTCCACTTTCGATAGCGGAAGAGCTTTCGACGTAAGCGCCAGCGTCAGGATGGGCGTGTCGGCGGGATTGGTCTTGTTGTAGATTGGCGGAGTCGGCAGATCGGCGGGCAGGTAAGTGCCCGATGCGTTGATCGACTGCTGCACTTCTTGCTCGGCCACGTCGATGTTCAGGCTCAAGTTAAACTGCAGCGTAATGACTGAACTGCCGTCAGAACTGATCGAAGTCATTTGCTGCAGGCCGGGAACCTGGCCGAACTGACGTTCGAGCGGCGCGGTCACCGACGACCCCATGACGTCCGGACTCGCTCCCGGATAGAACGTCACTACCTGGATGGTCGGATAATCCACTTCGGGCAAGGCTGAGACGGGCAGTTCTTTATAAGCGACGGCGCCGGCAAGCATGATGCCGACCATTAGTAGTGAGGTCGCGACAGGCCGGAGAATGAACGTCCGGGACGGGTTCATTGATTCGACCCCTGCGCCTGTGGCTGTGACGCGTCCTCGATGTGAGCTTGAACTTTTGAACCTTCCTGCAATTTATCGACGCCTGTCATAACGACCACGTCTCCGGGCGAGATCCCGGAGGTGATCTCCGATACTTCGCCATTCGTTGTTCCTACTTTGACGTTGCGAATGGTGACCGTCTGATCGGGCTTGACGAAATATACGTAGGTCGTCTGAGTGTTTCGTTGGATGGCGGCAGTCGCCAAGAGAGTGACGCCGTTCTTCTCTTCGACAAGCAGGCGCGCATTCACAAACTGATTTGGAAACAGCATTCCGTTGTTGTTGTCGAAAGTGGCGCGCAGCCTCACCGTGCCAGTAGTCTGGTCGATTTGGTTATCCAGCGTCGTGACATAACCCGCCGCGAGTTTCGTCGTCATCGCCCGGTCGTACGCGTCGACCCGAAGGCGTGCACCGGCGTGTAGCTTGCGAAGCACAGGCGGAAGCTGATCTTCAGAGATCGTGAAAATGACGCTGATCGGATTGATCTGCGTAATGACAGCTAACGGCGTGGCGGATGCGGCTTGCACGTAATTGCCGGGATCGATTAACCGAAGCCCCACGCGGCCGGTGATCGGGGCGGTGATGTGGCAATAAACGAGGTTGAGTTTCGCGCTGTCGATATTTGCCTGATCGGTCTTCACTGTGCCTTCGTCCTGAATCACAGTCGCTTTTTGTGTCGCCAGCGTCTGCTCCGGCACCGCTTTTTTGACGATCAGTTGTTGGTAACGAGCCAAATCGATGCGCGCGTTTTCAAGGGTGGATTGATCTTTTTCGAGTTGTCCCTGAGCTTGCGCTAACTGGACCTGATACGGCCGCGGATCGATTTCGGCGAGAGGATCGCCTTGATGAATGAACTGGCCCTCCGTATAGTGAACCTGCATTAGCTGGCCATCCACCCGGCTTTTGACAGTAACGGTGTAAATGGGAGTGACTGCGCCGAGGCCGGTGTAATAGACTCCGATATTGCCCTTAGCGGCCCTCACGGCCACTACTGGTGGAACACCTCCACCGCGGGTTCGTCCACCCGCTTTAGCAGGCATATTCGGATTAGCTGTGCCCTTCGCGCGCTGGCCGTTTTTCGCGTGGGCCCAAAAGTAATAGGCGCCGAAACCGACAATTACGATGAGGAGAAGCCAGATCCAGGGGCGCCCCGGTTTGCCCGGCTGGTTTGTAATTTCGGGAGTAGCCGGCTTAGTCTGTTCGAGTGAGGAGGGGGAAGGCTGCTGCGGCATGGGTTGCGTCGACACTCCGAGTATGGAGCGTCTCACGACCGTTGCCCACTGCTTAAAGGCAGCCTTTTTTCTATGCCGATCGATATAGAAGAAAAGGGGAAGCGGCCTTCCGAGGACACCGCGCCGAGGCGACCTGCGAACGGAGTCCTCGGAGGAGAGTGCGCTGGATTGTTCGGTTGTCGGAACCCGCTTGCTTGCGCAGGGCGCCTCTGAATCAAGGCAATCGGAAAACGCAACCGCCCCACGTGTACGGATTGTGAAAAGGCTACTTAGTAGCTTTCTTCGAGAGGTCTATTGCGTATGGAGCGATGAATCGAGCTCGTCCAACATGATGTCGATGCGCTCCGTGACGGCTCGCATTAACTCGGCATCGTTCATGCGTTGGTTGACCTTGACGTCCCTGCTTAACTCGCCCGCTGGACCGCGCGAATCAAGACGCACCTGAATACGTTCGCCCCTTGTATCGCTGAGCACGTACACCTCGTACGGCCTTACATCGTTTTCGTAACGCTCTACCAGATCTTCTCTCAATTTGTCGCAATCGAAAGACTTGTTCAGATTGAAAAAACCGCTGATCTCCATAGACTCCAGTTCGCCGTGAGCATCGCAGCCAAAAGCCACCTCGGAGTAGCGGGTCGGATCGGAAGCACTAGCCAGCCCACCCTCGTCCCATCACCCCCGGACTACGGCAACCGCTTGCATTCTATCAGGCGTTGCTCGACGGAATCGCAATCTCTAAGACACAACTGTCGCACTCTTCTATGCGGAGGCTTTCAACGCTTGGTCCAGATCCCAGACGATGTCATCGAGGTCCTCCAGGCCGATCGAGAGCCGCACGAGGTCGGGCGTGATGCCCGCTGCCAACTGCTCTTCGGAACCAAGCTGCTGGTGAGTTGTGGATGCCGGATGAATCACCAGGCTCCGTACATCGCCGACATTCGCCAGATGCGAGAAGATCTTCAGGCTGTTGATGAACCTCTTGCCTCCATCGAATCCGCTCTTTAGGCCGAACGAGAACACGGCGCCGGCTCCTTTCGGCGTATACTTCCGGGCGAGTTGATAATACGGGCTGGAGGGCAGCGATGCGTATTTCACCCACGAAACCTGCGGATGACCTTCCAGGTATTGAGCCACCGCAAGCGTATTCGAGAGATGCCGTTCCATCCGGAGACTGAGCGTCTCGATGCCTTGCAGGAACAAAAACGAGTTGAACGGGCTGACGCATGGGCCGATATCGCGCAGGCCTTCCACCCTCGCTTTGATGATGAAACTGATGGCGCCGAAGGTTTCCCAGAAGTTCAGTCCGTGATAAGCCGGCGAGGGCGACGTGAACGCCGGAAAATTACCGTTGTTCCAGGGGAATTTCCCGCTGTCCACGATGATTCCACCAATGGATGTGCCGTGGCCGCCCATGAACTTTGTGAGCGAGTTCACGACGATGTCGGCTCCATGCTCGATGGGCCGGGTCACATACGGTGATGCGAAGGTATTGTCCACGATGAGAGGCAGTCCGCGATCGTGCGCAATCTTCGCGATCGCCTCAATATCCAGGACATTGCTTCGCGGATTGCCGATCGTTTCCCCATAGAGCACTTTGGTTTTTGACGTGATGGCTTTTCGAAAGTTATCCGGATCGTCCGGTTCCACGAAAATAAAGTCGTAGCCCATTCGCCGCATCGTGACATCGAATTGCGTAAATGTGCCGCCATAGAGGGTGCTGGCTGAAACGATCTGATCCCCCGGCGCGCAGATAGTCGTCAGCGCCAGAAATTGCGCCGCTTGGCCGCTCGATAGGCCCAACGCGGCCACGCCGCTTTCGAGCGAGGCCACGCGTTCCTCCAGGACGGCTGTAGTCGGATTCATAATCCGCGTGTAGATGTTGCCGAACTGCTGAAGGCCGAAAAGCGCCGCGGCGTGATCGGTGTTATCGAAGGTGAAGGACGTGGACTGGTAAATTGGCACTGCCCGCGAATGAGTGGTTGGATCGGGCGAATACCCGGCATGCACGGCACGAGTGTTGAATCCGAGCGGCCGGTCGATTTTGGGGTCGGACATGAAAGCAGTATAGCGATTGAGGATGACACTCTGGCTGCTCCGGCTGCCGTTCTTTAAATTAAAGTTGTCCAGCGGTCGAAAGTTCTTGACTGAGGTCCACTGTTTGCACAAGAATCGTTAAGCTGTCCAGGTTTGGTGTGGCTGCCACCCGTCATCTTTCGTTTAGCGGCCGCACTCTGCAGGGGGGAACTCAGCTCGCGGAACGCCTGATGCGCGAAGCGAGCTGGGTCTGCAGCGAGAGACCCACGCCTATCAGAAGACAGCTCCAGGCAAACCAATCGCCGTGCTGTGTGTATGGCGTCGTCGATCGGACGCTGTCGAAAGGCAGCAGCGCCGCCACTTCCTGATACAACGGCAGCTTCCGCAGAATACGGCCGGCTGGGTCGATGGACGCCGTGATGCCATCGTTGGTGGCGCGGACGATGAACCGGCGGTTTTCAACGGCGCGCATACGGACCAGCAGCAGATGCTGTTCCCGCGCGGCGCTATGGCCGAAATAGCCGTCGTTCGATAAATTGAAGAACACGGTCGCGCCGTTTCTAGCAAATTGGCGAACGAAATCCGGAAATGCGGATTCGTAACAAATAAATACCCCGAGATCGTTCGGCGGCTGCGGCAGCACTTTGATCTCATGGCCCGGCGCAAAATCGCCCGCTTCCTGGGTGACGCGATTGACAAAGCTGAACAGCGGCGGGACAAACTCCCCGAAGGGAACGAGATTCACCTTGTCATACCGGCCGATGACGTTCCCTTGCGGTCCCAGAAGAACGGCCGAATTCAACGGCTGGTTCCTCGGTGTATGCGCCACGGTGCCGAACAAGAAATAGCCATGCTTGCGGGCAATGTGCTGCGCCTCCTGCCGGAAGACAGGATCGTCATAGTAGTAGAACGGCGCGGGTAATTCCGGCCAAACCACCAGGCGTGCGTCGAACGCATCCGATATGACTTGCAAGTGCTGCTCGGCCTGCGTCTCGCTGGCCAGCGTCCATTCCTTTTCCGTGTCGACGTTTGGTTGAACAACCAAAACCTGCTGGCTGGCCTTGAAGTGTTGCGGCACGGCAGGCAACGCGTACAGAACGCCCAGTGCCGCCAACGGCCAAAGGTGCTTACGCGGATATCTCAGAACTACGATTGCGATTGCGACTGAAAGCATCACAAACACGAACGAAAGGCCGTAGACTCCGACGTACGGAGCGAGCCGCAGAGGCAGGGACATGTTGATTCCGGCATTGCCCAGATCGAGCCAAGCGAAGCCAAAAGTTCCGTGAGTACGCTCCAAACCGACCCAGAGCGCCGCGATCGCGGGAATTGCATACGCCCGCCACATCAAGGGTCCGGCGAGCCACGCAAAGACGGCGAGATGTATCGCCTTCAAGGCGCTGAATAGAACGAAGCTGCCCCAGCTTCCAAATACTCCCATGTAGGCATGAACCTGGAGCACAAACTGGATCCAAATGCAGAGCCAGAACCAATACACGAAACCGGCCATCCAGCCATACAGAAAGCGTCGCTTCGCGCTGTCCTCCCGGGCCAGGGCGAACAGCAACGGCGTGAGCGCAAAAGCTGCCAGCCAGTAAACGTCGTAATTCGGAAATGCCAGCCGCAAACACGCTCCGGTCAGGAGCGCGAGAGCGAGATAAAGTGGAATTTCCCAGCGCGGACGCGGAGGCCTCACGTCAGTGGCTCCGGCGCGAGCGCCGCTTCTTCACTGATGAGGTCGGCCATATAGGAGCTGCGAACGAAAGGGCCGCTGAACACCATGCGGAATCCAGCGGAGAGTCCGAAATCGCGGTACGCGTCGAACTGCGCGGGAGTCACGAATTCCGAGACGCGAAGATTGCGCCGCGTTGGCTGAAGATATTGTCCGATCGTGGCTACGTCCGTTCCCGAGGCGCGAACATCACGCAGAAGTTCATGTACCTCGGAAGGTTGTTCGCCTAAGCCAACCATCAAGCCGGATTTCGTCAGCACATCGGCACGATAGTTCTTCGCGAATTCCAACACGCGCAACGATTGCCGGTAGTCGGCCTGTGGCCGGACGCGGCGGTACAGCCGCCGGATCGTTTCCATGTTGTGATTGAACACGTGCGGTCCCGCGTCGAGCACTCGCGCAACGGCATTCAGATCGCCGCAAAAGTCGGGAGTCAGCACCTCGACTCGCGCCTGAGGCAAGGCGCGCCGGACCTCCCGTACGGTCTCCGCAAAATGCTGCGAGCCTCCATCTTCGAGATCGTCGCGGTTCACTGACGTGATCACGACATACCGTAGCCCCATGCGTGCAGCCATCTCCGCTACGTGAGCCGGTTCAAGCGGGTCCAGTTCGAACTCGTGTTTTGCAGCCGATCCCTTCGGCACCGAGCAAAATCCGCAACCTCGTGTGCAAAGGTTGCCAAGAATCATGAACGTTGCTGCGCCGCGATGGAAACACTCATGGAGGTTGGGACAACGCGCCGATTCGCAAACTGTGTGCAGATGCAGCCGGCGCAGTTCGCTTTTCAGCATCTGAACGGATTCAAAGTGTGTGCGCCCCTTTCGCAACCATGCGGGCAAACGTTGCTGGGGCGGGGGAGAGTCGATCTGGACGAGTGATTCGGAGGGCACGGAACCTCCATTGTACCGGCGCGGGCGTCCGCACCCTTCTGGATATGCAGGCGGCGTGGCCGCCCCTAAGCTACGTAGGCTATCTCGGGTCGAGGCATTCCTGGGACGGGCATGCCCGTCCCCTTAAGTAAAACTTTGGTCCTATTAATACCGCTGTACGAATACCTGCCGGAATCCCTTGCGCCTCAGCGCATCGCGCGTGCTGGAAAGGTCGCCGGCATCGCGAACGGGACCGACCAGCACTCGAAAGAGTTTTGTGTCCGGTCCGGCGGCAAAGTGCGCATGGAACCCTCGCTTGCTGAGCACGCCGGCCACGGCTTCCGCCTCGGACCTGCTGACGGCCGTGACTTGCAGATACGTTTGCCCACGACGGGGCGTGATCATCAAAGAATCGCCATCGGCTTCTTCGACGCGCTGGCGATTCGTGTTCTTTGGAGAAACGGTCTCCGTTCGCGTGGCCGGCGCCGCTTCCGCTGCTGTGTTTGCCGCCACCCGACCCTTACTGTCGTCATTGGAGTTGCCCTGTATTGGCGCGGCTCCCGCCGCCGCTCCGGCATCCCCAGGCACCGCGTGCGTCTCGCCGATCGGCGCAGCCGTCGCGGAATTGGGAGCCGAACTTGCCTGAACTGCATTGTCTTCGGTATTCTTTTCTCCCGAGTTACGACCGACCATGTAACCGGCGGTGAAGAACGCTCCGAACAACACCGCCAGAATAAAGAAGATACCAACGATCTGTTTATTGCCGAGCAAAATCTCCGTTTCGCCTTCCCGATTTTGAAACATTTACTGTATAGATTGTACTGGAATCCGGAGTCGCAAGGCGCCGGAAACGTCTTCTTGGTCGTTCCGGCATGGGGCCGGTAATCTTAGCGGATAACCCGCTATCCTTCCTGTGTCACGGGCGCGGCACGTGCGGCCCGAACTATTTCATATGTAAAACGTGCTTCACGATATCGTCAACGGAATGAGAGCGGCTATGAGCCACGACTGAGACGTGCATTTCGCCATGCGTCTTTGCCAGATATTCAACGTGAACGACTGCGACGTTGCCCACTCGAAGATAGGGAAGAGCTTTCTTTAATTCGTCCGGGTTTAAGGGGAAAACGTGTGGCTGGCTGGCATCCTCAACCACAACGTCACAGGCCCCCGACACGAGAGTTGAAAAAATAAGATCCTTGTCCTTGTATATTTCGATCTCTACCTTCCGGATCTCAATCTTCATTGGGTCGGGACTTGAGATCGAAATGGCGAGTGGTTTAGCCCTTTTGATCTCGACACGAAGCGAGAGCTTTTGGTCTGTAACCGGCGCTGGGGCCGGCGCTGCGGCGCCCGCTCCGGCATCGGTGAGTGCGGTTCGGTTGGATGGATCTTGTGGGCTCCGGGGGCCGGAAGTAACTCTGACCGCGGCCAGTAAATTGGGGGGATCCTGTGGGCTTCGGGGACCTGACATACTCTATTTCTTACCCTTTCTCTAATACGACCTGATATCGATTTGACAGCGATGCAAGTAGCGGGCCAACCTATGGCTTCCTTTGTAACAAGTAGGCATCCGACCACGCTCGTCCTCGCAGGCATGCGAGCTTCTCGCCGTCTTGAGACCAACCGTAGTCGAAGATTTGGTTTTCCTGAAACGAGGTGATCTGGGTAGGAGCGCTGCTCGACAGAGGCTGCTGCCAGATATTCGACACGCCGTGATCGTCGGTAACGATGTACGTTAGCCCGCGCCCATCCGGATACCACCCCAGCCGCGCGCCGCTGGGGATGGTAGGGACGCGTTGAATCGGCCGATTTGTGTCCAGTGAGAAAACCGTCACCTGCCATTCTGTGTGCTGCGGACCACTGAGCACTTCGGCCGCGATTCGTTTTCCATCGGGCGAGAAAACCGGATGGCGAGCTTCTTCCGAGAAAATTCGAACAGGCGCTCCGCCGGTCGATGCCACCCGCCAGATCGAGGGCTGGTTGGCGGTCCAATCCGTGTATACAAGCCAGTTGCCATCCGGCGAGCACTGGGGAGATTCGATGTAGCCCGCGCCGCTTACCAGAAGCTTGTATTGGCCGGTGTCGAGATCGTATCGCCAAAGCCCGGGGGAACCGCTTCGGTTCGAGGCAAAAGCAACGGCGCGGGAACCGTGAATCCAGACGGGATTTCTATCGACAAATAGACCGTCAGTCAGTTTCTTCGGACGCGAGTCGGTGGGATCGATCATCCAGACATTCGTTCCAGCGCCGCGATTGGCCTGCGAGACCAGCAGACCATCGTCCGACCAGTCAACGCTTTCGTACCGTCCGGTATCGCCGGCCGTGCTTTCTCCGAGCCGCAGGTTATCCCGATTCGCCGTCCAAAACGTGGTGCGCCTTTCGATTCTGATCGTGACAAGCGATTGCCGGTCCTGCGTCAGGCTAGCTCCCGAGTATCCGTACATGTCGGCCGTCAAACTCCTGGACTCGCCAGTCTTCGTTGAGAATTCCCGGAGTTGCATCTGGTCGTCGGTCTCTTCGTTCGAAGCTGTAGGAACAATTAGATCGGAGCGGTTCAGCCACACGAACTGATGGGTAGCCCGCCAGCCTGAAAGCGGCATTAAACGTATTTGATGTGGCCCGGCCGCTTCGATTAATGCCAAACTGGGCCATTTCGAACTGCCCGGCGCGGGATAAACGGTCGTGGCGATTATTTTAGAATCCGGCGACCAGGCGATTCTACGCCCAAGCAGGGCATCGCTTTTGAAGATGGTTTGTTCTCGGCGAGGCGGCGCGCTGGAAGCGATCACGATTCCCGAAGCGCCGTTGACATTACGCCGAAAGGCAAATTGAGCACCACCCGGCTTGAATGTGATCGGGCCGTCTACGTCGTTTACGAGCAACCGCGGATCGCCGCCCGCCAGTGGAACCTTATAAAGCCGACCATACTCTTTTTTTCTGGCGACGAAGTAAATGTCCTGCCCATCGCTTGAGAATGTCAGCGAATCGTATTCGTCGGCCGAGACTTGCGCTCTCACGCTCTCGGTGGACGAATCGATGCGTTTAATCCAGATCGCTTCGTGTCCGGGAGATCCCGAGATATAGGCAAGATACCGTCCTTCCGGAGAAATGGCAGCCGATTTTGTATCTCCATTGAAGGTCAGTTGCTGGATAGTTCCGATGTCGAATGGCTCCAAGCCAAAAAACCATTGCCTTCCAACGAAAAGCCACCACAGCATGGCTGCCAGCGCGAGGCAGGTTACGCTCGCGGCGATGAACATCCACTTCGGTTTCTTCCGAACAGCCGCAACGGCCGGCCGCGATCCGTCCGATAGGTTCAGTGCCCGCCTGATTGTCCGCAAGTCGGCCAGCAGTTCTTCCGCGCTTCCATAGCGCTGTTTCGGATCTTTCCGCAGACACCGATCCACAAGCCGCTGCACGTCTTGGGGAATCGATGCCGTTTCCGCAAGCGGGGGCGGATCCCTTTCGAGAATGCTCACGACCACGTGGTGGTCCGTCTTGCCGTCGAATGGCTTTCGTCCGGTCAGCATCTCGTACAGCACGACGCCCAGGCTCCAGATGTCGCTTCGCGGATCGACTTCATCGCCGCGCGCCTGCTCCGGCGACATATAGTCGACCGTGCCCACCATGGTTCCGGGCCGTGTGTAGGCCTCGTCCCGATTCGCCTGATTGCGCGAGGCCGACAGTTTTGCCAACCCGAAGTCGATCACCTTGATGTAGCCGTCCGGCCGGATCATAATGTTGGTCGGCTTCAAATCGCGATGTATGACTCCGGCCGAATGCGCGGCGACCAGCGCCGACGCAGCCTGAGTGACGATCTCGATGGCTTCGGGGAATGCGAGTGGTCCTTCCCGCAGGCGGGATCGTAAAGTGACGCCGTCGACGAACTCGCTTGCGATGAAATGCTCACCATCGATTTTGCCGACGTCGAAAATCGTCAGGATGTTCGGATGGTTCAGCGACGATGCCGTTCTCGCCTCCAGTTGAAAGCGGCGCACCAGCAGTTCGTCGCCGGTCGTCTGCGCGGGCAAAAATTTTAGCGCGACATGCCGTTCCAGGCGTACGTCCATAGCAAGATAGACTTCACCCATTCCGCCCTGGCCGATGCGTCTAAGAATCCGGTACACGCCTACTATCCGGCCAGCGCGATGATCCGGAGGAGCTTGCGCTAGCGGGATATTGTCCGGTTTTTCGTCAAGCGAGCGGGGTTCACTGAAAACGGAGAGCCGCACGAGCGTGCGGGTGACCTCTTCCCGTATATCGGCATCGGGGCAGGCGTTTTCGAGAAAGGACGCGCGGTTTCCAGGGTCTATTGTAAGGACCCGGTAAACAAGATTGTCGATCTGAGATTGACGCTCTCCGTCCATGCCCGTCGATGTAGGGTTCCACCCTTGTTAGACGCCGCCGCTGGCCCGGGCGTCAGACGCGGGCGCCCCAGGGCGCGCTACGGCTTTAAATGCAAGCTATTGTGAATAGCGTATAGTGCCAATTCGAGTCTATCGGAAACGCCGAGTTTATCGAACACGTTGTGCAGATGATTTTTGACCGTCTGTTCGGTGATAAACATCTTTTCCGCGATTTCCTTGTTTTTGTAACCCTGGGCGATCAGGACGATGATCTCCCGCTCGCGCTGGCTGAGTTGGGCGCGTTCACGGGGTTTACCGTTCCCGTGCTGGGAGGGGGCAGCGAAATCCGCAGGATTCGCGAACTGGCGGATCACGGCGGCGGTTGTGTTCGAATCCAGCCAGATCTCTCCGGCGTTCACCTTCTGGATGCTTTTGATAATCAGTGAAGGCGCGGAGTTCTTCATCAGAATGCCGGAACAACCCAGCTTCATTGCCTCGATGAACTCATCCTTGCTATCGGATCCCGTGAAGAGAAGAATCTTGGTCCGCGGAGCGCGAGTCTGTAAGGTTCGCAGGACCGTGAGGCCATCCGTCTTGGGCAGCCGCAATTCCATAATGACGACATCCGGGTCCAGTTCCAACGCGCGGTCAATGGCCTCGGAGCCGTCTTCCGCCTCGGCTACAATTTCGATGTCTAGAGAAGGGGCGAGAATAGCACGCAGGCCGGCTCTTGCGACCGGAAAACTATCGGCGATTAATAGCCGGATCATAAATGTAAGTCCACAGCTGGCATCTTTGACATTAGCCTAGCAGGATCGTCGCATTCTCGTAACGCCTTGATTGTACGTGCTGAACTAGTACGAAGCGACGTTTCAGCCGGCATTGGGAGCACGCCCGCTTATAGGACTACAGTACCAGTTTTTCACCCTATCTCGGTAGTACCCTGTGGCGAATTGGCGGGTAATGTATAATCCCGCTGATATGCCCATCCAAACGCTCATCGACCGTCGCCGGCACTTTTTGAAAAGTCTCTTATCGGGAACCGGAATTGCCGCCGCAGCCGCTGTTCCCTCCCTAAGCGCCGAACAGAAATCCTCGATCACGTTGGATCGCTTGCCGCCGTACGTGAGAAAGCAATCGTACCAGTCTCTTAAGCAGTCCACATATGATCGTTCCGGTGGGAATGCCGATGCGCGTCCCATCGCGGGCGGCCAAAGCCTCACGGTATTTGAATCGGATCGGCCGGGAATTATCACGCACGTCTGGTTCACAATCGCCGCAAAAAGCGCTCATCATTTGAAAGAAATGGTCGTGCGGGCGTACTGGGACGGAAACTCGAAACCATCAGTCGAGGCCCCGATCGGCGATCTGTTCGGACTGGCGCTAGGGCAATACACTCTGTATGACTCGGCGTTTCTCGGGTGCTCGCCGGGTAAGTCGTTGAATTGCTATTTCGCCATGCCCTACAAGAAGGCAGCGAAAATTACGGTTACGAACGAGGGTAGCGAGCGGGTGGACGCGCTCTACGCGAATATCGATTACCAGAACTGGCCTGAATTGCCGGACGACACGCTGTATTTCCATGCCCAGTACCGGCAGGCGGCGCCGTGCCAAAAAGCGCCCGCGGAGGCGCAGGAGAAAAATCTCGACGGCAAATACAATTATGTTTTTTGCGAAACGCGAGGGAGCGGTCATCTGATGGGGGTCTCGCTCGGGATACAGCAGAACGCCGACCGCTGGCCGGGGGAAGGCGATGAGATGATCTTTATCGACGATAACTCGAAGCCCGCAATCACCGGCACCGGAACGGAAGATTACTTTCTGGGAAGCTGGGACTTCGGCGGGCGCGATGGCGCAGTGCCGTTCGGTTATCAGTTCTACGGCGCCCCGCTGATCATACTTCCCGAGCGGACTGGCGGCCGCTATTGCATGTACCGCTGGCATGCCGATAACCCGGTCACGTTCGAGAAGTCTCTGAAATACACCATCGAGCACGGGCACGCCAACGATCGCGCGGACAACTATTATTCAGTCGCCTACTGGTATCAACGCGAAATCGCAACAGACTTTCCGCCGCTTCCGCCGGCAGAGCAGCGCATTCCGAAGTTGCACGACAATCCGTAAGGCCCGGCTATGGCGCGCGGCTAACGCCACCAAAGCGATGAGCGCGACCCCATCTACACTGGAACAAGATGGCTGCAAAACTTACCGCGAACGTCAAGGCGGGCGGCTGCGCGTCAAAACTCAGCCCGAAAATCCTCGATCGCGCCCTTAAATCGGCGCCTCGAAGGACAAACGATCGCGTCCTGGTCGGTTACGATACTGCCGACGATGCCGGCGTGTATGACTTAACTCCAGATGCCGGCATCCCGCTCGCAATGGTGCAGACCGTAGATTTTTTCACTCCGATTGTGGACGATCCGTATACATTTGGCGCTATCGCTGCGGCGAACGCATTGAGCGACGTGTATGCCATGGGCGGGCGTCCGGTTACCGCTCTCTCTCTGCTTGTCTATCCGGCAAAGGGAGACATAGCCGATCTCGAAGCCATTCTAAAGGGGGGCGCCGACAAGATTCACGAGGCCGACTGCGTGATTCTCGGCGGTCACAGTATTTCGGAAGATGAAGTGAAGTTCGGCTACGCGGTCACGGGGCTGATCGATCCGCGCCGCACGCTCACCAACGCAGGAGCGGCGCCGGGCGACGTGCTGGTTTTTACCAAACGTATCGGCACAGGTGTGATTTCGACCGCTCTAAAGAAGGGAAGCGTCGATCAGGGCGATATGGACGCGTCCATCGCGCAGATGGTCACGTTGAACCGGGGCATCGCCGAGGCTATGGATGATTTGGCTGTACACGGCTGCACGGACGTCACCGGCTTCGGTTTGCTGGGACATGCTCGCGAAATGGCTTTGGCCTCGAATGTCACTCTCAAAATTGCCGCAAGCAAGGTGAAATTCCTTCCCGGCGCTATCGAATACTCGAAGGCCGGAGCGCATTCCGGCGGGCTCAGCAATAATCGCGATTTTGTCTCCGATTGCGTGATCATGGCCGAGGATATTCCGTCTGAAGTGGAATCGCTATTCTATGACCCACAGACATCGGGAGGTCTGCTTCTCACGATGAGCGACGCGGACGCCGAGCGGCTAATGGACCGGCGTCCGGAAGCATATGTCATTGGCCGCGTAACGGAGCGGAGCCGAAAGCCGATCGAGGTGCAATCGTGAAGGACAGTCCGCTGATTATCGCTCTCGATGTGGACACAGTGGAGGAAGCCCGGCGCCTGGTGAATGCCATTGGACATGGCGCCGATTTCTATAAAGTCGGGATGGAATTGTATGCGGTTGCGGGAATGTCATTTGTGCAGGAGTTGCTCGGCAGTGGCAAGCGAGTCTTTCTCGATCTGAAGCTCTATGACATCTCCGAGACAGTGAAGCGAGCAACCCGGCAGATCTCCCGCTCAGGCGTGACATTCCTAACCGTACACGGCAGTAAAGCGGTAATGCAGGCAGCGGTGGAAGGCCGGGGCGATAGCGCCACTCGATTGCTTGCGGTAACGGTGTTGACCAGCTTCGATCAGGACGATCTCGCCGATTTCGGGTTCTCGACACCCGTTTCCGAGTTAGTCGCGCTCCGAGTTCGCAAAGCGGTGGAGAGCGGCATCGACGGCATTGTGTGTTCGGCGCTTGAAGTGGCGAAAGTCCGCGAAATCGGTGGCCCCGGCTTGAAACTGGTGACGCCCGGCGTACGCTCGGCTGGCACGGCGACAGGCGACCAAAAGCGTGTCGCGACTCCGGCGGAAGCGATACAAGCCGGAGCCGACTATCTCGTTATCGGCCGCCAGGTTACGCGCGCTGCGGACCCCAAAGCGGCGTGCGAGCAAATCCTGAATGAAATCGCCGGCGTGGTCCGCCGATAGCATCCTTTCTAGACGCCACGAATACATCAGGTTCTTGTAGGGGCGAGGCAGGCTGGATCGTCTCATAACATGCGTTACAGGTTGTATCAGGAGATCCGTTACAGGCACATACGTTCCTCGGTGTAGCCCTTCGACTTCTTCTAAGCTGATGCAGGCAGCCAGGGGCCCGCGTCATAACGTCCTGGAGTCGGACCAGAGCCGCATGAGTCCGGCGCTGTTGCTCATCGCTCAGCTATACCGGATAGAAAAGCAGGCGCGGGAACTGGACCCACAGACTCCTCTCACGCATCGGCGCTCATCCCATCATTCGAATTACCGACCTTCTGCCTTACAACTGGGTTCTTACCCAGACTTAACTCCCGTCGAGCGGATGACGCCCTTGGCGGGATAGGAGCAAACTCTAGCCGATCGCAGCATTCAGGAACGTTCGCCTCCGTTGCATCCGTGCATTCGATCTTTATTAAAGCACTCAGCCCGTCGTTACTGCTCCCTCATCTTGGCTGATCAGGGGTGATTCTCAGACACTTACCTATTCGTAGCGCAACGCGTGATTGGGATCGAGGCGCATGGCGTGGCGCGCGGGAATATACGACGCAACCAGCGCAACAAGGGAAAGAAGCAGGGCCACGCCGGCGAATGTGATTGGATCGGTGGCGCTCACTCCGAAGAGGAGACTGGACAACAGGCGCGTGATGACGAATGATGCGGCAATGCCGATGGCTACGCCTAGAATCGCGAGGCGGGCGCCCTCGCCCAATATCAGACGCAATACGTCGCTTCGCTGCGCGCCGAGCGCCATGCGAATGCCGATTTCCTGGGTGCGGCGCGTCACTGAAAAGGCTACTACTCCATAGATGCCGACCGCCGCAAGAGCCAGAGCAGCGGCAGCAAACAATCCCACAAGAAAAAGCAGAAAACGCCGGTCCGCGAGCCAGCCGCCCATTTCATCCGCGAAAGTGGAGAATTTGACGGGAACATCGGGAGCGAGATCGTGGAAAATGCCACGCGCGACGGGAGCGATTTCTCCTAATCGCGCGGTGCTCCGGATGAGCACGGTAGGCGATGCATTGAGGTTCATTCCGCGCTGGCGATAATCGACGTAAATGATGGGACTCGGTGGAGAATCGAGACCGCGCGCGCGAACATCGCCAACAATTCCAACAATAGTGAGCGGCTTCAGGTTGCCGTCCATGTTGCCAAAATCGATGACCTGACCGACCGGATCCTGATTGGGCCAGCGTTCGCGAGCCAAGGTTTGACTGATTACGGCAACGTGGGGCGCATGGAGGCCGTCCTGGCCGCCGAAAATCCGTCCGCGGACCAGCGGAATGCCCAACGTGCGGAAGTAGCCCTCGCTGGCGACAGCGTATAGAGCGTATCCGGCGTGAGAAGGATTCTGCGCAATGCGGTCCCATTCCTCGAAATTTGTGGGTGGTTTTCGGCCATTCAAAATCAGAAAACCGCCATCCGCGAGATTGTCCCCGGCTGCAACGGGCATGGCGCCGGCCAAGCCCAGACTCTGAACGCCGGGAATCGCGCGCAGACGGGTCGCTAGCTCGTCCAGTTGTTGGATCTGACGCGCGATCGCCGACTCATCCTGGCTGAAATTGAGCGGTGTTGGAAGCGAAAACTGGATGGTGACCAGATTCGCCTGGCGAAATCCCGGAGTCGTGGAGATCAGCCGCAAGAAACTGCGGCCGAGAAGGCCGGCGCCGATCAAGATCAAGAGGGTCGTAGCAATTTCGCCAGTCACCAGAAAACCGCGAAACCGGTGACTCGCGGCCCCGCCTGTATAAGTGCGGGAGCCGGCGATTAGGGCTTCCTGGACGTCTCCTCGAACCGCGCGCCATGCGGCAAACAGCCCTAGAGAGGCGGCGACGGCTAAAATCGCGCCTAAAGCGAACAACAGAACCGGTGTATTGATGACGATTTCTTGCTGTCGCGGCAAATTTGCCGGAAGAATCGCTGGAAGCGCGCGAATGGCCAGTACCGCTAGCAGGATGCCGAGTAGACCACCAGCAAAGGAAAGCGCGAAGGACTCAGTCAGGAACTGCTGCATGAGGCGGAAGCGGCCAGCGCCAAGCGCGACACGCACAGCCAGTTCCTTACGGCGCGCGGAGGTGCGAGCCAAGAGTAAGCCGGCGACATTGGCGCAGGCAACCAGCAGCAAGAGGCCGACGGCGGCAAAGAGGGTCAGGAGAGCGGTCCGAACATCTCCGACCATCGCATCCGCGAGAGGCACGACCGCGGCATCGTTGAGATCGACCTTTTTCCCGTACTGATCTTTGATGCGGCGAGCAATTGTGCTGAGATTCGCGCGCGCCTGGGCGACGGTAATCCCATCGCGGACGCGGCCAATACCCCGCCAATTGTGCGCTGTGCGCGTGCCAAGGTCCGGATCCAACTCACTCGGAATCCACACGGCGACGCCGGCTGGAAAATCGAAACCCGCCGGCATCACTCCGATCACGGGATAGACTCCGCCCATCAGTCGTAAATGAAATTGAGAGAGATCTGTTGCGCCCGCGAGATAGTCGCGCCAATAGCTGTAGCTGACGATGGCCGCCGGCGCGCCGTGCGGACGATGCTCTTCGGCGGAAAAATCGCGGCCGCGAAAAGGCTCGATGCCGAGCACCTGAAAGAAGCCGCTGGAAACTGCGGCGACTCTTGCACGAGCAGGCTCACTGCCGCCGGCCACAGAGGTCAGTAAATCGCCGGTATACGCAGCCAAATGGGAAATCGTGTTGTTCTGCCTACGAAAGTCTTCAAAATTAGCGTTTGCCAGATTCATGCGGTGGCCGTCGGGAGCCTGCTCCCATACGCGCACGATCTTTTGCGGATTCGGATATGGAAGCGCGCGCAGTAGAACGGCATCGACAACGGAAAAAATTGCCGTGGAGGCGCCAATGCCAAGCGCCAGAGTGAGCATGCTGACCGCCGTGAAGCCGGGATTTCCCGTCAGAATGCGAGCCGCATAGCGCAGATCGGCAAACAAGATGTGTATCCGGTTTTCCCACCCGTATCCGCGCACTTGTTCGCGAACGGCCGTCGTGCTACCCAGTTCCAGCCGGGCGGCGCGGCGGGCCTCATCGGGAGAGAGTCCTCTGGCGACAAAGGCCGCCGTGGCTTCTTCCAGGTAATGATTCACCTCATCGGCGGTGTCCCGGTCGGCGGCTTTTCGGTTTCCGAGCACGCGCAACCCGCACGTGAACTGACGCCAGAGCGACACCGTTTATCCCTCGGCTTTCAGGAGACGTGCTATCGCGGACGCCCGGCGGTTCCAGTTCGTCGTCTCAATTTCAAGCTGCTTTCGTCCCGAACGGGTCAGCGAATAGAACTTCGCCCGGCGCGACTTGTCTGTTTGGCGCCACTCGGAATTCAGCCATCCGACGCGCTCCAGCCTCTGGAATGCCGTGAGCAGCGATCCTGGATTCACTTTGAAGACACCGCGCGATATCTGCTCAATCCGGCGGGCAATGCCGAAGCCGTGCATGGGTTCAAGGCTGAGCGTCTTGAGAATGAGCATGTCCAGCGTGCCCTGGATTACATCTGTATTCGGTTCGTACATCGTTGATATTCCGAAAAGGAGATACGGCCCAGCATAGCCTGCCTTTATTATGACTGTCAAGATGTGATTGCCAAATGGTACGTGCTATTTCACTCGCTCCTTAGCGTCTCAGCGGGATCAATATGCACGGCTCGAATTGCCGGAGGAAGAACTGCTAGCAATGCCGCCGCGA
>Ga0134126_10000671_pt1 | contig 43318 bp, 38 predicted proteins | sample KB31752_FD_96881 | JGI IMG/M metagenome (GOLD analysis project Ga0134126, IMG submission 96881) | Terrestrial soil microbial communities with excess Nitrogen fertilizer from Kellogg Biological Station, Michigan, USA - KB3-175-2 | ecosystem: Environmental > Terrestrial > Soil > Unclassified ...
CCCAGCCATCTTGTGGGTCCAAAGAGAAAACCGGAATTACACGTAGGAGCCGTCCGGAAGGAATGCCATAAACAGTGACCTGCCCGCTAAAGCCACCTGAGACAAAATTGTATAGTTCGTCATATTTTCCAGGTGGTACATATACTCTTGAGGCGGCATCGCCTTCGGTTGCGTTGCTGGCATTTTTTGGTTTACACCCGGTAATGCTTAGCAGGATTATTGCTGCTATCAGTGAAAGCGCCGGGAGAATAAATTTTTTCATAAAATGGTTTTGTTGGTGAATGAAGATTTGTTTTGTATTAGGCAAAGAGGTTCCTATCTAAGAAAAAAATTGATTTTTTTTAGTTATTTCAAATCCAAAAGAAAAGTGTAAAAAACCGGGTAAAAAATTCTTATACCCGGTTGTATAATTGAAACAATGAAAAACTTATTTTACGCCGTCATTTTTACGCATAAACTCAAGTATTTCCCTCGCATTGTCATCGCTTAAATTTTGATTGGGCATACGCACCATACAAATCTCAAGCATCGCCTGGGCTTTGGGGTCTTTGTCGATCATTTCATCCGTATTGGTTATAAAATTCATAATCCATGCAGGTGTCTGACGGGAGGTTACACCGTGCCATCCTGGTCCCACAAGCCTTTCGTCAGTAAGTTTGTGACAAGAAGAACATTTTAATTCATAGATTTTCTCGCCCTTTTCTGCTAAAGCAGGATCCAGTTTATCGCTCAATTTCACATCATGAAATTTGCCTTCGCCACGATTGGGATCGTATGAAGGATTTCCTGATGCAGTTGCAGTGCCGGTATCAGCAGTTGCTTGAGTGGGTTCGGAGGAAGCGCTACTTGTTTTATCCCCAGAGCCTCCGCAGGAAATAACAAATAATGACATTGAGAAAATCAACGAGAAGGAAATAATCAATTTTTTCATAACGGAAATGTTTAAATTTTACTTTGCAATATTACAATGTGGAACAATTTTATTTTATGAGCATCATCATAAAGATCAAAAATATTAAATGATTTGAATCATGTTAAAGAGGTTTTTGTCCTTATACACCTAAATGTAAGAAAATTTATCCTAAAGATGTTTTAGTTTTGGCGCTATAACAGTATTTAATTAAAGTCAACTAATAATACTTTATGGTTCATTCGGGGTTTAATACCAAACGCTGGGTAGAAATTGCGCTGATTAATTTTTGTGTAGTAGCACTGGCGGGCGTTACCATGCGATATAAAATTAATTTTGCTTTGCCAATTGTGGACCAGAAATATTTGATGCATGGCCATTCTAATTTTGCGTTTACAGGATGGGTAGCCGTGGCGCTCATGATTCTGATGGTGCGTTATCTTATTCGCAACAATGTAGAAACCAGCTACAAAAAATACAATCGTATTCTAATTGCTGAGGTTATTGCGTCATATGCTATGTTTGTTTCTTTTATCATACAGGGATATGCATTTTGGTCTATTACTTTTTCCACGATTACCATTTTAATTTCCTATTTCTTCATTTTTTTTTATTGGAGAGATCTTAATAAAGCAGCAGATGGCGGCTTCTCACGTGAATGGCTCAAGACTGCATTAGTACTTTGGTCTCTTTCGTCCCTGGGCGCTTTTATGCTGGCTTACCTGATGGCAAAGCATATTATGATACAAGATCTTTATTTCGCCTCTGTTTATTTTTTTATGCATTTTCAATATAATGGATGGTTTCTGTTTGCATGCTTTGGAATATTCTTTTCTTATATGCACCGGTTGGGACTTTACCGTATTGCTTTTTTGAGTAGGCGTTTATTTATTGTTATGGCAATTACCGTAGTGCCTACGTATTTTTTATCTATTTTATGGTTGAGACTGCCACTTACGCTTCATTGGATTGCCGACATTTCCGGCATTTTGCAGCTTTTAGTATTGGTTTATTTTTTTAAGATCTTGTCTGTAATTCAAAAGAACGAAACTATAAAATTTAATTGGTCCACAAGATGGTTGTGGAGGTTTGCATCCATCGCTTTTGTTTTGAAAATAATTCTCCAGATGCTTTCTACCATCCCATACCTCAGCCACTTTGCTTTCGGCTTCAGGCCTGTAGTAATCGGTTATTTGCATCTTTCTTTTGTAGGCATCATCAGCCTTTTTATATTAGGCTATATCAATGAGTTCATTCATCGTTTTCGGGGCAACGTCAGTGGCGTAGGTGCTATCATTTTTGTGTCCGGTTTCGTAGTACAGGAAGTAATATTAATGCTACAGGGATTGGAAGCTATGAATGTAGAGCCCATAAAAAGCGCAAACATCATTTTATTTTATTGCGCGATATTAATGGCAGGCGGCCTTATATGGATTACAAGCGGAATAATAAGAACACAGGAGCATGAAGAATTGAAGAGTGTTCATTAAATCATATGATGCATAACAAAGTAAATTACAAAAACCATTGCGCTGGAAAGGAATCTTAACACGAACAAATAATTTCTGTTACCTGCATCATTGTCTTTGATTATTATTGAGTCGTACTGACATAGCGGATTTTAAAAATTACTGACATGGAATTTCTTTAGTCGGGTTGTCAATCATTATTATTCTAAAATCTTCATTCCTTAAATTGCCTTGCTGTATAAAGGTTTTGCATCCTGCGACACCTGTGCTCTTAATAGATGCAGATCAAAAGCCTTGCAGATATTCCTGATAAAATTTCTTCCTAAACCCGTAACCGCCAGCCCGGTTTCATCAAACTCAACTAATTTATCTGCTGCTAATTTTATCAACTCGGGGAAACTATATTGATGTAAAAGAGATAAATGTTCTTCATGGAATGTAGTCTTAGCCTGGCATGAAATATCTAAAATATATTGGCGGAATGCACTGTCTTCTTCATCTAAGAAATAGCCTTTTATAACAGGGAATTCGTGCTTATTTACGGATTCATAATAATTATGAATCGTTTTATGATTTTGTGCAAATCCGATACCAGCATCGCTAATGCTGGATACGCCGAGGCCCAATATCATACTCGTTTTCTGAGTAGTATACCCCATGAAGTTCCGATGAAGCCACCCTTCTTTCCAGGCAGCATACAAACTATCAGTGGCCAGGGAGAAATGATCCATTCCGATATCCGTATATCCATTATGAACAAATAAATTTTTACCTGCCTGGTACAATTTCATTTTATCATCAGCAGAAGGTAGATCGTTTTCATCAAACAAGCGCTGTCCCCGGCTGGCCCAGGGAACATGAGCATAACTGTAAAAAGCAACACGGTCAGGTTTTAAACTTATGGATTGTAAAACTGTTTTTTTTATACTTTCTTTAGTCTGCATAGGTAGGCCGTAGATCAAATCAAAATTCACAGAATCGTATCCAACGGCTCTGGCATTTTCAACCGCAAGCTTCACATTCTCGAATGGCTGAATCCTGTTGATGATGTGCTGCACTTTAGGATCGTGTTCCTGTACACCGTAGCTTACCCGGCGGAATCCAAGGTCATACAATGCCTGCAAATGCTCTTTGGTAGTATTGTTAGGATGGCCTTCTACTCCGAATTCATGTTGCGGATGAATAGTAGCGTTTTTAAAAATTCCGTTTAATAATTTCTGTAGATTTTCCGGTGAAAAAAAAGTTGGTGTACCTCCTCCTAAATGCAATTCACGTAGCACAGGTTTCTCACTCATGATGGCTACATACATTTCCCATTCTTTTATAATATTTTCCAGGTAAAGCGTTTCCACTGAATGATTGGTTGTTATCTTTTTATTACAACCACAGTAAGTACATAGCGATTCGCAAAAAGGTAAATGAATATACAAGCTGATTCCTGCAGCATTATTATTTTTCATGAACTCTTGTTGAAATAGCTGTATCCATTTCGAAACATTGATGCCCTCATTCCAAAATGGAACTGTAGGGTAGCTGGTGTACCTTGGAACAGGAACATTGTATTTCATTAAAAGATTGAAATCTATTTGCATTTGAAATCATTTGGATGCAAAGTTATTTTTACTTGTGAAAACAAAATATGAGCCTCATCAGGTTTGTTATCGATCATGGTTCAATTGTCTACGCATCGCAATTAAATATTCGTCGAATTTTTGGTACACTTTAGGCATCGCCAGTCTAATATCATATTTCTCCGGTACCATAAGATTATTGGTTAACCAATTCATAAAAAGATTGCACTCCTGGTTTCCCATGATTGATGGATTTTGCGCTGAATTAGCCTTGCCCGGGAGTTCAAAAGCCTGTTCTAAATTGTTGATGGCTTCCTGCTCTTTCCCGATTCTCCAATTTAGATAACCCATCAGGAAATTGATTTCTCTATTTTTTTCATCCATCATTGTTAGCTTATTGAAGATAACAAATGCATCATTTGTTCTATTCTGAAACAAAGCGATTTCACCAAGATGTAAATTTGGATTTAGGGCTTCTTTATTCAATTCGTACACCCGCTCGAAATATAACTTCGATTTTTCAGGATGAAAATAATTTGGACGAGTAATACAAAAGTAGAGACTACCTAACTGGTTGAAGGCACGTTCGCTTTGCGGATCCAGTTCAGTTAATTTCTCCCAGGATTCCCTGGCTTTATCAAATAGCCCCACATTCATATACATATTTCCAATGTAATAGAGCGCGTCTTTGTGGTCAGGATTTAATTTTAGGGCTGCCTGGTATGAAATTATCGAGGAGTCTGATTTATCGAGTAACCTGCATTGCGTGGCTTGGTTATAATAAGCCCAGAATATTTGTACCGAATCAGATTTTGCAACTGCGGTTGAAGAATTATTTTGTTTGGGGTACTTCCAATTTTTAAAAATAGTAATTCCTATAAATACAATAAGCAGGACAACAATTGTAAAAATAAACTCTTTGCGTTTCATGAATTTTTATTATTTATGAAGAGCCTCTTGATTTTTAATTGTGTTTTCTCCTTCAGTTATTTCTAACCGCTCATTTACCGGTATATTTAAGAATTGCTGGTTTAGACCACTGGGCCATAGAATACTAAGCGTATCTATTTTCTTAAATTTTGCTAAACCAAAATGTTGTGTCAGGCTATTTTGTGACAAGTAAGAACTTTGGTTATTTACTTCCCGAATTTGGGAAACACTATCACTTACTATTCTTATCCTGGCACCAATAGCCGACCGGTTACTTTTTGTACCGACAAGTTTCAATTCCAGCCAATTATTTTTACTACCTCCGTCATTTCTCAACAGCATCCCGTCGCCACAATTATTTACAATAAATACATCAACATCTCCGTCATTATCATAATCGCCAAAAGCAGCGCTCCTTCCTACATTTTTATAAGATAGCGCCTGTCCGCTAACAGACGTTACATCTGCAAAACCTTTTTCAGTTCCTTCATTCCAAAAAAGAAGGTTATTCATTGGTATGAGATTTTTTGGATTATCGTCCTGTTGGTTGGTACTGCCGTTAACCACCAATAAATCAAGTCGCGTATCATTATCATAATCAAAGAAGGAAGTACCCCATCCTACATAATCTAATGAAATCTGGCCAAGGCCATACTTTTCGGCTTCATCCTGAAATTGAAGTGGAGAACGGTAAATTGAATTTTTACTGATGGAATTAAGCCTATTAGTATAGAAGCCGTTTTCTTCGGCAAGCCAATGTGTTACAAACAAATCCATTGTTCCATTATTATCCCAATCTCCAACTCCAAGGCCCATGGCGCCACGGTAATCAGCTACGTGCGCGAGGTGACTTTCTTCACTAAAAGTTCCATCACCATTATTAAGATACAGCACATTATCTGAGACATCGTTAGCTACATATAAATCGGGCCATCCATCATTGTTAAAATCACACCACGAAGCAGAGAGACTTTTCCCGGAAGGATCCGCTACGCCGGACGGGAAGGCTACTTCCGTGAAAGTCCCGTTTTTGTTGTTGTGGTATAATAAATTCCTTTCCGGAGGAAAGGATAGAGGATTAATATCGGGCGGTTCTTCATCATTTCCTCTACGCAATACCGTTGTCTTATTCAATTGGCTATACTTCACATAGCCACAAACATATAAATCCAAATAGCCGTCTTTGTCATAGTCGGCAAAACTGGCCCCTGTCCAAAAACCCTTCATTTCTCCTAACCCGGATTTTTTACTCTCATCTGTAAAAGTGCCATTTCCGTTATTGTGATAAAATACATTTTTGCCATACGCGGTGATAAAAATATCCGGATAACCGTCGTTATCAACATCTCCAATAGCGACACCCATTCCGCATCCTTTAAAATTGATACCGGCTATTTTTGTAACATCCGTAAAGGTGCCGTTTCCATTATTATGATAAAGCATAGAATGAGCCGGTGATTTGTTCACTTCGTCAGCAGTCATTGTCAGAGAGCCTGATTCATTTATCACTAATAAATCATCATACCCATCCTGGTCATAATCTATCCATGCTGCTCCCGATCCCATATCCTCTGGCAATTGTATACTCCGTTGTCCATAGAAGTGTTTGAAATTAATATCGGCGCTCTTCGTAATATCCGTGAAGATTACGTCAGGATGATCCTTTGGTACGGCCTTAGATAATTCAGAAGTAACCCCATCGGCAAGTTCTCCTGTAATGTAAAGCCTTCGCTTTTCCTTCCTGAAAAAAATAAGAATTAACAACACTGCAACTGTAATTGCTGCCAGGCTTGTTATATAGACGGATCTTTTTCTTTTTGAAACAGACATAAGTTTTATGGATGATTGTTATGCGGCCTTTTAATAATTATCTTTTTTTGTTCCCGGGACAAAACAGTCACGGGAGCCGTAATATCTTTTTTGCCATCCTCGTTAAAAAAACGGTTAAGGAAAAACTGGTTGAATTTTCGGTAACATAACTCAGCATCTACAAAAAGCGTATCGTTTTTATCAAGGTGATCAATTACACCTGGTTTATAAATAAAATTATATTTCATCTGGTCACTAAAACCCGGGTAAAGTGACCGGCTTGATTTTATACCAACCAGTTCCCATAGATTGTGCCTGTCTATGTCGTTACCATACTGATCAACAGGCTGCGAACGATATATAAAGGATCCGGAAGGAATGAAGTAATCTTTATCCAGAACTCCTGAAGAATAAATTACATTACCATACTCATCTTTTACTGTTAATTTAATCCATGCCTGTATTAAATCCAGCGGCCCTGTAGGAAAATTATGCCCGGATTTATTGTTTGTAACGGTAACGTCTATCCCAACGTTTTGCCCGGCACTAATAGAATCAGGACTACCTAATTGAATAGGAATGTTCAGACCATTATGCCATTTATCTTTTATTTCAGGAATTTGCATTTCTCCTTTCAGCCATTCTTCCACCAGTTCTACTTGCTTTTTACTGTCAGGAAGTTTTAATAAGGCCGGTATAAACTGGTTGCCCCCGAGAAACCGATGGCCTCGATGCATATTATCATGGGGCGTTCTGTTGTAATCCAATGAATCACCATTAGCCGGATCGAATGTGGATACAAGTGGCATGTGGCATTCGCGGCACTCAATTGTTCTCGTATTTTGGCCGGGATGGTTCCAATGACTCTTTCGCCAATTATCATATTGATTCTGCAACTGTACCGTGCCTGCACCATTTACTTTTTCATCAATAAATTGTTTATGACAGGTACCACAGAATTCAGGAGTCTTTAAAAGTGTCCTGTTAAAGGTTGCAACATGATACTGTGGATATGCCCGTATTAAAAAATCACTTAAAAATTTAGCAGTCTTTCCCTTTTCCAATTCAAACATATAAGGAACTCTTTTAGTAATCTCGTACTGGGCATTTCCTTTTACATCAACTTTTGACATAGAATGACAACTTACACAGGATATTCCTTCATCCATTCCCATTGCGTTTGTAAGTTTTTTATCATCCAGGTTGGTGGAACCGGATAATAAGGAAACCGGATCGTGGCAACCGCCACAATACCTGGTTGATGCAGGACCTTTTTCGACCGCCATAGAATGTTGCACTACACGAAAAGTTGGATCCATAGCAGAATACCGATGGGCGCTAACTTCCCATTCTTTTCCAATTTCGGTATGACAGCCACTGCTTGTGCAGGATTTCGAATTACTTAGGAGCAGCGCATCGATTGCTTCCCCGTCGCTTGTTGTCGCAAGGCTGGGTTCAAATGGTTTGCCCCTCCCATAAGTAAATTCGTAATCTGACGGGAATTTATTTTGATACTGGTTCGGCGTATAGGCATCAATAAAAAGAGTCATGATGCCAATTAAGATCGCAATTATAAACAGAACCCGGAATCCAAATTGTTTTTCGGCTTTTATGAGCTGATTTGTTTTTCTTTCTTTGATAGCTCTATAATCCCGGATAATTAATAAACCTATATGAGGCACGACTGATAACACAAATCCAAACGTTGAAACAATATGTGCCTGGTCCCAAAAATAATTGATACGCGTTTGAAAAGCAGCTTCGTAACTTAATAGAACGCCTGAAATGCAAGCTCCGCAAGCAGTGGCCATTGAGAGATAACCGAGCAGTTTGTGCTGGGTTAACTTATTTTTTCGATATGAGTACCAATGCCTGGCTTGATAAATAATATAAGGTATCACAACGGCCAAACCAAGCGCTGTGTGTATGACCACCAGGGCCTGGGTAGTTAAACTGAAAGAAGCCAGGTAAATTATTAGTCCCGAAATTAGCTCAAAAAGCAGGATACTGATTACCCAAATGGTTAACCGGCTATGCCATTTTTCTTGTTTTGATTTCATAAAATAATTGTTATTTTCTTCTTAATATCAGTCTTTATGCCTTGGAATGCTTTAGAAACAAAAGCGCTGTTTCCATTATCATTGTGTTTGGTTATTTGTTTTTAAAATAATTAAAGACATTTATGTCCTTAATTAAAACAAACTTACATTATCTTTGTAATTTCCCAAATAAATTTTTTAATATCTCTGGGAATGACTTTCCTGGCTATATTTTATCTTCGGGACTTTGCCGGCGTCCGAATTAATATTTGTAATTTACCGCCGCTTGAAAACCCGGCCCATATGTTATGCAATGAATTGAAAAAGATAAACAGGAAGTAAATTTTACTTATGGGTATCGTTGCTTTTAAATAAATTGTTGTTGTAAAAAAAGTTACATATGTTTTCCAAATCGACAGAATATGCGCTGAGGGCTACATTATACATTGCTCAAAAAGGGACTGAAGAAAAAAAAATTGGAATAGAAGAAGTTTCCAAAGCTATTGGCTCACCCCGGTCGTTTACCGCAAAAATATTGCAGTCGCTCACAAAGAATAATAAAATTATTCGTTCAGCCACCGGCCCGCATGGGGGTTTTTACATGACAGAGAAAGCTAAAAATCTTCCTGTACGTGCTGTCCTGCAAGCAATGGATGAAGATGAATTACTTGATCACTGTGTATTGGGACTGGCAAAATGCTCCGAAAAACAACCCTGTCCGATGCATTCAAAGTACAAGATCATTAAAAAACAATTGATCGGGCTGTTTGAAACAGAAACCATAAACCACCTGGCAAGCGATATAAAGACCGGAAATGTATTTGTGAAATTAAAATGAATCCGGAGTTTCATAAAATTTTGGCTTTTCCGGGTGTAACCTTTTCATCTCTTAAAAAAGTTTAATTTTTTTTTACGAAAAAAATACATTTCGGTATTTCACTTTTCATTTTTCAGAAAGATTTTTTAAAAACAAGAATCTTTGCTATTTGTCCGTTTACTGCATCTTAAAAAGCCACCGCCTTATCATTAAACCATTCAGCATAAGAATTGCCTGTTTCAAATAATTTTAAAGAATGTAAAGAGACTTCTGCAGGCAATGAAGCGATCAATTCTTTACTGATGAAAAGAAGTAAATTCTCTACCGTGGGCTCCGTCCCGAACTGAAATAAATTATTGAATGAGGGATGCGGTTTTAAGTGATTTATATATTCACGGGATAATACCAGCTTGTGGTCAAGCAGGACGAGTGCCTTAGCGTTAACAATCTCTTTTAATTCCTTGAAATCAATAATAAATCCAGGCGCAGTGAGTTCACTCTTTGTTCCGGTTACGGATTTAACGGTTACGTACAATATATAGGAATGGCCATGGATATTAGCGCACGGGCCTTCATAGTTGTATAGGGCATGTGCCATTTCGAAGTTGAAAATCTTTGTTACACTTATCATTGGTTTGTTAATTAGAGAAGCATGGGTTGAATAAAATCATAAGATCGAAATAAATAAGGACAAAGTTGTCGTTATTTATTAATTTCGCCCAAAATATTTTTTATCAGATACCAGCGACGTGTATGAACGATAAAATCCTTACCTTTTTAGAAAAGCAAACTGCTGTCTCTATTTGTTGTGTAAACGAAATAAATGAGCCTTATTCCTTTAGCTGTTTCTTTGCCTTCAACGGTAAAGAAAATTTGCTCTATTATAAATCAAATCCTTCCGCTTATCATTCCAAAATCCTGCTGCAAAACCCAAAAGTGTCGGGAACAATAATGCCTGATAAACTGAATAAACTGGCAGTGAAAGGAATACAATTCACCGGTGTGGTTTTATCTGAAAATGATCCATTGTGTTTGGATTCGTTCAAAAAATACCATTCCAGGTTTCCTCTGGCCATCGCTGTTCCAGGTGTCGTCAGTGTGATACAATTAAATCAGTTAAAGATGACAGATAATGTTACCGGCATTTTTAAAAAGCACTTATGGCAAAGGGAAGAAAAAGCCAAGACCCAATTTGTCTGAATTTAACCTTCAATCGTATCAACAAAACCCTTTTTTTACATTTTTATCAAAGAAAATCACGCCCTATTTTATTATGAATCCCTCCCAACACAAATTTCATATCCCTGTTATGGGATTGGCTTTTACTATTGATTCCCCCGTAAAGGTTGCGCAGTATGGTATTTCATCAGTTATTTCCATAATGGAAGACAGGCTGCTTGAAATGATGCGTAAACACTATTACTCGTTCATTAATGAACCATTTTTCCCTATCACTACAAAGGAAGAGAATTGCCGGGAAAAAAGAATTACCGATTACTTAAACCTGGTGAACAGGATCGTATCGGCACAGGTAGAGAAAATAAAAAAATCCGTATTTGAAGCGGGTTCCGAAATTGTAAAATATTTTGAGATGTTGCCCGGTGACAGCAAATTAAACCAGATATACAGGGAAATGAAAGGCACCGGGGATGTTGTTGAAAAAGAGAATCTCGAACGGTTTCTTAGAAACAATATTACTGCCGGAAGTATTGATGTAAATATCATGACTAAGCTGGATAAAAACAATTATACAAAAGACGGAGTCCAAATAGAGGATGGATCGGATGCCTTAGCGGCTTTGAGGGGATATGCGAAAAGCGGGCTTAAAAATTCTTCTGTTGTTTTTTCTGCCGGAATGAATCCGCGTTTATATAATTATCTCGAAAGACTTAGAGAGTTTGATGCGAAAGGGGAGGGGCAATTTGAAAAGAAGATTACCATCAAAGTAAGTGATTACCGCTCCGCATTGATACAGGGAAAATACCTGGCAAAGAAAGGAATATGGGTCAGCGAATTTAGGATTGAGTCCGGCTTGAATTGCGGTGGGCATGCATTCGCTACTGATGGATATTTGATGGGACCCATATTGGAAGAATTCAAGACAAAACGAAATGAACTAAGTTCGATTTTGTTTGAAACATACAACAAGGCTTTAGAAGCAAAATCTTTTGCTACGTTTAGTCAACCACACCCGATAAAAATATCTGTGCAGGGTGGAATAGGAACTTACGAAGAATGTGAATTGATACATAATTATTATGGCATTGATAATACCGGTTGGGGTACTCCCTTTTTATTGGTTCCTGAAGCCACTACAGTAGATGAGCCTACTTTAGGATTATTACAAAAAGCAAAAAAGCCAGATTTGTTTTTAAGTAAAAATTCACCTTTAGGTGTTCCATTTCATTATTTAAAAAGTACCAGTTCAGATCTTGAAAAAAAGAAAAGAATCGAAAAAGGAATTCCAGGAAGCCCTTGTACAGAAAAGCATTTAGTTAGTAATACAGAATTCACGGAAATTCCGATCTGTACCGCGTCTGCTAAATATCAAAAGCTGAAAATAAATCAATTGCAATCATTGAATCTACCTGTAGAAAAATACCAACGTGAAATAAAAATAGTACTGGACAAAGAGTGTTTATGTGTTGGGCTAAGTAATCCCGCGGCGATTAAGTATGAGCAGTTATTTCTAAAAAACCTTCCGGCCGTTACTATTTGCCCCGGACCTAATATTGCTTATTTCTCAAAAGCAGTTTCGCTCCGGGAAATGACAGATCACATTTACGGTAGAACCAATCTTTTAACGGATAAGAGCAGGCCGCACGTCTTCATCAATGAGTTGTTCATTTATATCAATTATTTAAAAGAACAGATTTTCGATGAATCTGATAATATGGATACTAAAAGGGAAAAATATTTTTTAAGTTTTTACAACCAGCTGCTTACCGGCATAAATTATTACCGAAATATTGTTCGGCTTTGCAATGGATTTTCTGAAGAGAGTATTGAAGATTTTAATTCTCATTTAGACAGGGCTGAGTTGGAATTGGAAGCCCTGTATTTGGTTATTCCAATGAAGCAGATTCCCTTTGAAAACACATCAAAAATGCCAGAACAAAAATGATGAAACCTCTTATTTATTCATGCTCCGGATGCTCCAAGGCCGTGTAAATGGCCAATTACATGACGATTCAGATTAACAGAAAAGAAATTTCGGCCAATAAATCTTTTCTATCGATTAAATGATATTTTGTTGTTGTACTATATGTTTTTTGGGGAGTTGATCATTTCGTTTACACTGCCAATAAAATAGCCACATAATGACAAACTGCGGCGGCTAATACAAAGAAGTGCCAGACTGCATGATTGTAAGGATATTTTTCCCATAGGTAAAAAATAACACCTAAAAGATATAGCACGCCTCCTGTAATAATCATTATCATCACTTCGCCGGGAATATTGACAAAAAACGTGCGGCCGCCTACTACCAGGATACATCCCATTGCTATGTAAACAATGGTTGAAATAATATTCCATTTACCGGTAAAAAAGATCTTAAAAACAATTCCGAATGCAGTCAGTCCCCACAACACTATCAGCAACGTAATTCCAAAAGTATTATTCATGTATATTAAAAGAAATGGAGTGTAGGTGCCAGCTATCAGGAAATAAATACTGATATGGTCGAGAATTTCAAATACGCGCTTTGCTTGCGGATGTTGAAACCCGTGGTAAAGTGTGGAAAAAGTAAAGAGTTGCAAAAAACAAAATCCATAGATTGCTGCACCGATAACACCCCGTGTATTATTACTTTTTATAGCGAATGCTATCAGGATGGGAATACTTATAATGCCGAAAATAATTCCGAAGCCATGGATAATACTGTTTACGAGTTCTTGCTGAATTCGTTTATTGGGTTCGGGAGTTTGCATGATAATGAATTGAAATGGCGTGTAGCCAACAGAAACTTTACAAAGTTACCAAAACTGGTCTGGCCTTTACCAATGAATTACCTCCTTTAGTAAATTGAAAACAAAATTTTTCAATTCATTATTCCTTTTCGGCATATTTAATTGCAGTTTTACTTAACTTGGAAATTATTTTTAATTGTTTGATTTAATATGTAAACATGATTTCACATTTTAAAGGATATCACAAAGAGGATTTACTTTCCCACACACATCTGCGTAAGTATGAAACAAAACTTGGAGAAATAGTTTTGTGTAATGGCTCCAAAGATATTGAAGAAATTATTGCTGAAACTAAGGCAAAGTATATCCTTTTTGGAATTCCGGAAGACATCGGTGTGAAGGCCAATATGGGGAAAGGTGGAACAGATTCTGCATGGTTTTCTTTCCTTGACGCCTTCTTGAACATTCAAAGCAATGATTTTTTAAGCGGTGAAAATATTTTTGTGGCGGGGCATTTCGATTTTAAAGAAGCACAGAAATTAATAAATGTAAATGCAGAAAGCGCTGAAGAAAAAATTATTGCGTACCGTTCGTTTGTAAAAAAGATTGACGATGTGGTAGAAGAACTGGTAAAACTCATTACCGAAAATAAAAAAATTCCAATCATAATCGGCGGTGGCCATAATAATGCTTATCCGGCTATAAAGGGCGCTGCCAAGGGATTGTATAAAGCAGAACTTCTTCCTCTGGCCCAAATCAATTGTATTAATCTTGATGCGCATACGGGTTTTCAGCCTGCAGAAGGAAGGCATTCAGGCAATGCATTTCGCTATGCGGATGAAGATGGCTATCTCAATAAATACTGTGTAATAGGAATTCATGAAAATTATCTTTCACAAAATGTTTGGGTAGATATAGTGAACAACTTGTTTATGGACTACATTACTTATGAAGATATTTTCATCCATGAAAAAAAGAATTTTATACAGGCGGTGGCGCATGCCACGGCCGTTACAGCAGATAATTATACGGGCATTGAACTCGACCTTAGTTGTATTGAAAATGTATTAAGCAGCGACGTTTCTCCTTGTGGAATTACACAGCTACATGCCAGGCAGTTTATGAATTTTGTAGCAACTGATTCTAAAATTGCATACCTGCATGTCTGCGAGGGAGTTGCCAAAATAGAAAATAGTGAAATAAGTTCGTCCACTGGAAAACTGATTAGCTACCTGGTAAGTGATTTTTTGAAAGCGCACCAAAGGATGGGCTGAAAACGATTTTGAAAAAAGAAATTCGTGCTATCCAATCTAAGTAAAAAAGCCGTTGTTTAAAAAAACAACGGCTTCAAATATTTCAAACGTCACTTTTATTGAGGGCTTAGGTATTGCGCGTAAGCGTAGCCTTCTGCACCACCATCCGACTTTATCAACCACCATTGATCGTTGGTTTTACTTTGAATAGTAACTATTTCGCCGTGTGCGGCTTTGCCGACAATTTCCTGGTCAGTTCCAGGCCCTTTACGGATATTCAGATTCGTGCTATCGGTCGTTACTTTGGCTTTTGAACCTGCCGTCACAGCAACGTTTACGTCCAAAGCCAAATCGCCGGCGCGATAATCAGGATCTATTTTATTGTAGATATCCCAGAGTTTATCTTTAGTAGCGCCATCAGGAACATCTCCATCGATATGTAATACATCTCCCTGCTCGCTTATTTGCAGGTTGCTAATGCCTGATGCGTTGGCGGTATCAATGAGCTCCTTATATTTATCTTGTAATGCTGACATTAGATCTTATTTAATGGTTAATTGATTAATGATTTTTGAAGGATGGAGTGAATTTAACGACTGCATCAATGTTTTCAAGTCAGCCCTTTTGATACTTCCTGTCAATGTGATTTGACCATTATCGACTGACGCTTTTACTGTGGGGAAATCTTTGGTCGCATCGGTTACTCCTTGTGTTAAGGCGCTATCGGGGTTAACAGCCGGCGGTGGCGGTGGTGGGGGCGGTGTTGTGGTTAAATTATTGACAACAGATTTTACGCCTTTGATTCCTTCGGCAGTGGTTGCTGCCATGTTTTTACAGGCATCATCTTTTACTTCTCCTGTCAAGGTAGCTACTCCATCAGCAACGGTTGCCGTAGCGCCCGTACATTCCGGCGTTGCCGCGAATTTTTCATTAATGTTTGCCTGCACCACTGAATCCTTTGGCTTACAGCTAAAGAACAAAACAGACGCCGAAAGAAAAATAGCAATAAATGTTTTTGTCATTTTCATGATTGGTTTTATTTAGTAATTAATAATAAAATGAATGTATTACAAATAATGTTCCGAAAAAAATAAGCTGTAAAATTGCGATAACTATATTCCCTGGTAAACAAACAAATAACCGGTTTTTCTATTCGTCAGTTTTCGCTATACCAGGCATGGCTGCCTGTTAACAATGCTTTATTTCCTGAATGAGATTTGCATCTTAAAAGCTTCTGCAACGACGCTTTGGAAATATTTTTATAGCAAACAAACGTAATGGAAGGATATTTGAAAAACTCTTATTCCTTCTGAAAACTTTACTGAATAATATTTTCACCACAAAGATTTTGTCTTAGTGAACAAACATACCTTTTATTTATTCCGAAAAAATTCTTTGTGAATTCTTGTGTATTTAATGCCTTAGTGTCTAACCGTTCCTTTTTTTGCTTCGCAAAAATTTTATCTACCGCAAAGTCACATAGAACACGAGGGATTTTTTCCAAGAAAAAATAAAAAAAACGAAGTTTTTCTTTGTGCCTTGTGATAATTTTTTCTTAGCGGTTAATTGTTAATTTTTTATAAAAACGAAAAATTTATTTTGCTATTACGAAAGTGTTCGTACATTTGATTACGAAATCATTCGTAGTTAAAAGAATAAGTAATGAGTAATTCAGAATTAATGAAGCCGACCGCAAGCGAAATGGAAATCCTGCAGATACTATGGGAAGAAGGTGATAGCACCGTTCGCGAAGTACATGATATATTATCCATGAAAAAGGCATCCGGTTATACTACCACTTTAAAACTCATGCAGATAATGCATGATAAAGGTTTGTTGCGAAGAAATGATGAAGCCAGGTCCCATGTTTACACACCCGCGGTAAAAAAAGAATCCATGCAAAAACAGGCAGTAACTAAAATGATTAACGGAATGTTCAAAGGCTCTCCTGCCAAACTAATTATGCATGCCCTTGGAAATCATAAAGCAACAATAGAAGAGATTGCAGAAATAAAGAAATACCTCAATGAAATGGAAAATGATGTTTCTGTGAAAACCAAAAGTACTTCTAAAAAATAAGTCAAGGTTGCGGCAAAAGAGAAATCCGGTAAGAGCGAATAATTATCAAGTTTAAATTTTAAACGATGAATCAATTTAGTTTTTTGTTTTCACCAATAGCAAAGGCGCTTGGTACCACTTTACTCTACAGCCTGTGGCAGGCTTTTATTGTTTTTTGTTGCCTGAAGGTTATTTTAAAATTTATCAGGCATTCACCGGCAAGGTTCAGGTATAATATTTCCTGCTTGTCTTATATTGGTATCGCAGCATGGTTCATCATTACCCTTATTCGCCAGATATCAATTCGTCAAAGCGAAATTGTTTTTAGCAATATCGCGGGCCAGGATTCTTTAAAAATAATGGCTTCTTCCTATTATCCTGCGAATGTTTCCAGTGGTTTTTCGCTTTCTTTTTTTGATAATTATTTACCCTTGTTAACGGCTATTTATTTGTCAGGAATGCTATGGTTTGGTTTTCGATTGATGCTTGGTTATTTTCAAACCATTCGTCTCAGAACAGAAGGCCTCACAGAAATGGATTCAGCTTTCATGGATCATTTATGGTCACTGGCTTATAAGATGGATATAAAGAAACCGGTGTACGCTTATTTATCCCGAAACGTAATATCCCCAGTTATGATTGGCTTTTTCAGGCCGATGATTTTGCTGCCGGTAGCAGCCATCAATAATTTATCTTCTCAGCAACTGGAAGCAATATTGCTTCATGAATTAGCCCACATCAATCGTAATGATTATTTATTAAATCTACTTCAATCGGTAATAGATATCCTTTTGTTCTTTAATCCTTTTGCTTATTGGGTATCTAAAAATATTCGCACCGAGCGGGAGAAATGTTGCGATGAAATGGCGCTGCAGTTATCTGATCCATATCAATACGCCAGGGCGTTGCTTACGCTGGAAGAATCGGGACAAAACACACATCGCCTTGTCATGGGCACCAACAATAAGCCTTCACAACTATTACATCGTATAAAAAACATTATGGAAATGAAAAACAATTACATCAAACTCAGACAAAAAATCGTCGCCCTGGCGATAGTAATTACGGCTACCATTTCAATTGCATGGCTTACGCCCAAAGAAAATAAGACATCTAAGAATACAGATGATTCGTCAGTTTTTAAAAAGATTCCTATAACAAAAAAGAGCGAGGCGCTTCCTGCTTTTTTAAAACAAACCACTTCTTACCAGGCGATTAAGGATACCAGCGATCCGAAAATAATTCCGCCGCCGCCACCACCAGTTCCTCCTGTTCCGCCTACACCGTCAGTTCCGTCAGTTCCGTCAGTTCCGCCCGTGCCGCCAGTTCCACCTGTGCCGCCGGTTGCACCGCTACCGCCCCCAGAATCATCTTTCCGTACTATGATTGATACTTTTCCTTCGATGAAAAAATATTTTGATGGGCCCGAATGGAAACAGCAAATGGAGGCAATCAGTAAAAGCACAGAGGCGATGAAAAAATATTTTGAGAGCGACGCTTGGAAAAACCAACAGAAGACGATGCAGCAGAGTACTGCGGCGATGGAAAAATATTTCAAGAGTCCTGAGTGGAAACACCAAATGGAATTGATTCATAAAAATACTAAGGCAATCAATGATTACATTAACAGTCCCGAATGGAAAAAATACCTTGGGGATATTCAAAAAAGCGGTGAGCAAATTCAGAAATATTTTAATAGCGACGAATGGAAAAAGCAGCAACAGGAAATCCGGAAAAATGGTGAAAAAATGAATCAATATTTTAAAAATGATGAATGGAAAAAACAACAGGAAAAGATGAATCATTCAATGGATTCTTTGAAGACATATCTAAACACGGATGCCTGGAAAAAGCAGCAAGCAGCCTTGCAGGAGGTTATGGCGCAAACCAAAAAATATTTTGAGAGCGATGCATGGAAAAAACAGCAGGAGAACCTCAATAATATGATGGATAAATATAAACAATTAGAGGAGCAGAAGGAAATGGGGCCGGAATAAATCCGCCTTTGAAATAATTTATAAGACAGTGAAATATAATGCCAGTTTTTTTGACTGAAAGCTATTTCTTTTAGCGTATAGCAGCAAAAATGCTGAAACAACAAGTGTAAAGTGAATAACCTGAATTCAAAAAGGTTCTCAGCGTTCGGTGGGGAAACTTATAATTTTTCAGCTCAAACAAAAGATGATCGTCAGATGGTCAAGCCTTAAATAGCCACAACTGAGTGTTACCGTAAGTTTATTCTTTTTATAAATCTAATACTTCAGAAATTAATGTCGTATATTTCCGACTATCCTTTTTAAATTTCTTTTGTACATCAATCCATAATGCAATTCCTACGGCTAATAATATTCCTCCAGGTATGTACATGGCTGCACTTCTACTTATTCCTAAGATTATTGCAATTACACCAAAACCCAAATAAATAGATACCCACAATGTTGTTAAAAAGTGTTGAGTAAAAGAGATTTCTACATTGGTCTCATTTTTAGTATCTGTTTTTAACATCTTTCCAGTTACAATAATATGATTACGGAGTATAATTTGATATGCATATAGAACCCGTTTACGCAATTTAAATGTTACTGAATCATTTTTATCATGATCCGTGTTAAAAACAAATCCGTCAACAGATCCAAGTGCGTAGTCTATTTTCTTAATAATCTCTTGAGGATTACTTTTTACTTTAAAATTCCATGTTTTCATGTAATTGTTTTAAATGTCTGGTAACGTTTCCCGTCTTTAGGCTGGTAAGTAAAAGAAAAACTATAATAGTGGTCGAACAAAATTGTTTAGTCAAACCTGAAAAGTTATTGATTAGTTTATTCAGTTTAGGTCATTCCAGTTTTCCGCTAACAGATCAATTGCCGGTAAAGGTGTGTTATAGCCATTCACATCCACTTATCATTTTTGATCTTTACCCATTTTGTCCATCATTTTTTTTACGCTATCCATTTTGTCTTTCATAGCCGGCATTGTAGCGTTTATGCTGTCCATGGCCTGGTTCATTTGGTTTCTCATACTATCCATGTTCATATTTCCCATTCCATGTTCTTTTAATTTCTTATTGCCCATTTCTGTTAGTGTAGCCATATCAAAGGCGACTTTCCAGTTTCCATCTTCTTTTTTCAGAAGAAAATCAGTACTCTCTCCGGATTTTTTATCCGTCACCGTCACGGTGGCCTGATCGCCGTTTATTACCGGCTGACCCATTTCTACATTTTGCATCATTTCAAACATTTTATCTGCATGATCATTTTGCATGTCGCCACTCATTTTCATACCCATTGCCATCATGTCCAACATTCCATCGCTGTCTTTGGTGGCGTATTTTTTTGCCTGGTCAACATCCTTTTTAGAAAGCGCTTTAAAGAATTGACTCAGCACTTCTTTGGGATTTCCACCACTGCCTGACTGGCAACCTGACACGATAATTACCAATGCTGTGATGCCCAATAAAAAAATATTCTTCATAATTTATTTTTTGTGATTGAAAAACAAATGTAAATTTTATTTGGTAAAATGTGTCAATTACAGCATACACAGTAAACAAAGAAATAGCGCACTTTTCTTTGCAGGTTTGGTTTAATAAAAATTACTTCAGGTCTTCCAGTTCTTTTAATTTTTCTTTGTCGTAAGCTCTGATGATTGCCTTCACCAACTTGTGCCTTACCACGTCTTCTTCATCAAGCACCACATGACCGATGCCTTCAATATTGGCGAGGATTCGTACCGACTTTTCGAGGCCGCTTCGTATTTTTGGAGGAAGATCGATTTGGGTTATATCTCCGGTGATGATTGCTTTAGCGTTGGCGCCAATTCTTGTAAGAAACATTTTGAGCTGAAGATCTGTTGAGTTTTGGGCTTCATCCAAAATGATGAAAGCATTGTCCAATGTACGGCCACGCATATACGCCAATGGCGCAATTTCAATCGTCCGTGTGGTCATATAGTAGCCAAGCTTATCGGCGGGTATCATATCGTCCAGTGCATCGTAAAGCGGCCTTAGATAGGGATCAATTTTTTCTTTTAGATCACCTGGCAAAAAGCCGAGATTTTCACCTGCCTCTACGGCAGGACGGGTAAGAATTATTTTTTTTACCTGTTTATTTTTTAAGGCACGCACTGCCAGCGCAACCGCAGTATAGGTTTTGCCGGTTCCTGCAGGGCCGATGGCAAAAACGATATCATTTTTATCAACGGCCTGAACCATCTTCTTTTGATTGGAAGTTCTGGCTCTTACACTTTTGCCGTGAGGTCCAAAAACCAAAACATCTGTCTGGTTTTTTTCTATAAAATGATCAATCACTTTTTCGTCATCGCCTCCCAGTATTTGCTCAAGATAGTTTTCACTCATTTGCCCGTTTCTTTCCAGGTATTGCACAGCAAGATTTATTTTCTCTCTTGCTTCTTCTATTTGTTCGGGCGCTCCGCTTAATTTTATTTGTGTGCCGCGACTCAAAATTTTCAGCCTTGGAAATTTCTTTTTGAGAATATCTAACTTCCCGTTATTTACTCCAAAAAATTCAATAGGGCTTACTGTTTCGAGGTTAATTATAGTTTCTGTCAATAGGTTCGTTTTTAATGGTTAATTATTTAAATTTTCTCAATCAAATATAAATTTTGAAAAAGCTACTTTCTAAATTACTTATTCACATTAAATTAAAAATGTTAAAAACTTATTGGTTTGCCGGATACTTTTTAATGAGAGGTTCGTATTTTTTTTATACTTTCGGTATTCAAATTGAAATCAATGAAAAAAAGTATTATAGTAATTGGCGCTTGTTTATTTAGCGTAATAATTTTTCAGGCCTTTACGAAATCTCATCAACCGCAGTTTAAAAACCTGCAGATTTTACCCAAAAATATCTCTCATGATGACCTGGACAGTGTGATGCATCATTTCACAGCTTCACTTGGCGTAAAGTGTAGTTATTGTCATGTTGGAGATCCTGCGACTAGAAAAATGGATTTTGCAAAAGACGATAAACCCGAAAAGCAAATCGCTCGAAAAATGATGCTGATGACAATTGATATTAATAAAAATCATTTTCAACAAATAGCGGAACAGTTGGATAGTGGTAAAATGGAAATGCCAACAGATACTTCCGCGGTGAGTTACATGCTAAAATATGTCACCTGCTATACTTGCCATCATGGAGATCCTCATCCTGACAATCATCCACCCAAAAAGAACAATGAGAACAGGCCTCCGATGCCTCCGATGCCACCACAGGGAAAGCAGTGAGTTAGTTGTTGGGTGTAAGTTATCGGGTATGAGTTATCAGGTAGGAGTTATTGGGGTATAAGTTATCAGGTATGAGTTACCAGGTATAAGTTATCGGGTATAAGTTATCAGGTTCTCATCACTCATCACTCATCACTCATTTCTCATTTCTCATTTCTCATCACTATTTACCCGCTCCACTATTCTATTTCAAATAAAAGAAATTGAGTTTTCTCCAAAGGATTAAAATTATTATCTGATATAAAGAGGAGCGAACTTTTTCCGTCAGCCAGTTTTGGGCCGAAAGTTACTCCTTCAATATTGTCAATATAGATTCCCAGGTTATCCATATTCAGCAATAGTTTTTTAGATGCGATTTTTATTTCCGTTTTGTTTTTTAAGGCTTCGATGCCATTAATATTTTCTGCTTTGGAAATATCAGCAATGAATACTTTGATGGTGCATGCAAGTCTGCCGGTAGAGTAGGAGCGTTCCAGGATCAAAAGCTTATTCTTACTTAACCACAGTATGTCTGAGATTCCATTTATTTTAAAAGACGACGGCGTAGCCGGCGGATAAGCGACCGGATCGATCTTGTAAGCGTATTGGGCTACAGGCTTTTTGGTTTTCAGATTAAATTTTATAATTCTTACGATCGCCGACGAGTCTCCCGGTCCCGCAGCCGGCCCGTCCTGGTATAATGGCTCTTCAACACTTACAAAAAGATTTTTGTGATGATTGTCAAAAGTCAGCCCTTCAAAAACCCCATTTTGCCTTGGTCCTTCTTCTGTAGCGTGCATGATCAATTGCGCCGGTAATTGGAAGGTGTCTCTGAAATTTCCATATAAATCGGTTTCGGTAACGGCTGGATTTTCGAGAATTGTTTCTTTTGAATTCGCAATTCTCTCTCCCTCGCTGCTCCAAATGAAAGAGTTGTTTTTTGCGTCATATCTGAGCGCTTCCGGGTCGGGAGTATGGTAAGGATCTTGCCGGGAATTGGGATAAAAATTACCCGATTTATTTTTTAAAAATGTAACTCCGGTAAAAGTAACGGTGTCAATTTTATTTTGGCTTATTTTTATTTGAGTTGTATAAAATCTGGTAGGATTGATGTCAGACCTGTCATCGGATATAAGGTAATATTCATTTTTTTTAGGATTGTAATCTATTCCCGAAAGCCCGCCAATCGTGGTCTTGTTGAAGCTTTTATTGAAAGCGACATCATATTCACTAAGGAATTTTAAGCCGGAAATGTTTGCCGTATTCCCAACTTTTCTTGTGGAGTTACAAGATGAAAAAATGACTAATACAATGCAAGAAGTAATGGTTTTATACATGATAAAGGGGTTAAATTACAAATTTGCATAAAGTTTGTTATAATAATAGATGTATATCGGAAACAGCTGTAAAATTCATTGTGGTGTTTCCCGAATTCCGATCTGATTTTTTCACCTTAAAATTCTTTTTTATGATAGAATCTCCGGTAACTGAAAAAACGCACATCACACAACCAGCCTGGCTTACGATTTTAAGAATCATCCTTGGGATTGTTCTTTTTTGGAAAGCTATTGTTTTTATCCGTGATACCAGCTTATTACAAACTATGATAGAAAATACAGGTATCGGTCTGTTTTCAAAAAATGCCAATACTCTTTCATTTTTAGTGGCTTATTTGACGTTGCTTTGTGGATTGTTTATCCTTAGCGGATTATTTACTAGAACATCGTCGATTGTTCAGATTCCCATTTTAATTGTTGCCATATTTTTTGTGAATTCAAAAAATATCGGCCAAAGCGGTTTTGAATTATTTGTATCAGTAATTGTGCTGGTCTTATTGATTGTGTTTGCTATCAAAGGAAGCGGTACTCTTTCTGCAGATGAATTTTTCAGAACCTATTATAAAGCGGGAACGGAGGATGGAAATACAAAAAGATTTTTCAAACAAGATTAGTTTCCCCTGCCTTATATCAACCGATTTTCGATAGCTACTCGTACCAATGAGGCAGTATTATTGGCATTCAATTTTGTTAGCAGGTTTTTTCGGTGGGAGTCAACAGTTAGCGGACTGATAAATAATTTTTCCGCTATCTGGTTATTGGTAAGCCCTTCGGCAATAAGGTTTAATATTTCTTTTTCTCTCTTGGTGAGTTTCGGTAAGATGTCTTCGGCCATTACAGACATGGGCCGTAGCAAATGTTCCATCGAAACATTCAAATAAATTTTTCCCGCCATAACTGTTTTTATTGCTTCTTCGATTTCAGAAGACGAAGCGCTTTTTATTAAATATCCTGATGCGCCATTTTCTATCATCCTGGAAATATAGCTGCGCTCGCTGAAAGTGCTGATTCCTAGAATTTTTACTGCGGGAAATTCTTTAACTATCTTCTTGCAAAGGTCAATACCGCTTACATCCGGAAGGTTAATATCCAATAAAATCAAATCGACGTTATGCTGTTTTAAGAACGGGATGGCATCGAAGGCGTTCGACACGGATCCTGCGACTTCTATATTTTCAAGCTGATTTAGCAGGGCATTCAAACCAGCTACCACCATGGGGTGATCGTCAATAATAAAAATCTTTGTGGCCATTTTTGTTTTATAAATTTGTCCGAATTAAGTTCTTATCAAATCATTTTCGCGGTTATTTGTGGTTCTGCTGTAGTCCTTAATTTGCAGTTCTTAAACTATCATTACTTCACCTTCTATATTTATTGAAGTTCCCTCTCCTTTTGCTGATATAATATCAACGGATCCATTGAGATACTCAGCACGTGCTTTTATATTTGCCAATCCCGCACCTGTAATATGTTCATTGATATCGAAACCTTGTCCATCGTCTTCAACAGTTAAATAAAAACGTTCTTTCTCCCTTGACAATTGTATCAGAACATTCCTGGCATTAGCATGTTTTATCACGTTGTTCAACAGCTCCTGGATGATTCTGTAGATCACAATTTCTGTGCTTTGATCCATTCTCTGTTCCATGCTATATGTTTGCAATTGTACGTTTAAATTTCCCGCCAGGTTTAGGTTTTCACAATAATTTTCCAATGCTTCTTTTAACCCGTATTTCACTAATGCTTCCGGCATCATATTGTGTGAGACTCTGCGGAGTTCAGCGATTGACTGGTCTAACTGAGAAATCACGTTATTGAATGAATGCGCATTTTCTTCTGATAAAAAAACGTTTCCTTTCATATTTGACATAGATAATTTTACACCTGATAATAGACCTCCCACGCCATCATGCAGGTCTTTTGCAAGTCGGCTTCGTTCTTCTTCCTGGCCCTTCATCACAAATTCTGCTGCTTCCAGTTTTCGCTCTTTTTCCAATTCGCTCAATCTTTGTTTATGTAATTTTTCATTTTGCAGAAGAAGACGATTTTTGTTTTTAAAATTCTTATAAAACAGTAAAGCAACAAATAACAATAAAATACATCCTGCAATCAATGAAATGACAAGTGTGCGTCGTTGCTGCAGCGTTGACTTCTGTAGCTCGTTATCTTTTTGCAAAGCGATGATTGACGCCTCTTTTTTTTCTGCCTGGTATTTATTTTCAATTTCATTTATTTTCTTTTTAGTTTCTGCCTGTTGCAGGCTATCTCCAAGAGAAGTAAATTGCTGATAATATTTTACCGCTTCTGCGTAATTATTGGTATTGGCGTTGGCTTTAGCTAAATAATTGAGTGTATGTAATTCTCTTGTTTTATCACTTATTTGCCGGTAAAGTGAAAGTGCCGGTAAAAAATTATGAATGCTTTCTACAAAATTGTTCAAGCCAAAATAGCTGATTCCTAACTGCTGCAACGCATTGGCTTTTTGAAATTTTTGATTGGCTTTTTCTGAGTAGATGAACGCCTCCTTAGAGGAATTGATGGCGGCCTCGTAATTTTTTATATCATTATAATATCTTCCCCGGAGGCCATAAAAAATGGAATAGAAATAATTCTCGTTTATTTTTTTTACAATTTTTTCCGCTTTGTTCAAATAGAAAAGCGTACTGTCAAAATTTTCTAAATTCAGATGGTCCATTGCCACAAACATGATTACCTGAGCCCTTTTTTTTAATTCTTCAGGATGTTTTTCACTGATATTGAATGCTTCTTTATGATAAAAAAGCGCTTTCTCATATTGTTTTAAATCATTGTAAACAAGGCCTGTATTGGCATACGCAGTTAAGAGGCCGGCCCATTCTTTGGAAGCAGAATTAGTTAAATTTTCTATTACCTGTAGATAATAATCGATTGCCTTTTCATGATTTCCCTGCTGCAACGCAACCGTGCCCATGCTCATGCGATTGACAATTACATTTTCTCTTCCATCTAAAGAAGTATCTCTTATAAAATACTTTTCGGCAATTTCATAATAATGTAGCGCGCTGTCGTAATCGTCTGTTTTAAAAAAGCTGCTTCCGATATAGGCATAGCCGCTTCCGATTTTTAAATTGTCTTTATTTTTCTCAGCCAGTTGAATACATTGATATAAATACATCCTGGCTGAATCACTGTTATGAAATGCTATGTCCCAACCCAATTGCAGCAAGGTTTCCATCCGCATGGAGTCGGAAAGGTTTTCTTTTTTCAGTTCGTTTTTCATACTATCTATATCGCTGATTTGCGCATCGGCAATTTGCTGAAAAATAAAAGTCAGTATCAAGGTGAAAATCAGTTTGTACAATCGTTTATACATAGAATTAAAAACCAGTTTACAAATAAAAATTTCAGGAGAAAGAAAACGAATTTCTCTAAAAAAAGCCATCCTTCCAACGTTTTAATAAAAATCCCCTTTTTCCGGTATAAATAAAAAACCTGTTTTTGCAGGATTGTTTTAATTAGTGATGCAGGGGACATTTGCAAAGGATTTATAAACTTAATGAGCTATTAATTTATCAACATCTTAAAAAATTTTTCATGAAAAATTTATCCTGTTTTATCATTACTTTTCTCTTCTGTTTTGTACTCGTAATTTCAGTTGAAAGCACACACGCACAACTCTGGAAAAAAATTAAAAGCGAAGTAAAAAACCGCGCCGAAAATAATGTGGTAAACAAGGCTGGAAACACTACCGATAAAGCGATTGATAATACTGCTGATGCGGCAAAAGGAAATAAATCTACAAATAAATCAGTCGCTGATAATGCTGGAAATCAAAACACATCGGATGTAGAAGGCCCTGTAAATAACAACGTAAAGAAAATTGGTAACTATGAGAACTATGATTTTGTTCCGGGTGATAAAATTATTTTTCAACCAGATTTACGCTCTGAGTCTGATGCAGAACTCCCCGCACGGTTTACCATCTTTGAAGGAAATGCAGAAATTCAAAGTTATGAAGGAGAAAAAATTCTTCATATCGATCATGGCGCACGCACCGTGGTTTTACCGTTGATGGATTCCAAAAATTATCTGCCTGAACAATTTACCATAGAGATGGACATAATGTACGAGAAGAATACTGAAAGTGCCTCTACCTTTAATACCTTTGGAGTAGAGCTAAGAAAGCCAGATGACAATTTACATGGCACTCCTCCTCACAGCCTTGTCCTGGTATCCAATGATCGATACGAATGGGGGGATGTAAAAACTTCAAGAAATAAATTACCCGAAGCACTGGTAAGATCTTTACAAACTCCTGATACGTGGCACCATATCGCAATATATGTCCGCAAAAATATTGGTAAAGCTTATGTAGATCAATACAGGGTTGCAGCTTCCAATACATTAACAACAGGTTTTGGATTTATTGACATCAAGTCAGATGGAAATGCAGGATTTAAAATTAAAAACTTTCGCCTGGCTGCAGGTGGCGATGATAAGTATAATAAAATCGTTACTGAAGGAAAATTCATTACGCATGGAATTTTATTTGATGTAAATAAATCTTCTATAAAACCCGAATCTATGGGCGCTTTGAATGAGATTGTAAAAATGATGAAAGAACACAATGATTTAAAATTTGAAATAGACGGTCACACAGACAGCGATGGAAAAGCAGATGTCAATCTCAAATTATCGCAGGATCGTGCCGATGCTGTAAAAGACAAACTTACTGAAATGGGTATTGATGATGCAAGACTTACGACCAAAGGCTTTGGCGCTACGAAGCCGATTGACAAAAATGACAGTGCAGAAGGCAAAGCGAATAACCGTAGGGTGGAGTTTGTAAAAATGTAAAAGAAAATAATTACCATAATGAAAGCGTTTTTAAAAAAAATATTTTTTCTCGAGATTGTGCTGCTCCCCTGCATCCTGCTTACTGCCCAGGTCAGGATTCATTATGTTCCGGACGCATCGGGAAAATTACTGAGGAAGAATAATACTGTTCAATTTCTTAATAGTTTTAAAATATTGTCTGCTGCAAAAGTTTCTTCAATGGCGAATATGGCTGATAAAGTGATGGATATTATTTGTCAATCGGCTCGTCTCAATACTCCTGTTGGTTACAATGCAAAAGTGAATGTAGGCGCTTCGGATATCGGGCTGAAAGAAAAGGAGCCACGGTTGAAAATATATTGCTACCTCCGGTATCTCGTTACAGACTCCCGGTATACAGGTATCAAAGAATCAATGGATGGTGCTGATCTTTATTTAAATATAAATGCCTTTGGATTTTTTCATCAAATGGGTAATTATTGGCAGACATGTGACAAGTTGAAATTCCCTTTATTTTTTGAAGAGCCGCCACTGACCGATTCTACCGATGATTATATAGAATTTCAATATAAAGGCGATCCTCTTCGAATAGTAATGGCGGGAACTAAACCGCTCCTGGTACCTCTTACCCGGAAAGAACTTATACAGTTCCTGATTGTTAGTCAGGAGGACGCTGTAAAGAACGACAACGATGCGGTGAAATCAACTCTCGAAGGCAAAGAGATCATCAAGAAAATGATGGTTTCCGAAAATGAAAGCGATAAGGCTTACGCTGCTTCCTCACTCAAAAGAATGGACTATAACATTGAACAATTTCAAAAAAACAGAATGCGTAGCGAAGAGGAAATAGCGGATTGTAAAGCACTCTTAAATTCAATCTCCCCGCAGGATGCAAGCGCACCTGCACGGCTGGACTATAATAAAAAGAGTACACTGGGAGCTATGGCAAGCCTTGATCGATTGGTACCAGTGGGGCGCAGGGAAGGAACCCTTCTTGTCAAATTAAATCCCGCTTTCTATAACCATTCGCCAAATGCACCGGTGGCCCAAATGATTATTTTGTATTACGCATGGGCCAAAGCGGGATTTGCCAAAGCTCCTGATTATTTGCAGCAGGCTATTCTGGATGTTTTCAATCATATCGATTATCATCAATTGAAAAAAAGTATGCAATAAAATTGCTGCATTTTTTAAAAGAAAGAATTTCTCAAATGAGCAATTTAAAATTTCAGTTGGAATGGAGTTAACTGCACAGGTGAAACAGATACATGTTGGTGAGTGAGGACGGTGCATTGCGCCTGCCTTCTTAAAACTTTTTTTATAATGCAAAAAATATCATCCCGAATTTATCAAATCAGTCTTGGCAGCGTCAATGCATTTGTAATTGAAGACAAAGGCTTGACGCTTGTTGACACGGGTTACATAAATAATTCTGAAAAGATTTTTAAATCTATTTCGAAAGCCGGGAAAAACCCAAATGATATCAAGCAGGTTATTCTCACTCATTGTCATCCCGATCATGCAGGAAGCGCTGCTGCCATTACTAAAAAATTAAATGTGCCTGTTTATGCGCATGTTGAGGAAGCCTTATTAATTGAGAAGGGGATTTCGGGAAGGTATCCAATGTATCGCACGCCGGGATTCGTAAACCGGAGGTATATTAATTATTTATAAAAAATAGCCCGAAAAAAAACGAGCCGGTAAAAGTGGAAGAGCACTTGATTGATAATGATGTGTTGCAGGTGGCTGGCGGATTACAGGTGATTCATACACCGGGGCATAGCGCGGGGCACATATCTCTTCTTTTAAGAAGTGACGGAATTTTGATTGCGGGAGATATTTGCGCAAATGTTGCAGGACTTGCTTTAAGTACCGTTTATGAGGATATGTGCATTGGCGTGCAAAGCATTTTGAAGGTCGCTGCATTGGAATTTGATAAAGCAGTTTTCGGACATGGAAAACCCGTGATGACAGCGGCAAATAAAAAGTTTGGAAAATTTATGTAAAGAGAGTTATTGCGTTCGTATGCTGTCGATGTTATCTAAAAAATAAATTTTTGAATATGAAAATTGACTATTTTTACGCCGATATTTTATTACCCTTTGTAATATTGAAAACTGCTTTTTCAATCTCGTAATGTAAAATAAAATCCGGGAATTAGCCTACCTTCCGAAAGATACCTTATTCAATTTTTGTAAAAAAAATACAATATAGAAATGAAAAAGGTTTTAATTACTATTCTTATTATCGTGATCGTTGTTATCGCGGCGTTGTTATCTTACGTAAAGTTTGCACTACCGAATGTCGGCGCAGCTCCTGATTTACATGTTGACATCACTCCGGAAAGAGTTCAACATGGAGAATATCTTGCAAACCATGTATCACTTTGTATGGACTGCCATTCTACCAGGGACTGGAGTAAATTTTCCGGCCCCATGACACCCGGCACCAATGGAAAAGGCGGAGAAATTTTTGATGAAAAAGTAGGTTTCCCCGGGACATTTTATTCTAAAAATATAACTCCTGCCAATATAAAGGACTGGACCGATGGAGAAATTTTCCGCACCATTACTACCGGCGAAGATAAATTTGGTAATGCGCTTTTTCCGGTAATGCCCTACCATTATTATGGGAAAATGGATAAAGAAGATATTTATGATATTATCGCATATGTCAGAAGTCTGCCTCCTATAGAAAATAAAGTTCCTGACCGCTCGATAGATTTTCCAATGAATTTTATAGTGAACACCATTCCTGCAAAGGCTTCCTTTGTGGTAAAACCTGCTAAGTCAGACACTATTAAATACGGCGCTTATTTGGTAAATGCCGCAGCATGTATGGAATGCCATACCCCGGTGAAGAAAGGACAGGTGATTCCTGAACTCGCTTTTAGTGGCGGACGCGATTTTCACATGCCTAACGGTGTAGTAAATTCGGCCAACATAACGCCTGATAAAGCAACCGGAATTGGAGGGTGGACGGCAGAACAATTTGTTGCAAGATTTAAAGCGTATACGGAACCTGCTAACCTGCCTGAAATGGCGCCTAACCAGGTGAATACTATAATGCCGTGGGCTATGCTAGGTGGAATGGATACCTCCGATCTACGATCTATTTATGCCTATTTACAGACCTTGAAGCCTATTAAGAACACAGTGGTGCATTTTGTGGAAGACAAAAAATAAAGATAAATCATTAGTAACATAGAAAGGAGAATAGGTTTAGATTTCTCCTTTTTTTTGGTTTAAATAGCAAGTGATTCTATTCCCAAATCGCATTAATGCGTCCCTTGTTATTTTACTTTCCTGTTGCGGTAAATGCGCAGCTGACTATGTCCCGTCCGATCGGGCAGCCACGCAAGAAATAACAGAGATTTCTGTTTTTTATGTTTAATAAAAGCTATGTGAATCTAAAATAATGTTATAGACTTCGTTTTATTAGTTGTACTGCTTCTCCGTGATATTTATTCATTGAAAATAAAAGAAAATGAATTATTAACATACTAAATAAAAGAAGCGCTTCTTGATGAAGCCCTCTTAGCGGAGCGGAAGGGATCACACTCGAATCCTTGCTAACATTTTTGTATAACTTTAAATTGATTTAATTAAAACAGCTAAGTAAATGCTGTTGACATCCTTTCCTGTTCAGCATTAGAAATTTTATAACCGGCAGCAATTTTTTTCCAGTCTTTGACAACGATTGAAATTTCTTGTATTATTTGACCAGCTTTTTCATCCGTTAAGCGAAAGTGGCCAGCTACTTCTCTTGCCAAATCCAAATCAAGTGAGTTATCTGTATCCGTGATATTCATACTTAGTCCTTTGCCATACTCGTTTGGGTTAATATCATAAGCAGGTGAGAGTAACCAGCCCCTATCAGTAAGCAGAAAGCCATGATTTCGCAGGTGGTCGTCTGTATTTTTGATACAAATACTAAATACAATTCTACGCCACAGTTCTTCTAAATCTTTTTCTACGGCTGCGCCATGCCTTGATATAAATTCCATGAGTTCGAGATAACTTGCCCCTGCGGCATCTTCTCCGTCTACACGACCAAGCAGTGTCATTGCGGATGCAAAATGAATCCGCTCATTATTCGCCGTTCTATCGAAGCGCTTTGTAAGGTAGGTGTGATACCTGTTGTTGAACTGTTGCAGTTTTCCTTCAGCTACGTTTAACCCTGCATTTATGGCCAACTGGTTTGTTACCATTTCCCATGCAGCTACATCTTTATCATCATTCCTGCTGGGGAATTTTGCAATCCACAAATTATTGTCCGCATCTACCACACTTGCTTTTGGCCTGGCGCCGCCTAATGATGAGCCGGGAGCTATCAGTATAGTTAGCCATTTTAAATATTCGGGGTCGTCTGTGTTGTCTTCTTCGAATTTCAGACTTGCATGTTCCAATTCTCTTAACGATGTCCATGGTGGTGCAGCCATCTCTTTATTATCATTTAAAAAAGGCCCCCCTTCTTCTAATTTAAAACGCAATGCCCCCATACGGTATCCATCAAATACGCCCAACAAAAAGTCAGATTCCAATAATTTTTTTACTGCACGGTCTTCCTGTTTTGCCATAGCGGCCTCCCTGCGCTGCATTAATACTCTTCCCCATCTGTCGGGGCATGAGTCTAAAAAAACACCAAAGTTGTGTTTATCACCCCGTGGATAATATGCTCCTGAATACAATTGTAAGTCGGGGTCAATCATTTGCGAAAAGCCTGATTTCAACCATGCATTTGTATATTCAAATGAAAAAGATTCTTTGCCTTTGGCAGGGGAAACGGAAAGTATACCCATCATTGAAGGTTTCTGCAAATTTTGCCAATGTGCATATACCTGTATATCTTTTTTTATATTGGTTGCCATCAGTATATCTTTTATTTTTTAGGAGCTCTTTCTTTTACTGTTAGCTCTGCATCCTGTAATTTTCTGCCCAATGTATCATCTACAGCCACTTTTAATAAATCTTTCTCTAAGTTCAATACAAAAAGGACCTGTGCGTAAGAGCCAAAAGAAACACCCGGCATACCTTTTTCAATGGAAAGCAACGTAGGGCGGCTGATATTTGCTCTTTCAGCGACCTGTTCCGCACTTAGCTTCCTTCGTAGCCTGGCCAGTTTGATGTTTTCACCAAATTCGGCCAGTATTTTAGCTGTGGTTGGGAGTATTTGAAATTTATTACTTTTCATAATGATAAATATATTTTACAAATGTAGTTATTTTTGTAAATAATTATTTACATTATAATTTTATATTGAGCGCGTATGGATAAACCACATATGAATCTTGATTTAACAGGAAAAAAGGAAGTTGTACATATCTGCCAGCGATGTTTTAAACTTTATTTACAATTTTATCAGATCAAGCAATGTTTAATTTTTTCCTTTTGGATTTTTTCATTGCATACAGATACTTTTAATCCGTTTATCGTCGGCTGTCAGGTCAGGATACCTTTAAAACCCGGTATATGTTCCCAACTCCGTTCCCCTTTACGGGGATCATGAGCTTTGATAGGTTGGGTTCGGATGTAGTGTTCAAAATCAGTAGCAAATTGTCCATCTACCTGTGACAAATACACATCTCCGGAAGCAAATTGATTGCTGAGAAACAGTTCAAGATATTTGATCGTTGTTTTGTAGTTCTTGAAGCCTCCGTCTTTCAATTTAAGTTTACAAATCTTTGTGTAGCAGGCAAGCAGTTCTTTTAGTCTATGCCCTTTTGATTCCTCTTTTTGTCGGGATGACTGGATTCGAACCAGCGGCCTCTTCGTCCCGAACGAAGCGCGCTACCGGGCTGCGCTACATCCCGAAATAGTGATTTACTTGCCTGCCAATTCAGATATTGTTGTTACAAAAGTAGGCTGTTATCAATAATTTATAAAAAAAGAAGTTTTATAAAATACCCTAAATCAAAACTTTTACAAGTCATAAACAGCTTAAATCCTAATTTTGCATGATGATAATAGAGATACTAAAATCAAAAGTACACAGAGCCGTAATCACCGAAGCTAACCTGAATTATGTGGGCAGCCTCACTCTCGACGAAGATCTGATGGACGCTGCTAATTTAATAGAAAATGAAAAAATAACAGTCGTTAATGCTAATAATGGGGAGCGCCTGGAAACCTATCTCATTAAAGGTGGAAGAGGCAGTGGCGTGGTTTGTCTAAATGGCCCCGCTGCCAGGAAAGGCACCGTTGGAGATGTGGTAATTATTATATCCTACGCACAAATGGATTTCGAAAAAGCCAAGTCATTTAAGCCTTCGGTTGTATTCCCCAAAAAGGGTAATAAGCTTTGATCTTCAAAAGATCTGAAATAATCAATATGTTTTCATGGAAAGAATATTTGCCATCGGTGATATACACGGCTGTAGCAAGACTTTTGAAGCGATGCTTTTTGATAAAATAGAAATTAAAAAATCAGATCAGATTTTTTGTATCGGTGATTATATCGACCGGGGTAAAGACAGTAAAGGCGTGATTGATATTATTTTAACGCTTAAAGATGAAGGATTTTCTATTTATACGCTTAGGGGCAATCATGAACAGATGATGCTCGATGCTTTTACCGACGATGAGGCAATGGATGTTTGGTTAAATAATGGTGGTGGTGCTACGCTAAAAAGTTTTGGAATAAAATCATTACGCGATTTGCCGGATCGTTATTTATCTTTTCTTATGGAAACTGAATTTTATCTGCAAAAAGATAGATACATTTTTACTCATGCGGGTTTGAATTTTGAAAACGAAAATATTTTTGAAGATAAAGATGCTATGCTATGGATAAGGTATTTCGAACGGTACCAACCGGCGTTAGGAAACAAATTGCTGATACATGGGCACACACCTGAGCCTTTAGATCATATTCTCAATCAAACAGGGAATTGCATTAATATTGATGGAGGCTGCGTATATGCACACAAAAGGCATTTTGGGAACCTCGTAGTCTTTGATGCGAATGAACGAAAATTGATTACGATGCATAATTGTGAATAGAACTGTTTGATTTTTTACTGAATTCTCTAAAAACCGCCGACAGGCTAACTGTTTACAGTAAACGAATAATTATCGTTATTTTTTATTTACCCGGATTTCAGGACAAAACATTTCTACCGCATCCAAAACCGGGGCGAAACTTTATGAAAATTTTTGGTCTGCTTGGTATTTTCATATTCCTTAATTTTAAAGAACGAATTAAAAAAAAGAAAAATGAATTTTAAAGCCGATGAACCGATAAATGTTTTCTAAAAGTTTTAAAGTTTTTAAGATTTTTTTTAAACGGTAGCACGTGGCAAAATAATTTTTTTAAATTTATGTGTGAATTGTAAATGATATTATTATTGTCAGTAACCGCCAGTAAACAGGCAAAAAAGAGCTATTTCCATTTAATAAATTTTTTCCTGATCAGGTAAAGGTTAAGAGTGAGTTTTCAATTGATAAAAAAGCGATTCATTTTAAACCTGCAATTTAATTCATGTAAATTAGCGCACGCAAATATTCAAAGGGAATAACTTTTTTCAAAATTTGAATTCAAAGAATGAATATAAAAAACGCAAGCATATTAATTATTGATGACGACATAGATATTTTGACTGCTGTAAAATTGTTATTAAAAACAGAAGTTAAGGAAGTCGTTACTGAAAAAAATCCGGAAAATATCCGTTCTCTTTTATCAAAACAAAGTTTTGATTTGATATTGCTCGATATGAATTTCAAAAGTTCGATCAATACGGGAAATGAGGGAATATTCTGGCTAAAAAAAATAAGGGAATTCGGCTCTACGGCTGATGTAATAATGATTACGGCATATGGAGATATTGACCTGGCCGTCCGTTCCCTCAAGGAAAGTGCCACCGATTTCATGGTCAAGCCGTGGCATAATGAAAAGTTGCTTGAGACTGTGAAAAACACTTTAAGAGGAAAAGGGAGGATATCCGATTTCCCTTCTTCGGGCGAGCCTTCTGTGATAGGAAGAGAACTGATGGGTAATTCAGACGTGATGAAAGATATATTTTTTAAAATTGAGAAAATAGCGCCCACCGATGCCAACATTCTGATACTGGGCGAAAACGGAACGGGCAAAGATTTGATCGCTAAAGCAATTCATCAAAATTCATTTCGTTCTAAAAAACCTTTTATAAAGGTAGATGTCGGCGCATTGACAGAATCACTTTTTGAAAGTGAATTATTTGGCCATAAAAAAGGATCTTTTACGGGCGCCGCCGAAGATAGGGAAGGACGTTTTGAAGCCGCGAATGGAGGCACTTTGTTTTTAGATGAAATTGGCAATATTACGTTACAACAGCAATCAAAATTATTAAGCGTATTGCAAAACCGGCAGGTGACCCGGCTGGGAAGTAATATCGCAGTTAATATTGATATCCGGCTGATATGCGCCACCAATCTTCCTCTTGCCGAGTTGGCAAACGAAAATCGCTTCAGGAAAGATTTGGTTTACAGGATCAACACTGTTGAAATTATGGTGCCTCCTTTAAGAAAAAGGGGCGATGATATTATTTTGTTGGCGAAACATTTTTCAAATATTTATGCAAAAAAATATTTGAAACCGGCGACAGAATTTGATGGAACAGCCATTGAGAAACTACGGCAATATCCTTTTCCGGGAAATGTACGCGAGCTGCAATACACAATGGAAAGAGCATTGATTATGGCGGAAGAAAAAACGCTTTCGGCTGCGGATCTTATTTTTTCTCCTATCGAATCTGCTGCTTCAAAAGAGGAAGAACCTAAAAATTTGAATTTAAGTTCCGTAGAAAAAAACACCATATTGCGTGTGATTGAAAAACATAATGGCAACATAAGCAAGGCTGCCAAAGAACTTGGTCTTACACGAACTGCATTATACAGGCGCTTAAGTAAATACGATATTTGAGTGAGAGTAAATTGCCAGGCATCAGTTATCAGATATAAAAGTACTCAATGCAAAAACGATTAGAATTTAGAATATTTATCCGGATATTTTTGTTGTTTATCAGCATGATGGCAATGTCTTATTTGTTGGTCAAAGGAACTTACATTTATCTCGTATTCCTGGTTCCTGTTGTCATCTATCAATTATCTGAACTTTACCGGTTTCAACACAAAGCGCATAAGGAGTTGGACCAGTTTGTAGAATCAGTTCACTATCGCGATTTTTCAAGATACTTTGATGTAAAGCATGCCCCCATTGAATTGCAACCTTTGAGAAAAGGCTTTAATTCAATTACTACCACGTTTAAAGATATAAGTAAGGAGAAAGAAACTACCAATCAATATTTGCAAAAAATATTGGAACTGGTTGATACAGGTATTCTATCCTACAGTTACGATACGGGCGATGTAATATGGATGAATGAATCGCTAAAAAGACTGCTGCAATTGCCTTATTTGAAAACAGTTCATTCTTTAAATAAACGTGATGAAGGGTTATACCAGGCAGTAATCTCATTGAAACCCGCAGAAAGCAAGATAGCTACGGTTCACCTTGAAAATAGTTCCTTCAAGATATTGCTGTCAGCTACTGCATTTCAAACAGATGAAAAAAAATTTATGCTCATTGCTTTTCAAAATATCAATGAAGCCCTTGACGAAACTGAATCCAAAGCTTGGCAAAAATTATTGAGTGTGATGACACATGAGATTATGAATTCTGTAGCGCCCATTTCATCACTTGCCGACACTTTAAAAAACAGGCTGGAAAAATCTATGGCTGTTTTAGATAATAATGATGGCGCTGTACATGACCTGGAATTGGGTATTGAAACGATTAAACGAAGAAGTGAAGGGTTATTGAAATTTGCCGAAACGTATCGCAATCTGAATAAAATTACCAAGCCAAATCTGTCTAAAATGTATGTTCGGAACATTTTTGAAAATCTGTATCAATTGATGCAGCCAACGCTTGAGGCAAAACAGATAGAAATGGAAGTTGTGCTGAAAGATACAAGTTTAGCAGTTGAGGTTGACCCCAGTCTTATTGACCAGGTATTAATCAACCTGGTTATAAATGCTAAAGAAGCATTGAAGGACAGGGCTGACGCAAGGATCATTTTGTCGGCTTATTTGTCTGGCAAACAAAGAGTGATTATAAAAGTTTCTGATAACGGTCCGGGGATACCCGAAGACGTTCAGGAAAATATCTTCATTCCTTTTTTCAGTACCAAAAAAACAGGAAGCGGTATTGGATTAAGCCTTTGTAAACAAATAATGATGCTGCATAAAGGTAATATACAGGTGCATTCTATAGAAGGTGAGGGGACTTCCTTTTCTTTGTATTTTTGATTATTGGTATAATACTCAAAAAATTATTTAATTGCTGGTTGAATCTGTTGTTTCATATCTGTAGCAATCACAAAATTCTTCGTCGCACAATAATCGCCCCAACGTTTTGTTTTTCAAAACATCTGTATAATCCATAGGTTTCTTATTTACATAGATGGTTCTGTAAATCAACCTGATTCCATGACTGTAATCCACATACCAGTTCACGTGGCCGGTGTATAAAGGCTGAATTGGAATTCCATCCGCTTTTTGCCAGCCGTAGATTGCCACACGATTTGGTTTTAAACTACGTGTAAGCATACCTGTGATTACGACATCTTTTTTTATTCCGGCTATCAAACCTTTCCTCAATCTTCTCTGGCCTTCTATAATTAAATTATGCTGATACATCGTTACTGAACTATCCCGAAAAGCGTACATGGGCACAGGTTCTAATCTTACTTTTGCCGATTTGTAAATATCGTTCACTATTTTCCTTGTTGGTAAAAAACAATGCAGGCTATCGGCAATTTTTTGTGCAGTCATTGGTGTGAGTGGAATTCTTGCAAAATCTTTATCAGAGCCAATGGATAAATAATCGGGCAACACAAAATAATATGCATGAATTATTTTCCCATCACTGGTAGTTATGGTAGTTTTTATTTTCACCATCTTTCTTAAAAATGATGGAATATTTCCTTGTAGGATCTCATCTTTTGCCAATGATTCTCTTTCGATACGGCTTACAGCAAATACACTTTTATAAAATTCATTTCCGGTGATAGCTTTTTCTTTCCTTTCCGGTAAATCAAGATGCTTTGAGCTACTGCATGAATAGAGAATAAATGAAAGAATTGTAAAAAATGCAAGGGGCTTCATAATGCAAAAGTTGAGTGAAATTAATTATTTGAGTTTATCTTCGCAAGAAAATTTCCAAGATGAATTTACATGAATACCAGGCCAAGGAGTTATTGAAAAAATACAATGTTCCGGTACAGGAAGGTATTGCTTGCAGTACTGTTTCTGAGGCCGAAGATGCTTACCGGTTTATTAATAGTCAATATGGAAGCAAGTTTGCAGTGATAAAAGCCCAGATACATGCCGGTGGAAGAGGTAAAGGAAAGATACGTGGCACTGAACAAAAAGGCGTGGCTGTGGCCAAAAGCCTGGAAGATGTAAAGACGATTGCGCAAAATATCCTGGGAGGCACTTTAGTTACGGTACAAACCGGTGAGGCGGGGAAATTAGTAAGCAAAATATTGGTCGCGCAGGATGTATATTATGATGGGATCGAGCCGGTGAAAGAGTTTTATTTATCGATTTTAATGGATAGATCTAAGGGGAAAAATGTAATCATGTACAGCACTGAGGGTGGCGTAAATATCGAAGATGTAGCCCATGATACTCCGGATAAAATCTTCAAGGAATGGGTGCATCCCGGTGGTGGATTACTTCCATTCCAGGCAAGAAAAATTGCTTTCAATCTTGGATTGAGCGGAACTTCTTTTAAAAACTGTGTAAAATTTGTAACTGCTTTATACAATGCTTATGTGGGCCTTGATTGTGGTATGCTGGAGATCAACCCAATGTTTAAAACAAGTGATGGAAAGATAATTGCAGTTGATTGCAAAATGAATGTGGATGATAACGCTTTGATGCGCCATCCGGATATTGCGGCTATGCGTGATGTGACCGAAGAAGATCCAACTGAAGTGGAAGCAGCCAAATTCAATTTGAACTTTGTAAAATTAGATGGCAATGTTGGTTGCATGGTTAATGGTGCTGGCCTTGCTATGGCAACAATGGATATGATAAAATTGAGCGGTGGAGAACCTGCTAACTTCCTGGATGTTGGTGGTACTGCGAATGCACAAACTGTTGAAGCCGGATTCAGGATTATTTTAAAAGATCCTAAAGTAAAAGCGATCCTTATTAATATTTTTGGAGGCATTGTTCGTTGCGACCGTGTGGCGCAGGGTGTTATAGATGCTTACCAATCTATTGGCGATATTAAAATTCCGATCATTGTTCGTCTGCAGGGAACCAATGCAGAAATAGCAAAAGACCTTATTGACAAAAGCGGGTTAAAAGTAGAGTCTGCCATTTTGTTGAGCGAGGCTGCGGGGTTGGTGAATAAAGCGGTGGCGTAGGGTTTATTTAGTTACCGCTTCCCTCTTATAAAACTTAAATCCTCCTTCCTGTTTTTATAAGCGTACAATTATTGCTGTCTGAACTTAACCTTAAATGAATGAAACGGTCAGTTTTGCCATTGACATGATAACTGATAATTAAAATTTTTTAAATTCGCTTATGGAAGCTTTAAAAATTGAAATACTTAATCCGAAGGCTTTACAGCTCATTAAGGGTATGCAGGATTTAAAACTTATTAAGGTTACTGATGAGCCTGTTTCTGCATTGAAAACTTATCTCAGGAAAATGAGGCGGAACTCCTCATCTGCTCCTGATTTAGAAGAAATCACTAAAATTGTTGAAGATGTACGAGCAAAGCGCTATGGGAAAAAATAAACCGCTTTCTTTGCTACAAATAAAAATTGAATATTAATTTCCCTTTGCAACCGCTTCCCTCTTATAAAATTTAAAACCTCCTTCCTGCTTTATTAACTCACAGTTATTACAGGTACTATCGAAACCGGTGTTCGTAACCTTTACAACAAAATATGCAGGCTTGGTAATATTCCCTTTCAACAAAAATTGTTCGTCTGCTTCGCCGTAAACCGGTGTAGCAGGTTTTTTAGCATAGAAGTATTGGGCATAGCTTTTAAATCCTATCGGCCATACGTACACGTCTTTTCCGGCAAGGCTCTCATAAAAATTGATTGCGGGACCTTGAGAATACTTTTCAATTTTTGGAACTACCGCAATTAAATAAATAAAGAGACAAAAAGCAGTTGAGTAAAAAAGAAATAACAAGGCGCGCCAGTTTTGTTTCCGGCTAAAAAAGACAACTGCAAGAATCACAGCAATAAAATATAATATTCCGATAAAGCTCTCATAGCCGCTCCAGTGGACGGTTACATTTAGGCTTGCCGCTGCAAAAGGATCTTTTAAATAAGGTAAGATCAATTCGTGATGATTGGCCACATAAGGAAGCGCCGCCAACAGAAATGAAAAAACAAAACCCATAAAAGCAATCAGTATCAAAAGGGAAATCTTCATTTTTTGTTGGTTTACTATCAGCCAATCAAGATAGCAGGCAGCCATAAATGAAAGTGGCATATACGTGAGTGATGAATAATGAACAATCTTTGTGGTGGTAATGCTGAACAGGATCATTACCGTCCAGAACAGGATTTTCATTAATCTCGAAAATTCTTTTTTTACATCGACGAGTTTGCCAAACATTACAGGAAGCGCTATGATAGAAATGGGAAAGCACCCGATAAAAACAACCACGAAATGATAATAAAACGGTTCGCCATGGCTGGCTACGGGGTGCAGGAAAAGATCTGCCTGGTAAGCAAGGAATTCTTTCAAAAACCAAAACCCATGGTTAATTATTTCTTCTCCGAACCAAAGCAAACAAATAGCGGCAAAAAAGAGAATAAATAATAGAATTTTTTTTACGTCAGGAAAGTTTTTAAATCTTGAAAATAAAAAATATACAAAGAAGGTAATGAGGAAGATAAGCAGGCCCACCGGTCCTTTTGTAAGAGTCGCCAATCCTATAAAAAGCCCTGCCAGTGAGGGGTAAACGTATTTATTCTTTAAGACTTGTCCGGAAATGTCCTTATACATGAAGTAAATAGCCAGAAAAATAAAATAATTAAAAATCGGATCTATAATCCCGGATTTAAAATATAGATGTGGTAGAAAAGTGCCGAGATAACTGATGGCCCAGATAAAGCCAAAACGGGGCGACTTATATTTTTTTCCAATAAGAAAAAAAGTAACGAGTGTTATAATGCCGAAAATTGCATTAGGGAATCTTGACGCGAATTCATTGATGCCAAATACTTTCATGGCGGCCACCTGTAGCCAAAAGAACAAAGGTGGTTTTTCCCAAAAAGGTTGAAAATTGATTTGCACCCGGTGGTAATTTCCGGTAACGATCATTTCGCGCGCTGACTCGGCAAAATTAATTTCGTCCCAGTCAAAGAGGTGAACTCGTCCCAAAAACGGAATGAAGAAAAAAATCCCGGATAAAATAATTATGGAGAGATAAAGATTGCTTTGATTTTTATTTAGCGGGTTAGCAATTTCCATTTATAAATTTTGAGTTTAGTAAGAAAATATAATACAGAAACCTTCAACACGCCGAATCCATACGTGATACTCCGGCTTAAATTGATAGAAGATGCCTCCTCAAAATATTTGGTCGGGCAGGTAACTTCGGCTATTTCAAACCCATTATAAAATATTTGTGCTATCATTTCATTATCAAAGATAAAATCATCGGAATTCTGCTGGTAGTTTATTTTCTGAAGCACGTCTTTATCATAAGCCCGGTAACCGGTATGGTATTCCGAAAGCTTCTGATTCATTAGTGTATTTTGAAAAAATGTGAGCAGGCGGTTGGCAATATATTTATACATCGGCATTCCTCCTTTTAAGGCGCCCTTTCCTAAAATACGGCTGGCAAACACCACTTTATACAGGTCATTGCCGATAATCGAAATCATTGCCAGCAAAAGCTTTGGCGTATATTGATAATCCGGGTGCAGCATGATAATAATGTCGGCGTTTAATTCCAATGCTTTATTATAACAACTTTTTTGATTGCCGCCGTAGCCTTTGTTTTGTGCATGTTTTACAATATGTTTTATTCCTAAATGCTGCGCTACTTCAATCGAATTGTCGGTACTGTTGTCATCTACTAAAACCAGGTCGTCAACAACATCCATAGGAATTTCTGCGATAGTCTTTTCCATAGTAAGGGCCGCGTTGTATGC
>Ga0134126_10000672_pt1 | contig 43313 bp, 29 predicted proteins | sample KB31752_FD_96881 | JGI IMG/M metagenome (GOLD analysis project Ga0134126, IMG submission 96881) | Terrestrial soil microbial communities with excess Nitrogen fertilizer from Kellogg Biological Station, Michigan, USA - KB3-175-2 | ecosystem: Environmental > Terrestrial > Soil > Unclassified ...
AGCCCTGCCGGGCTCGCCAAAGCGGCCCGCCAGCTCAAACAGCAAGGCTACAAGCGCGTGGTCCTCGCCGGCCAGTCCTTCGGTGCTATCATCTCGCTCGTCGCGGCCGATCGCAGCGACGACGTCGACGCCGTGATCGGCACCGCTCCGGCTGCATATCCGCCGTGGGGAGCCTGGCGGCAGTTCAACGCGCTCAAGCTCTACTCGACACTCGATCAGATACGGCGTGCTCGCGTCATGCTGTTCTTTTTCCGAGGCGATGAGTTCGACCCGGGCGGCCGCGCTCCGCGCTCAGAAGAGATCCTGGATGAGCGAGACCTGCCGCATCTCATCATCGATCGGCCGGCCGGCTTGGCGACCCATTGGGCCGCCGGTACTGACCGGTTTGCCGCCGGCTTCGGCGACTGCATAACGGCGTTTGCATCCGATGATACAGCGCGGGGATCACTCAGTTGCGCCGCCCTGCGGGACAAGCAAGTTGCAGGCCAAGCGAGCGGGCGGACAGCACGACATGGCGTTGGCGCTGCTAAGGCGCGCGACGCTGGGCGGGCGCCTCTGCTCGGTTCGACTTTGCCCGACGGGCACCGCGCGCAACCATAAAGCGGATTCTTGTCGCCGGGGTCGATGCGAGCATTGGACCATGCTGCCCCATGCGACACTGTCGGCAGCAGTCGTGCTGTGACTTTTGCGAGCAGCGTCAAACCGCCCTGCTCAACCATCGCGCTCTATCCGGCCACCGCGCGCTCGAGCGCAACCGCCGCCATGTCGTACCATGGCATTCGAAGGTGTCCGCCCGCCAGCCATTGCTATTCGACGGCCGAGATTAAATCTAAGCGATCGAGGGATATCGTTGCCCTCACGGTAGTTCCCCGTGCCGTGCCGCGGACGGAGAGTTCCCCACCAAGCTGGTTTAGCCGCACGCGCATACCCGAGACGCCAACGCCAAGCGAGACGATGCCAGTGCGATCGGGGTCCGCTCCGTCTTGCATACCTCTTCCCTGATCCGAGACCTCGAGCACGATTTCGGAACGGGAGGCGCTCAGTCGGATTTCCGCGGTCGCGCTGCCCGAGTGCCGATGGATGTTTGTCAACGATTCCTGGACGATCCGGAACAGCGCTTGCTCGGCCGCGGCTGGAAGTCTTTCCATCTTCTCTGGAATCGTGAGGGCCACGGTGATGCCACTTCGATTCTCGAACCCGCGCACATACCAGCCCAGCGCCGCCCCCAGACCAAGCTCGTCGAGCAATGGCGGATGCAGCAGATAGGACAGGGTGCGAATCTCCTGGAGCGCCTGCTCGACAAGCGCGCGTGCCTCTTCGAGTGTTTCCTTCGTCGGCTCGTCAAGCTCTGGCGACGCGTCGTGTGCCCGATCGATATCGAGGGCGGCTGCAACCAGATTCTGGCTGGTGACGTCATGGAGATCTCGGGCCATGCGCCGCCGCTCCTCGTCCTGGAGGCGAAGCAGGCGGCCGGCCAATTGCCGAAGGCCATTCTCCGCCTCCTTTATCTCGGTGATGTCCTCATGCGCGACGACCGCACCCGCGCCGTCGCCGAACCTGGTAGCGCGGATCTGAAACCACTTGGGCGCATTGGGCATAGCAGACGCGTATTCCATACGAAACGCCGGCTGCTCGCCACGGAGGATCCGTCTCACTCCATTCGTCAACTCTTCACGATGCTGTAACCCGGCAATCGCTTCAGCGCAGAGCGCGAGATAGTCAGAACCGATCTCGTAAGGCGCGCCGCCAAAGCCACATTCTTCGCCGAAGCGTAGCCATGCGGCGTTGGCGCCAACAATCGTGCCGTGCGCGTCGACGATGACGATGTGTGCCGACAGGGCGTCCATAGTGAGCTGAAGCCGCTCGTGATTGTCGCGCGCCGCCAGCTCGGCCACCTTCCGCCGCGTGATGTCACGGAAGAAGATGCTGAGACCTTCGGCCCAGGGATAGCAGCTTATCGCGAACCAGTGTCCTGGATACTCTCGGGACTTACGCTCGACCCGCAGCGGCGTCTGACCTTCAAGTGCCGCGCGGAGCTCCCGCTCCAACTCCGTGCCCTTCAAATGTGGCGATACCTCCCAAAGCGTCCGACCGACCAGGCGGTCGGAGCCTTCGCGGAAATAGGTCGCAGCCTGCGGGTTGACGTGGGTGATCCGCCAATGATGGTCGACCGTGTAGTAGCATTCATCGATGCTCGACAGCACGGCCATCAGCCGGTCGTTGATTTGTCGTACGACAGCCCCAGACTGTTTGAGGTCGTCGATGTCGGTAGCGGAGCCGAACCATCTGACGATCCGCCCGCGGCCGTCGCGAACTGCGCGCAACCGGCTCAAGAACCAGCGGTAGTTTCCATCCGTCGCCCGAAACCGAACCTCGTTCAGGATGAGGTCGCCTTCCTTGGTCAGCCGGCTCAATCTGTCGTGCGCGAGCGGCCGATCGTCAGGATGGAGCGCGGCGATCCAGCCATATCCCAGGGCACTTCCAACCGCCATACCGGTGTAGTCGTAAAACCGCTGATTCACGTATTCGCATTCACCGGCGGCGCCGACCGTGAACAGGATATCGGGTACGGTCTCCGCCATGGTACGAAAGCGCCCTTCGCTCGCTTCCATGCGCTGGCGGAAGGGAAGTTCGATACGCCTGCCGGCAAAGAGTGCCGTGCCCGCTGCCAGCAACAGGACAACGCCGCCGCCCCCGCTAAGCAGCAGAACGGCGCGACGCGTCGGCCGAGCCAGGATCGCTTCGGGCACAATGACTATCGTGGTCCAACTCGAGAGCCCTGAGAGGGCATGGGCAATGAAGACCGACTCGCCGGTCGTAGCGGTGGCGGCGAAACCGTGGTCGCCGCCCTTGTGGATCCGGTCAAGGAGCGCGCTTGCGCCGACGGCATCGAAGTCCGGCCTGTCGGTGGGATAGCGCATCAGCGTCGCACCCAAGCGATCGAGAACCATGGCAGACCACTTCGCCGGCAAGCCGCGCTGATCGATAGCTCCCGTCAGGGCTCGATCAACAAGCGCAATGGCGAGAACATAGATGACCTTGCCGTCGCGGATCACGGGAATGCCCAGGGCGGCACCGTAGTCATCGGTCACCTGTGCCCGTATCAGGTTGGTGACCTGAGTACTGCGGCTTGCGACGATCGTCGCGACCACCCGCTTCCTGTCCTCGGGAAGTTCCGGCACCGGCGCGCCATAGGGACGCTTCTCGTTGGTGAGCATGCGGCCCTCGGGATCAAGCAGAAAGATCCAGGAGCCGGGCGGTTTCGGTAATCGAACTACCTGGTCGTGAAAGGCGGCAAGATCACCTGCATCGAGATAGTGCGATGCCGCCAATCCAGTGAGCAACCCCTCGGCTGCGCCGAGCTGTCGGTCGATCCCGACAGCCATCGATTGCGCCAGTGCTGCAGCCTGTTCTTCAATCTCATCGCGTTGTACGGCGGCTTGATACAGAAGCAGGAATATCGCCATGGCCAGCGTCGCGACGACGGAGGCAATGACGAGCAGCGTGACGGACAACAGCGCCGTAATAGCCGGGCGCGTCGCGAGACGCGCTTTTCCCCTAGGCCGCACACGAAGTGTTATACCATCCACGCGGGTCCCCTCTTCTCAGTTGAACCGGCCCGAGTGGTGACCACGCGTCCGGTGCCTACCCGCTAAGGTCGAGGGATGATGGCATCGCATTCTAAGTCTACATCCTCTACGGGTAACACCCAAGTGCTATATGCGCCACGTGCGGCGTGGCCCAGGTAAAACCCGCTCGTCCGACGCTCTGCCAGGCCTGCATCCGGGCGACGGTTACGCTTGGATGACGCTGTTGCGATGGCGTAGCGCACGAGCTCGGCGATCGAGTTGATAGCGAGCTTCTTCATGACGAAGCCGGGATACCGTTTCGACTGTCTTGCCGCCTATACCGAGGACGGCCGAGATCGCTGTGTTGTTGTGCCCTCCGGCCAGGAGCTGGACAATTTCCCGCTTTCGCGCCGTGAGCCGGGCGGCGTTCGGCGCCTTGTCTTGCGATTGCCCGTGGCGGACATCGAAGTCGAGCATCGGCTTCGTTAGCGTCCAGGTGAAATACGGCTTGTGCTTCGCGAGCGTGTGCACCGCCGCCGCGATGGCTTGCGTCGTGTCGGATTTAAGGAGATAGCTCGGGCGCCGGCGCCCAGAACATCCCGCATCAGGCCCCGCATTTCGTGCATCGTGAAGATAGTATCTCGGTCTTTGGCAATAGCCTCTTGATCCGGCGTGTTGCCTCCAGCCCGTTCAGCTTGGGCATTGCGAGATCGAGAATGCGATATGGGGGCAGAGCTTGGCAGTAAGCTCTGCGATCTGCCGAACTATGGAGGCGCTCCGCGCATATCTGCCAATCTCTTTGCTCCTCGATCGGCTTGCGTAGCTCCCGTCGGATCATAGCGTGGTCGTCGGCAATCAGGATGCAGAGCATAGTTGACCTACAGGAAACTCCTCTTCGGCGGCGGCATTACCGCGAAAAGAACATGAATTTGGTGTCAGGTCGCTGCGAGCCTCTACCATGTCTCCACACGCCAACTGGTTTCAACTATCCAAGCGGTAGAGCCGTAGCGTAGAACCCTGCGCGGTAACCCGGCCGAGTCCAAGTCGGGGAATTATTCTACGTGCCTGCGGTAATCTGGGACACCGGATTGAGGGCGGGAAATCAGGTGAACTACGGAGGGGCAATAGGTGATGCCGGTATCTTTATCGGGATTTGCCCACGTCGGACGCGAGCGCGCCAAGTAACCCATTGTGACTTTGGCCAAATCCGATCGGCACTTTGAGCGATGGTGTGAGTTGCGCGGGGCCAGACTGCGGCCTTTTTTATTCGTGCTTTCCCGTGTCGCCGAGCACGATCGCTGATCATCGATGGCGCGGAAAGTACCGCAAGCAGATCGTCGGGAGCGCATCGATGCGCACCGCCCCCGCCACGGCGACGTCAGCAGGTTTCGAACCGGAATTCGGGTAAAGAACGGATGGTGTCATCCGTTCGACTCTCTACCATTGCTCCGTGCGAAACCTGCGCGCAGGCAAAGTTCTAAGGCTTCGTCGCCGCGCGACTCATTTGAGAAAGGACAGCCGAGGATGAAATCGCAATTCCTGATATGGCGGCCAGCCGTGCCCGCCATCTTGATCTCGGCATTGGCGCTCAGCGCATGCTCCGGCCCGCCGCCGACCGCTGCGCTCACGCGCGCCAAGACCGCGATCGACAGCGCTCAGCTGGAGGGCGCAGAGCAGCTGGCGCCGGCTCAGCTGCAGTCGGCGCAGCAGAAATACGCCAATGCCCAAGCCGCGGTCGGCCAGAAGGACATGGACCAAGCGAAAGACCTTGCCGAAGAAGCGGAAATGGAGGGCATTTACGCCGAGCAGCTCTCGATGACGCAGAAAACGGAAAACGTGCAGGCCGCGCTGGCGAACAGGAACCCCGCGTTTCGGAAGGGGCTGGGGGAAGAGAAGCTCCAGCGGCCTCCGCAATAACGGTGAATGCCACCGATCTGCGAGCTCAACGAGCCCAACACTCCCACAAGGTGCTCCATCATGAACTACCGTGACCTGTCCAAGATGATGACGCTCCTGATCGGCGGCCTCAGTATGGCCGCATGCAGCGAGCAACCGCCCAACGCCGCGCTCCAGCAGGCGAACTCCTCATACGCGCAGGCATCAAGCGATCCCTCGGTGACGAGGTTCGGCGCATATCCGCTGGCCGAGGCCCAGGAAAACCTGACGATATCGCGGAACGCCTACGGCAATCGCGAGTCGTCTGAAACGGTCACCCACTACGCCAATCTGGCGCAGACGCAGACCGACATCGCGAATACCGTCGCCAAGCGGCGAAGCTTGCAAGCGGAGACGGGCAATGTCGGCCGCGAAATTACGCTCGGCGACATGCTGTTCAAGGTGGGCAAAGCCGACTTGAACGCACAGGGTCAGAAGGCGGTCGGCGAGCTGGCTACTTTCCTCAAGAACAATCCCGACCGGAACGTTACGCTCATCGGCCATACCGACAGCACCGGATCCGCCAAGTTCAACAACAAGCTCTCCCGGGAGCGGGCAGAATCGGTGAAGACGGCTTTGGTCAGCAACGGAATCCCGAGTGATCGGATCGCGGCCAGTGGACGCGGCGAAGCCGACCCCGTCGCCAGCAACTCCACTGCGCAAGGCCGCCAAAAGAACCGGCGGGTCGTGGTCGACCTCACCGGCCCCGGCGGAGCGGGCGTGGGATCAACGTCGCCGTCACATTGACCCCGGCACGCCAAGTCGGCCCGGGCGGCGACCGTGGGCCGGCTTGGCTTGCTGAGCGGGTTTCCCGGTTTCGCGCGAACCGTCAGGTTGCCGCTGCCGGCGTCCTCGTTTTGTCAAAGAGCAGTTGCCGCGGGCGGTAGGGCTGGAGCTGACGGAGCTCCTTATCGAGCGCAGTTCTTCAGTATTCCTCGGCGCTGGCCGACGCCCCTTCGGGCAAGCGTATAGACGCTACCTCCATCTTCGCCTTCGTCACGCCAACGAACGAGGTGCACTATGTTGGAATCCAAAAGCTGCTCGCGCTTGCTGCGCCCAACCGTCGTGGCCGCGCTCATCGCTTTGCACGGCGGCGCGGGTTTCGCCGCGGAGTCCGACACTTTGGACGGCAAACCGCCGGTCGGCACCATCCAGTTGTCGCAGGTGCAGGCGGCATATATTGGCAGCGGCAGCACCGGCGAGGGTACGCTGCGCTTCAAGGGCCGCAGCTATTCCTTCAATGTCAATGGCCTGGGCATCGGTGGTATCGGATATTCAAAAATCACCGCCAGCGGCAAGGTATATGGCCTTGAGTCCATTGAGCAGTTTCCCGGTGCGTACGTGCAAGGCCGTTATGGCTACGCCCTCGGCGACAACAGTGCCGGCGATCTCTGGCTGAAGAACGAAAACGGAGTCACGCTTCATTTGAAGGCTAAGCGCAAGGGTCTGATGCTGAGCCTCGGCGGCGACGCCGTGTCAATCAGCATGGCGAAGAAGTGAGCGCCCAACATTGGCAGCAGCGCTGAGAGCGGGCTCGTTCTGATGACCGGAGCCGGGAGCCTGCCCATGTCCGCTGCGCTCTCGAGAGTCGCACGAGCACGAGAGCATCGGTGATGTTCCACTGAAGCCTCAGGACTTTACCCGATGATCTGCCCCCTATCGCTCGCAGAATAATGCCTTGCTGGGCCGAGAGCTGCGCTTGGCGCTCGACTTCGCATCGCTTTCCGCATCTCGAGGCGAGGTCCGAACCTAGCGAACCTAGTGAGGGTCGTACGTGACAGAGCCGTGCCGCCGCGAGCGAGACGATCAGGGAACGCGCCTTTTCGAATGCCGCGGATGCGGCTTGCGCTACGAGTTCGGCCTCCCACCATCGGACACGAAAGCGACCTGCCGGCGTTGCGGTGCGACGCTGCTAAGCATGCCGGCCGACTCCCTTCGCCGCTCGCTGGCGCTGGCGCTTACCGGGATCGTGCTGATCGTGGTCGCGAATACCATGCCGTTCATGTCGATCATGATTCAAGGCCGCCTCCAGCAGGCGAGCCTGCTTACAGGGAATGAGGCTCTCTTCAGAGACGGCCTGTGGAGCCTCGCCGCGCTCGTCCTGTTCACCACGGTCGTGGCGCCTGCGCTCAAGCTCGGCGCTCTCGTCTATGTGCTGCTCGGCGTCACCCTGCCGCGCCCGCCGCTCGGCCTGCCGCTCGTCTTCGGCTGGCTCGAGCGGCTCCGTCCGTGGTCGATGATTGAGGTCTATCTGCTCGGCGTGTTCGTCGCTTATGTGAAGCTCCTGGACTTCGCGTCGATCGAGGTCGGCGTCGCCTGCTATGCCCTGGGCCTTCTGATGCTGTTGATGGTGATGATCGATAGCGTCTTGAGCCCGGAGCTGGTATGGCGGGCGATGGAGGATCGCGGGCTTGTGGCGTATCCGCCCCCTCGTGCCGCTCCGCCTCTCCTCTTGTGCGAGACCTGCGCTCTCGTCTCAGCAAGCGCAGCCGGCAGCTCCGCCTGCCCTCGCTGCGGCGCTCGCCGGCATTTTCGCAAGCCCGAGAGCGTGACGCGGACCTGGGCGCTTGTGCTCACTGCCGTCATCCTCTATCTCCCCGCAAACATCTTCCCCGTGATGACCGTCATTTCTTTCGGCAAAGGCGAGCCGGATACGATCCTGAGCGGCGTCAAATCCTTGTTTCAGGCGGGCATGTGGCCGCTCGCTCTGCTCGTCTTCTTCGCCAGCATCACGGTTCCGGCGCTCAAGATCGGCGGTTTACTCTTCCTGCTGATCACAACGCGACGCGGCAGCCGATGGCACCTGCGTGATCGCACGCTGCTCTACAGAATCGTCGAGTCGATTGGGCGCTGGTCGATGATCGACATCTTCATGCTGTCGATCCTCGCCGGCCTCGTCCAATTGGGCTCGATTGCGACCATCTCGCCCGGTGTCGGAGCCGTGTCGTTCGCGGCCGTCGTCATCATCACCATGTTCGCCGCTGCTGCGTTCGATCCCCGGCTGATGTGGGACGCCGCTGGAGAAAATCGATGACAGAGTTGGATCCGCTTGCGCATGCGAGGACCAAGGACTCGGACCTGCCGCTGAAACCACCGGAGATCCGTCGCCGGCGCTTCTCACCGATCTGGATTCTGCCGATCGTCGCGGTTCTCGTTGCAGCGTGGCTCGCCTACACCGCTTTGGCCGAAAAAGGGCCGGTCATCACCATCTCCTTCAGAACCGCATCCGGCCTCGAGGCGGGCAAGACGCAGATCAAGTATCACGATATCGAGCTCGGGATCGTCAAGCACATCGAGCCCACGCCCGACCTGTCCCAGATCATCGTCACTGCACAGATGGACAAGCGAGCGGCGCCGCATCTCAAGGAAGACACGCATTTCTGGGTGGTCCGGCCGCGCCTCAGCCTTACCAACTTTTCCGGGCTCGAGACGCTCGTCTCCGGCAACTACATCGAGATGGATCCCGGCCGCAGCGGAGCGGCGACGAATAAGTTCACCGGCCTTGAGGAGCCGCCGGTCGTCCGCTCGGACGAGCCCGGCACGACCTATACCGTCACCACCGCTAGGGGCGGGTCGCTCAGTTCGGGTGACCCCGTGTTCTTCCGGGGCATCGCCGTCGGCGACGTCATCAGCTCCACCTTCGATGGGACACAGAAGGACATTCAGGTCCGCATTTTCGTCAAGAAGCCATACGACGCCCTCATCAAGGAAGGCACCACGTTTTGGAATGCCTCGGGTATCACCGTCACCGCCGGCGCGGACGGATTCAAGTTCGAGCTGGAGTCGCTTGCCGCTGTACTGTCGGGCGGCATTGCCTTCGAGACGCCCGAGAAGGCGCAGAACAACGCGCCGGCAGCAGCGGATGCCGTCTTTCCGCTTTATAACAACCGGACCGCGGCGGTCGAATCAAGCTATACGGATCGCACGCGCCTGCTGGTCGTGTTCAGCGGCTCGGTGAAGGGGCTCGAGATCGGCGCGCCGGTCATGGCGCAGGGCCTTCCGGTAGGGCGGGTGGTGGATTTCCGTCTCGTCGTCGATGCCGCTGCCAACACGGTGCGTGTTCCCGTCATCATCGAACTCGACGTGGCGCGGTTCGGAATCGTCAATCAGCCCGCTGCGGAAGCTGGCAAGGGCAATCTCCTCCGGCAGTTCGTCGCCCTCGGGCTGCGCGCACAGCTTAAGTCCTCAAGCCTGATCACCGGCAGCCTGTATGTCGCAATGGATTTCTTCCCCGATGCGCCGACCGCCGAAGTCGCCATGACCGACCCCTATCCCACCCTGCCGACGGTGCCCATGGACATGGAAAATATCACCCGTTCGGTCAGCCAGGTGCTCGACAAGATCGCGGCACTGCCGCTCGACCAGGTCGTGTCGGACGTCCACGGCACGCTTGGCGAGGCACAGACTCTGCTGCGCAATGCCAATACGCGTACCGGCCCCCTCCTCACCAGCCTGCAGGAGACCAGCCAAGCCGCCCAGTTGGTGCTCAAATCGCTGGGCAACAGCTACGGCTCGGACTCGCAGGTCCGAGGCGAGCTCGCCGACCTGCTGAGGCAGCTTCAGGACACGGCACGTTCCGTGAAGGTGCTGGCGAGCTACCTCGAGCAGCACCCCGAATCCCTCGTCCGCGGCAAGGCGCAACAACGATGACAACCCGATCGCCGTCGCGCCGGCTCGTTCTCGGCGCCCTCGCCTCCCTGCCTTCCCTGGCCGGATGCTCGACATCGCCCACACCGAAGCTTTACACGCTCGCGCCTCGGCCGGCGACGGCCGGCAGTCGCTCCGCCACCGCCGGCAGCGGCTCTACCGTGGCCAGTCGCTCGCCGATGACCGTCATCGTCAGGCAAGTGGACGTCGCGAAGTACCTCGATCGGCCACAGATCGTGCGCTACAGCGACTCTTATGAAATGAAGGCATCGGAGTTCGAGCGCTGGGGCGAAGGACTGCCCGACATGGTCACGCGCGTGCTGGTCGAGAACCTGTCGCAACGCCTTCCCGCCAGTCAGGTCTATGCCGCGTCAGGTCCGCTGAACATGCCCGGCGCCGATGTCACTGTCGAAGTCAATATCTACAAATTCGACCCCGATCCCGGCGGCACGGTCATCCTCGGCGCCCAATGGGTCGTGCACAGCGGCAGCGGCAAGAAGGCGCGGGACAATTTCCACGCGCGCGAGTTCCGCATTGCACCGACATCGAACGACACCGCCGCCCAGGTGGCGGCCATGAGCGACGCGCTGGGCCAGCTCGCCGACCAGATCGCGGCCGGTGTCGCAATCTAGGCCGGGCGCCGGACCAATCGACGGCATCGACCGGGAACCGCGCGGGACAACCGCGGATTATGGGCGGCCGCTCCAGCCGGACGCCGCGCGCAGCGATGCTCGACGATCCAGCATACGCATAGGGCGTCGCCTTCTGCACATCTACAGTGCTTCAGGGATTGCCCGACGCGGAACGGCTCTTCGATACTCGATTTCAAAGCGCCGCCGATCGGCAATGTAGTAGCCGCCTTCGGCGATTGACTCGCCCATTGCTGGAGAATCGTGCATGGCATCGAGAATTGAAAGCTACGGTATTATCGGCAACTCGCAGACGGCTGCGCTGATTTCGGCCGAGGGATCGCTTGATTGGCTCTGCGCCCCGCGCTTCGACTCCGACGCGTGTTTCGCGGCGTTGATCGGATACGACGAGCATGGCCGCTGGACCATCCGCCCCACGGTGCCGGTACGTCGACGCACCCACCGCTATCGTGGCGATACGCTGATCCTCGAAACCGAGGTCGCGTGCGACGGTGGCGTGATCCGTCACACGGATTTCATGCCGCCGAGCGATGCTCGCTGCGACGTCCTCCGCATCGTCGAAGGCATCGAAGGCGAAGTCCCGATGGAGATGCTCGTAGACATGCGGTTCGGTTACGGGATCAACGCGCCCTGGATTATCCCTGCGGCGGGCGGCTTTTCATTCATTTCAGGACCGGATGCGGCGCTGATTCGCGGCTCTGTCAAGATGACTCCGTCGGACCACGGTACCCGCGCGTATTTCTCCGTGAAAAAAGGCGATCGAGTTGCACTCCAGCTCAACTGGCATCCCTCGCACCTGAGCGACCCGCCGGCGCTCGATATCGAACGCGAGCTACAGCGAACCAACCAGATGTGGCTGGACTGGTCGAGCCGCTGTACCTATCGGGGCCGCTGGCGCGACGCCGTGATTCGCTCCCTGATCACGCTCAAGGCGCTTACCTATGCGCCGACTGGCGCCATCGTCGCCGCGCCGACCACGTCGTTGCCCGAAGAAATTGGCGGGGTACGCAACTGGGACTACCGCTTCTGCTGGTTGCGCGACGCGAGCCTGACGCTCAACGCGCTCCTTCTCGCGGGTTACATCGACGAGGCGACAGCGTTTCGTGACTGGCTGCTTCGGGCCGCCTCCGGCCATCCCAGCGACGTGCAAATCATGTATGGCATTGACGGCAGCCGGCGCCTGACCGAGTTTGAATTGACCAACCTACCGGGGTACGAAGGCTCCAAGCCGGTTCACATCGGCAATGCCGCCTCCGATCAGTTCCAGCTCGACGTTTTTGGCGAAGTCCTGAACGCGCTGTACGTGGCACGGAAGAAGGGGATGCCCGGCAGGAAAGCCGCCCTGCCCATCGCCAAGACGATGCTCGAATATGTTGACAAGGTGTGGCAGCGCCCGGACGACGGCATCTGGGAGGTTCGTGGCGGCCGCCGGCACTTCACCCACTCGAAGATCATGGCTTGGGTGGCGGTCGACCGGTTCGTCAAGTTCATCGAAGAGTTTGACCACGAGCTCGCCGGCGAAACCTTGTCACATCTACGGGCCCTGCGCGAGCGCATTCACGAGGAGGTGTGCCAGCGTGGTTTCCATCCGGGCGTTCAAGCCTTCACGCAGTCGTACGGCGCCGAGGTGCTCGACGCGAGTGTTCTGCTTATTCCGCATGTCGGTTTCCTGCCCGCCACCGACCCACGGGTCCAAAGCACGGTGCGTGCCGTTGAACAAACGCTGTTGCGGGATGGACTCGTGCTGCGCTATGCCACGGAACACCAGGTCGACGGACTGCCCGGTTCCGAAGGCGCATTCCTGGCATGCAGCTTCTGGCTGGCCGACAATTATGCTTTCGCGGGCCGCACGCAGGAAGCGGAAGAACTGTTCGAGCGCCTCTTGTCGCTACGGAACCCGTTGGGCCTTCTCGCCGAAGAGTACGATCCCGTCCTGCATCGGCAGATCGGCAACTTTCCGCAGGGATTCTCGCATCTGGCGCTCATCATCACGGCACATGCATTGAGCTCCGAAAATCGCGCCTGAAAAGGCGCGCATGTCGCGCCTCAAGGCGGATTGGCCGGGGCGAAGGGGCTTCCCATCTGTCGGGTGACCGTCGGACTGCCTACGGCGCTCGGGTTTGCGGGTTGACTTCAGCGACGCCGGGCCCTTCGCGGCTTTGAAGTGATCGCTTCGCCTCGCGGTCAGTCGGAGCCAGTCCCCTTCGCACCGGCTCGAGCCGATAGACAAGCGCCTGCCGGTTGAATAACAGAGATCGAAGCGCATCCCGACCGACAACCCGCCCGATCTCTCTAAAGGCGCAGAAGGGTATCAGGACGACGAACATGATGAGTGCGATCGCCACGATCGCCTCAAAACCCTTGCCTCCGAACCTGGGAAATGACTCGGCAACTGAAAGCCCCTGCCACATGCCGAACACCACGTGCTCGATGATGTAAAAGCAGAGCAGGATCAAGGCGAGCACAAACGCTTTGTGCACGATCGGGTAGGCAAGAGATCTGTCTCGAAATCTGCTCCCCAAGTGAAGGTCTTCAGCGACGAGCATCACCCTCGCCAGCACGTAGGCATTGAACAATGCCAGACCCTGCGAGGGGTAATTGAGCGGATATTCGATGCGGACGACGCTCTTGTATATCGCGAAGAGCGCGAACAGCAGCCACAGGTAAAGGAACATCCCTAGAAATTCCTTGAACTGATGCAGCATCCGTCGCGCTGCCTTCCTCAGCATGCCGATGCTCGGCTGATTGCCTGGTAGCAGATTTCCGTGGAACTCGTTCAGATGTCGCATGGCGATCTCGCTCGCTTAGATGTTTAGGGCACCGCACGGCTCCATGTCGTCGAAGACGAAGGTTAGCCCTTAGCGAATCAAAAGAGGTACCGGCGCGCGCAATATATTACGGAAACTCGCAGCCAACTAACCTCGCGTCCATCCAGCTTGAGACAATCCGCCTCCGGCTGCCCGTTCACGAGCTCACGGTCTAATCGCTGGTCGACGACCCGAGACCCTCTTTTGATCTCGCGTGCGCCATGACGTCGCCAAAGGTCGGCTCCTTGTTTCCTTCCCGCCGCCGCAGCTTCTCGCGCATCCATTGGAAGGTGACGTAGAGCGGCGGTATAGCAAAGATCCCGACGAAGGACGCGAGGATCATGCCGGCGAACACCGGCGTGCCGACGTTGCGGCGGGCGAGCTGGGATGCGCCGGTGGCGATAACCAGAGGCAGGAGGCCGAGGATGAAGGCGAAGGAGGTCATCATCACCGGCCGGAAGCGCAGCCGCGCGCCTTCGGTCGCCGCCTCGAGCAGCGGCACGCCGTGCTCGCGCTGCTCCTTGGCGAACTCGACAATGAGGATGCCGTTCTTCGCGGCGAGGCCGATCAGCACGACCATGCCGATTTGGCCATAAAGATCGAGGGTGAGCCGACCCAGCACCATCCCGGCGAATGAGCCGAGAATGCCGATCGAAACCGAGAGCAGCACGGGCACCGGGATGTTCCAGCTCTCGTAAAGTGCGACGAGAAAGAGATAGGCGAAGAGCACGGCAAATCCCAGGATGATCGTGGTTTTTCCTTCGGCGCGTTTCTCCTGGAACGCGGTGTCAGTCCACTCGCCAGCGAATCCTTGCGGCAGCGTGCGCGCCGCCACGGTCTCCATCGCCTTGAGCGCCTGACCCGACGAGACGCCTGCTGCCGGCGTGCCCTGCACGGTGACGGCGCGGAGATTGTTGTAGCGGATGAGCGCGGGCGGGCCGACGGCAACGCGGACCTCGACCAGGCTGCGCAGCGGAATCATCTTACCCTGAGCATTGCGCACATTGATGCGGTAGATATCGTCGATCCGCGCGCGATCGGATGCCTCGGCCTGGACCTGCACCTGCCAACGCCGGCCGAACAGATTCATGTCGTTGATATAGTACCCGCCAAGCGACGCCTGCAGCGCCTGGAACACGTCGTCGAGCTGGACGCCAAGCACCTGCACCTTGTCGCGGTCGATATTAAGGTAGATTGACGGATTCGTGGCGGAGAAGGTGCTGAAGACGCGGCTCAACTGCGGATCCTGGTTGGCGGCGACGACGAGGCCGCGCAGCGCCTGGGCGAGCGCCCCCGGATCGCCGCCGCGCAGATCCTCGAGCACATAGGCGAAACCACCGCCGGTGCCGAGGCCGATGATCGGTGGCGGCGCGAGCGGCACGACGGTGCCGCCTTCCAGCCCACGGAACTTGGCGCCGAGCCGGGCGATCAGGGCGGGCACGCCCTTCGACGAGTCCTTGCGCTCCTCGAACGGCTTCAGTGTCACAACGATGAAGGCGGCATTCGATTCCGAATAGTTGTCGATGAAGTTGAGGCCGATGACCGACGTGAAGTCCGCGACCGCGTCCTCCTCACGCAAAATGGCCTCGGCGCGCTTGATCACTTCGCTGGTGCGCCCGATCGACGCGCCTCCCGGCAGCTGTACCACGACGAACAGGGCGCCTTGATCGTCCTCCGGCAGGAAGCCGGTCGGCGTTATCCGCGCGAGGCCGACGATACCAGCGCCCGCCGCCACCACCATCACCAAGCCGATAATGGCCACACGGACGACACGGGCGACGATGGCGCCATAGCCGTCGCGCACATGGTCGATCGAGCGCATCACCCAGCCGATCACGCCGCGCCGCGGGCCGTGATGGGGCCTGAGCAGCACGCCGCAGAGCGCCGGCGACAGTGTCAGCGCATTGATGGCGGAGAGGAACATCGAAACCGAAACAGTGACGGCGAACTGCCGGAAAAGCTCGCCCGAGATGCCGGGAATGAACGCGACCGGCACAAAGACCGAGAGCAGCACCAGGGTGATGGCGATGATCGGAGCGGTGATCTCCTGCATCGCCCGCTTGGTCGCCGCGGCGGGCGAGAGCTCGGGATGCTCCTCCATCACGCGCTCGACATTCTCGACGACGACGATGGCGTCGTCGACGACGATGCCGATGGCGAGCACCACGGCGAGCAGTGATACCGAGTTGGCGGAGTACCCGATCGCCTTCAAGGCGATGAACGTGCCTATCAAGCTCACCGGCACGGCGAAGGTCGGTATGAGGGTCGAGCGGAAGCTGCCGAGGAAGAGGAAGACGACGAGCACGACGAGGATGAAGGCCTCGATCAACGTGTGCTCTACCTCCTTGATCGTCGCCGTGACGAAAGCGGTGGGATCGTAGGTCACCTTCCATGCCAAGTCGTCGGGAAAGCGCTTCTGCAGCTCCTCGAGCCGACTGCGCACACCCTGGAGGGCGGCGATGGCGTTAGCGCCCGGCGACTGGTAGATCGCGATCACCGAGGCCGGTCCGCCATTGAGCAACGTCTCACGATCGAGGTTGGCGGCGCCCAGCTCGACGCGAGCGACGTCGCTCAAGCGCAGGATCGATCCGTCCGGATTGGTCCGGACGACGATGTTGTCGAATTGCTTGGTCGAGTCGAGTCGGCCTTGCGTGGTGATGTTGAGTTGTAGCTGCTGGTCATTGGAGATCGGCCGCGCGCCGATGCGGCCGACCGCGGCCTGCACGTTCTGCGCCTTGATTGCGTTGATGACGTCGCCGGTAGTGAGGCCGAGGCCGGTCAGCCGGTCGGTGCGCACCCAGGCGCGCATCGCATAGTCCTGCGGGCCCCACAGCAATGCGTCGCCGACGCCCGGCGTGCTCTTGATGCGGTCGAGCAGGTTGATCGTGACGTAGTTCGAGATGAACAGCGGGTCGTGCGTGTGCTTGGGCGAATAGACGGCGACGACACCCAGCAACGCCGACGACTTCTTCTTGACCGTGACACCTTGGCGTTGGACATCCTGCGGCAGGCTGGACAGCGCTATCTGGACCCGGTTGTTGACGTTAACGGTGTTGATGTCGGGATCGGTGCCGAGCTCGAAGGAGCAGGTCAGCGTGTAGCTACCGTCATTGCCGCTGACGCTCTTCATGTAGATCATCTTGTCTACACCGACCACCTGCGCCTCGATCGGCTGGGCGATGGTGGCGTCGACGACCGCGGCGGAGGCGCCCGGATAGGTGGTCGTGACCGAGACCTGAGGCGGCACGATATCGGGATATTGCGCCACCGGGATCACGAACAGTGCCAGCAGGCCGGCGATGGTGGTGACGACGGCGATGACGATGGCGAGGCGCGGCCGATCGACGAAAATCGCTGACAGCACGCGTCAACTCCGGCCGACCATTGCGGGCAGCGGCGACGCCTTCACCGGAATGCCGGGACGCACGCTCTGAAGCCCCTGGGCGATGACCTCCTCGCCGCCGCTGAGCCCCTCGTCGACCACCACATCGGTGCCCTGGGCGCCACCGGTCTTGATCCGTTTCACCATCGCCTTGCCGTCCTCGACGACGAAGACATAGACGCCCTCCTGATCGGCGATGAGCGCCGATTGCGGTATCAGGATTTTCTCCTCGGGCTTGCCGCTCTCAAGGACGACGCTCACGAGCTGGCCGTCGATGAGGCGGCCCTTGGGGTTGGGTACCGTGCCGCGCACCAGCACGGTGTCGGTCGCGCGATCCACCGTTACGTCGATGAAGCTGATGCTGCCCACCTGGTCGTACATCGTGCCGTCGGCAAATCGGATGCGGACCTTGATGCTGCCGGGGTTCTCGGCCTTGCTGCCCGCCTCTTGGGCGCGCAGGAATTCGCGCTGGCTCACCGGGAAGCTGATATACATCGGGTCCTGACTGACGATCACGGTCAGCGAACCGCTGTTCGGGCCGACGACATTGCCCTTGGTGATATTGGTCTTGCCGACCTTGCCCGTGATCGGCGCCTTGATCTCGGTATAGCCAAGATTGATCTCGGCGGTTTTGAGATTGGCTTCATCGGTCATGACGTTGCCGCGCGCCGCCTGCTCGGCCGCGACTGCCTGATCGCGTTGTGCCTCGCTCGCCACCTGCTTTTTCGCGAGCTCCTCCGCGCGATAGAGTTGCTGCTGTGCAAGAACCAGGGCCCCCTTGCTCCGCTCCAGCGCTCCTTGCGCCTGCCCGACTGCCGCCTCGAACGTGCCGCGCTCGATGCCATAGAGCGCGGCGCCCTCGTGGACCACGTCCCCCTCCTTGAACTGGACTGTCTCCAGATAGCCCTGCACTCGCGCCATGATCTCGACTTTGTTGATCGCCTCGACGCGGCCGACGAAGTCGAGTGTCTTGGTGACCGGGCGGCGCTCGGCACTGACCGTCCCGACCGAAACAGCGGCCGGAGGTTGCTGCTCCGCGTAGGCCGATGCGGCAAGTCCGCACACGACGGCGGCGGCAAAGATCCCAGAACGCATCGGCCGGCTCCCTGCGGGGTGGGCGCGTCGCTGAACGCTGGTGCAGTGGCCCGGCCTCACGCCCCGGGGCTGCTCTCCGGATAAATCATAGCTGCATCCCGAGGCGCGATAGATCGGGTAAACGCCGTAGTCGCGACGCTTCCGGCAGTCTTCCTCCAGTAAGGCGGTGAATGTAGTCGCCCTAAGCGGGAGTCTGGCTTTTGGCATTCAAGGCGACGGAGCCCGTGTCCGGCCATTGATTCGGTCGCCTCATGGCGCGGCCGACGTTCATCGGCAGCGGACGCCTCGCGGCATAGCTAGTGCCCGACTTGCGTAACCGCTGCCGCGTCGCGCCCCCTAGGCTTTCTTTCTCCGCTCTAGGGAACTTGCCCGATTCCGTGCGTCGTTCCGCTCTGGCAGCTTCCGGGGGTCAAGCCATTCATAAATGCCGGAGGCCCACTGCTCAGCCCTCCGGGAAAGCTTCCCATGGTTCAGCGGTACCCCTGGCCCTCTCACTTGCTGGTACTAGCGGCGGCGATCGTTGGAGGATGCTCCATTCCCTTCATTCAACGACCCGATCCACTCGAGGAAAGCTATCGCCTTGTGCATCGCTTTTATGTCAAGCCCGTTCAGGCGGATTTGATCAGTCAAGCGGGCCTGGACACGCTGTCGAAGTTCGACCACGACGTCGTCGTCGAAGTGACCGATCGCGAGCTTTTGATCAAGCACGGCACCCTGCAGGTCACCGAGTTACCTGCTCCCGCGCCGGACGATTGGCGGGCTTGGGCGCGAGTAGCGGGCCAGGCGATCACATCGGCAGCCGCCGTATCGCCGCGCATCGCGAAAATTCCCGAAGATGACATCGAGGACGCCGTGATCTCGGGCACGGTTGCCGCCTTGGATCCTTATTCTCAATACCTGCCCCCCAACTCCGCATCTCGAAACATACTGCGCGAGAGCGAACGGAGGGCCGTTGATGGCCAAGCTCGAACGAACCGCATCGCAACCAATCTTCCCGGTGAGCAGATTCCGCTTCCGGCTTCGGTGTCCTGGCGGATAGACGACGGCGTCGCCGTCATCCAAATCAGGAGGTTCACTACCATCACCGGCCACTTGGTCCACCAAGCGCTGGAGCGGGCCTTCCGCGGGCAAGCGAATGCATCGGGCGTGGTACTCGACCTTCGTGGCGATCCCGGCGGCATGATCGACGCCGCCGTCCAGGTAGCGGACATTTTCCTGGATCATGGACGGGTCGTCGTGCTCGAGGGGCGTGATCCGCGTGATCGGAGAGTCTTCCGGGCAAAAAGCGAGGGCAGCATCTACGAACGGATCCCGCTGGTAGTCCTCGCCGACGGCGGATCGGCCTCGGCTGCCGAAGTGGTTGCAGCGGCACTGCAGGACAATAGGCGCGCCCTGGTGATCGGAACATCGACTTTCGGGAAGGGTACGTCGCAACGCATCATTGAGCTCGCGAATGGCGGCGAACTGTGGCTGACCTCGGCATACATGCGGAGCGCAGCCGGTTATCTGCTCGATCGACACGGGGTGATCCCGGATATCTGTACTGCCGAGCAGGGCGATTCTGCGCGTGCCGAGCGCTTTCACGCACTGTCGGCAAAAAAACGCACCTCGCTCAGCGAGGCGGAGTGGGCGGAGTTGCGACGGACCTGCCCCCCATCCGAGCTACAAGCGGCCGACGCCCTCGAGAGAGCGAAACGGATTTTGCATAGCCGAGCGGACTAGCCGGCTGCACTTGCAAGATGCGTGAGCCATTCGCGCTGTCACCCGTCCGGCGGCAACCGAATCCATTGACTGCGATCACCCCGGAGAACCGCCGCCGTACTCCACTCTTGCAGAATGGTATAGCCGATCGCCAACAGAGTGGGGCCGACGAAGATGCCAAGAAAGCCGATCGCCAAGACCCCGCCCACCATGCCAAGGAAGACGAGGACCAGCGGGAGATCGCCACCTCGGCTGATGAAATAGGCGCGGAGGCCGCCCTCGAGGATCACGAAGACAAGCACATACCAAGCGCCGAGAAAGATCGCGGACACCGTGGCTTGTTGCGCAATCAGCCATAGGATTGCAGGAACGAAGACCAGCGCCGGCGCTAACGGCACCAGGGTCAGGAAGAAGATGGCGCACCCGAGCAGCACCGCGCCCGGTACGCCGACGATCAGCAGGCCCAGCATAGCCAGCAGGGCCTCGACGAGGTTCGTGCCTATGATGCCGTAGACGACGCCTCTGACGGTCGCCCCGGCGACGGAAAGGAGGTGCTCGGCACTCGGTCCGCCAACGCGCGCGAGCGCCGAACGCAACACCCGCGATCCGGCCATTCCGTTCCGATAGAAGAAAAACAGAACGAAGAGGCTCAGCATCACCTCGCCGATTGCTGCGCCGAGACTCAACCCCAAGCCGAGCAGCCACTCGCGGATCGGCCCGATGTAAGGCTTTATGTCGGTCGCCAGCTTTGCGGCATCAAAAGCAACGCTCTGCCAATATGTCTCCAGGCGATCACCGATCACCGGCAGCGACTTGACCCAGACCGGCGGCGGGCGTGGCCCCTCCTCCAGAAATCTGTTGACCACCGCCGAAAGGGCCGGCGCCTCGGATGCCAAGCGTGAGCCCAAAGCGACAATGGGCAGAGCGAAAAGCACCGCCGCGCTGACGAGCATCAAGGTCGCGGCAAAAGCGCTTCGTCCACCTAGAAGACGTTCGACGCGCTGGTAGATCGGCCACGTCGAAAACGAGAGAATCGCTGCCCATAGCAGCGCCGAGAGGAACGGGCGCAACACCAAAAGGCAGCCGATGGCCAAGGTAGCCAGCAGCACGGTGGCAACCTGACGTTCTACGCGACCGTCGCTCCTCGTCTCTGGGACTGCCATCGAAGCACCCCGATGTTATTCGATTTCACGCGGTTGCTTCTCCGGGACGTTACGTCGCGGCCCGCCGATACTCACCAGCGGCAAAAAAGGCCGATATCACCTGGCATGCCGTGCGGGTAGTCCAGAACCTCGGCACTGAGGGCGAAGCCCAACGACTTGAGGTTTTCCTGCCACACCTGCACCACCTGTTTCGGTACGCCGACGAGGGTGTCCTCCCAGCCGGTCAGCGCGTTGTTGATGGCACGGCCGCGATCGGTGCATAGATCCGACGGAAAGCGCAGGATCAAGATTTGGCGCTCTCCTTGCTCAGCCGCTTTACGCACCCGCCCCATGAAGTGGCGAACCCGTTCCTCGGTGATCTCCATGGGCGCCATCAATTGCTTGATCTGTTCGGTCCTGGCCTTTGCTTGCTCCCGCTCGCGCGCCTCTTCGCTGGCGAGCTCTGCCAGTCGCCGCCGGCGCATGTGCCTATTGATATCAGCCGCTGAAAAAAAGGCATCGCCGGCGAGGCCCATGTCGTGCTTCTTGGTATCGGTCTCGGTCATATCACCTTCATTCCTTTGCTCGCTGCCGATGGGGCAGCCGGCGAGGCGCCGGCACCCGCGAGCGGCGCCTCAGCTGTGACGCTACGACGGTCCGGCGGCGGCGAGCCATCGGCAATTGCCCAGAGCCTGGCGGGACCGGGCCACGAACAATGCCTACCACCCTTCCCGGACGACCCTGGGCAATAACCCTGATTCTCCCGTCCCGGTGAACGCTCTAAGCTCGAAAAATCCTAGACAAGCTCGGAAGGTGCGTTGCCGCGTGTTGCGGTCCGTGCCGGGGCATCCAAGCAGAGAGGACCAGAATGGCTGTTGCCGTTGCGAAATCGACCGCCGAGGCTCAGCGCGTGACAATGAGCACTGCCAAGCCGCACCAAGGATTCGACTGGCAACAACTGATGGCAAGTCAGCCTACCAATTGGGCGGGCGTGAACGTTGTCCAGCAAGCGTATGACTATTTGGTCGATGCTTGGCAGCGCTCGGTGCTTTTCCTCGATGTCATGCGCCAGCGCGGCAACGACCATTTCGCGCACCAGGCGGAGCGCACGCCCAACGTGCTCAATTTCGACTTCGAGTTCGTCATGGGGGGGCTGCAGCTGCCGCGCCCAGTCAATTACGGCCTGGTTCGCATCGTGCCGCCCGTCCGCATCGAGATTGATCCACGCAAGCGGCCCTTCATCATCTTCGATCCGCGCGCCGGGCATGGGCCCGGCATCGGCGGGATGAAGCACGACAGCCAGATCGGCGTCGCGCTTGCCGCCGGCCATCCCTGCTATTTCGTCGGCTTCCTGCCGGATCCCGTGCCCGGCCAGACGGTCGAGGATGTGTGCTGCGCCGAAGCAGCGTTTATCCGCAAAGTCGGCGAGTTGCATCCCGATGCCGAGGGCAAAGCCTGCCTCATCGGCAATTGCCAGGCGGGCTGGCAGATCATGATGACGTGCGCCATCGAGCCCGATCTCGTCGGCCCGATCATGCTGGCTGGCTCGCCGCTGTCGTACTGGGCCGGCGTGCACGGCAAGAATCCGATGCGCTATCTGGGCGGGTTGCTCGGCGGCACGTGGCTGACCTCGCTGTCGGGCGATCTTGGTCACGGTATCTTCGACGGCGCCTATCTCGTCGGCAATTTCGAGTACCTGAACCCGGCGAACACCTTCTGGCAGAAGAACTACAATGTCTATTCCAAGGTCGATACGGAGGGTCCGCGCTTTCTCGAATTCGAAAAATGGTGGGGTAGCCCGGTGCTGCTCGACGCCGGCGAAATGCAGTACATCGCCGACGAGCTGTTCGTCGGCAATAAGCTGGTTTCCGGCGAGATGTACACCTCGAACGGAACTCGCATCGATCTCCGCAACATCATGTCTCCGATCATTGTCTTCTGCTCTTGGGGCGACAATATCACGCCGCCGCAACAAGCGCTCGATTGGATCCTTGATCTCTACGGCAGCGACGACGAGCTCATCGCCAGCGGCCAGACCATCATCTACGCGCTGCACCAGAGCATCGGCCACCTCGGCATTTTCGTGTCTGCCAAGGTGGCGACGAAGGAGCACGAGGAATTCGCTCAGGCCATGGACCTGATCGACGCACTGCCGCCCGGTCTCTATGAGGCTGTCATGACAGAGAAGGACGCGACGACAGTCCATGCGGAGCTCGCTTCCGGCGACTATCTCGTTCGCTTCGAGGAGCGCACGCTGGGTCATATCAAGATGCTCGGGGGCAACAACGCCGAAGATGAGCTGCGCTTCGCGACGGCAGCGCGCGTCTCCGAGATCAACCAAGGGCTTTATCGCACCTTCCTCAGCCCGGCGGTGCGCGCCATGGCCAATGAGCAGACCGCCGACTGGCTGCGCCTGCTCCATCCGCATCGTCTGCGCTACGAGGCGCTCTCCGACAAGAATCCGCTGCTGCGGCCGGTCGCTGAGCTGGCCGAGCAGGTCCGTCGGCAACGCCGGCCGGTGCGAGACGGCAATCTTTTCCTCGCGCTGCAACAAGCGACATCGCAGCAGATCGCCGCCACCTTGGACCGCTATCGCGACGCCCGCGACTGGTTTTCCGAGATGTGGTTTCTGTCCGTCTATGGCTCGCCTATTGTGCAGGCGACAGTCGGACTGCGCTCCGACGCGGCAACCGCGCGGCCGCGTGTCGGACGAGACGTAGCGCGCGACGCTGCCCAAGCCAAGGCAAGCGCCGACCTGGAGAGCCGACGCGACCATGGCGGGCTGCGCGAGGCGACGATCCGCGCCATGATCTATGTCGGTTTTGCACAGCCGGAACGCGCGGTGGATGAACGCGCCTTCGCCGTGCTGCGGCAGTTCCGCGCCGAGCAGCCCGAGAGCAAGCGGCTGCCTCTCGCCAAGTTCAAGGAAGTGCTGCGCGAGCAATATCTCATGCTGCGTTCCGATATGGAGCGGGCTATCGCGTCGATTCCGAAGCTGCTTCCCGAGAATGCGAGCGAACGCCGCGCCGCCGTCAAGCTGATCCAGCGGGTCGTCTCCGCTCGTGGCGAGCCATCGCCGGAGGTGAAAAAGCGGCTCGCGCGCATCGAGGCCCTGTTCGAAGCGGGACCGGCTGTGTTGCCGGCCGGCCCCAGTGGCGACAGCTGGAAGGTCGCGGCGGCAGAGAGTCGTCCGCCGATACGACGGCCGCGCCGCGGCGAACACGCGCCGGCACGAGGCGGCTCGACGCGAACGAAAAAGACGCATGCGACCTAGCCGCCGGGGCACCGGCGCCGCATTCCGAAAGCGTGCTTCCTGATGGAAAATGGCGAGGCGCCGATGGCGTTGGACGAGTTCATCGAAAACCATCCCTTCAACGAGATACGCATCGGTGATTCCGCGAGCATCACGCGGACGCTGTCTCGCGACGACAGTGCGCTCTTTGCCGCTGTTTCCGGCGATGTCAACCCGACGCATTTCGGATCGCTCGGCCCGCCCACCGTGCACAGCATGTGGGGCGGCATGCTCGCCTCGGCGGTCCTCGGCAGCAAGCTGCCCGGCCCAGGAACCGCTTATGTCGCGCAATCACTTCGCTTCGGCCGGTCGCTCGGCGTCGGTGACAGCATCACCATCAAGGTCACCGTCACCGAGAAGCGACCCTCGACCGGGACCGTGATCCTCGAGTGCCGCGGCACCGACCAGAACGACGTCGAGATCATGGCGGGCACCGCGGAAGTGCTCGCGCCGACCGAGAAGTTCGCCGGCCCGCGTGGTGAGTTGCCTGAGGTTCGGCTGCGTCGGCACGAGAAATACGACGCGCTGATCGCGCGCTGCCAGAGCATGGCGCCCGCCGCGACGGCAGTGGCGCATCCCTGCGATGAGTCCTCGCTGACGGCCGTCGCCGATGCCGCGGCGGCAGCGATCATCCGGCCGCTGCTGGTCGGCCCAGCCGGCCGGATTCACGCCGTTGCCGACAAGCTGGCCATCGACCTGAGCGGCTGGGAGATCGTCGATGCTCCGCACAGCCACGCCGCCGCCGAGAAGGCGGTCGAGTCGGTACGCCTCGGCAAGGCCGAACTGCTGATGAAGGGCAGCTTGCATACCGACGAGCTGATGAGCGCTGTCGTGCGCAAGGAAACCGGGCTGCGCACGGCGCGACGCATCAGCCATTGCTTCATCATGGACGTGCCGACCTATCCCAAACCGCTCATCATCACAGATGCGGCGGTGAACATCTATCCGACCCTCGAAGACAAGGTCGACATCGTACAGAACGCCGTGGACCTCGTCCTTGCGTTGGGCTTGGCTCAGCCGCGCGTCGCCATCCTATCGGCGATCGAGACCGTCAGCCCGAAGATCCAGGGCACGCTCGACGCCGCCGCGCTATGCAAGATGGCCGATCGTGGGCAGATCACCGGCGCCCTGATCGACGGGCCGCTCGCGCTCGACAACGCGATCAGCAAGGTTGCTGCCAAGATCAAGGGGATCGTCTCGCCGGTCGCCGGGGAAGCCGATATCCTTGTGGTTCCCGACCTTGAGGCAGGCAACATGCTCTACAAGAATTTGAGTTTTCTTGCCGAAGCCGACGGCGCCGGTATCGTGCTCGGTGCTCGCGTGCCGATCATCCTGACGAGCCGCGCGGACACGGTCCGCACCCGTATGGCATCATGCGCCGTGGCAGCGCTCTACGCGCATGCCAAACGCGGTGCCCTGTCGCTCGCGGCGGAGTGACAGAGATGCCGGACGCCATCCTGGTCGTCAATGCCGGCTCGTCGAGCCTGAAATTCTCCGCCTTCGCTCCGGCCGACAACCAAGATCCCGTCCTTTTGTTCAAGGGACAGATCGAAGGCATCGGCACACGCCCGCGCTTCATCGCGCGGGATGCACGTGGCGCGGCGCTGGCCGAGACCAGATATGAGGCCAAGGAGGTGAGCGGGCATGACGCGGCGATAGGACTCCTTTCCGGTTGGCTGCGAGCCATGGCCGGCCGCCCCCGGCTCATCGCCGTCGGACATCGTGTGGCGCATGGCGGCGCCGACTTCGAGGCGCCGATCGTGATCGACGATGGCGTGCTTCAGAGCCTCCAAAAGATAGTGCCGCTCGTTCCGCTGCATCAGCCGGCGAACTTGGCGGCGATCCGCGCCGTCCGCACTCATCAGCCTCATTTGCCTCAAGTCGCATGCTTCGACACCGCTTTTCATCGCGGCCATCCTGATCTTGCCGACCGCTACGCGCTGCCCGAGGAGCTCTATCGTGAGGGCGTGCGACGCTACGGCTTTCACGGGCTGTCCTACGAATACATCGCGCGCGCCTTGCCCACGGCCGCGCCGGAGATCGCCGCCGGACGGGTGGTCGTCGCGCATCTCGGAAGCGGCGCCAGCATGTGCGCCATGAAGGCGGGGCGCAGCCTCGACAGCACCATGGGCTTCAGCGCCTTGGACGGGCTGCCGATGGGCACTCGATGCGGCAACATCGATCCCGGCGTCCTCCTCTATCTCATGCGTGAGAAGCAGATGTCCACGGAGGAAATCGAGCAGCTGCTCTATAAGGAGTGCGGGCTACGCGGCCTTTCGGGCGTCAGCAACGACGTGCGTGATCTACTAGCGAGCAGCGATCCTTCGGCGAAGCGTGCCCTTGACTACTTCGTTTATCATGCCTGCCGTCAGCTCGGCTCGCTTGCGGCTGTATTGGGCGGGCTGGACGGCTTCGTCTTCACGGCCGGCATTGGCGAGCATTCTCCCGAGCTCCGCGCACGAATATGCAAGGCTGCGGCATGGCTCGGCATCAGCCTCGACGAGGAAGCCAATCGATCCCGCCGCCCGCGCATTACGAAGCTTGAATCCCGCGTGTCTGCTTGGGTCATCCCGACAGATGAGGAAATGACGATAGCACGCCACACGCTCGAGCTCATCTATCCACGGCAAGGCGCCAAAGCCCATTGATCGAGTGGCCGACGCGGAGCGGCGCTCGAGCGCAGGGTCGAACGACTCGAACCACTTAGCGCAGCCGAAGCGCGAGGTATACGATGCCGAGGCCGTGGCCACACGGTCGACAAAATCGACATTGACGAAGAGCGCGATCTCCTCCGCCGCAAAGCTGCATCGCGGGATGAAGAAGCGACGATAGAGGGATTGCGGGCTGGTCCGGACGACGGCTGCGACAAAATCCGCCTGATCACTCGGCCGAAGGGCTCGGATCTCGACAGAACGCCCGTCGCGCAGCCGCTCGATCGCCGAATTACTGAGCTGCTTCCCGCATGGAAGGCGACCCTCCCGATCGTTCTTATTGAGTCACGCCGCGCCGGGGGCCGGATAGCTGACCGCTGGATCCGTCCCGCCCAATCGATCTCCAACCCGAACGGACCTAAGGCTTCGTGGCGCTCGTCCCTGTGCTGGCTTGGGGCATCGGCTCGACGCTCAGCGCGAGCGCTTCACTATAAGTCACGTCGACCTGATCACCCTTCTTGACGACCTTGAACTGATCGGGGTTGTGCACGTCAAGCGTTACCACATTGCCTCGCGGCCCCTTTAGCGTGATCGTGCTTTTTACCGGATCGACAGCCACGACCTCGGCAATCGCGGTGATCTGACGTTCGCCGGCTGCCGCCGGCCGCTCCCCGGGCTTCGCCCGCATGGCCTGCTCACTTACGGTGACTTCGCCGGCGTCAGCCTTGGTTTTCCTCAGCTCGAGCGCGACCCCCTCGGTGTAGCGCACCGCGACGACGTCGCCGAGCTTGATCTGATCGAAGTTCCGGACCTGTTCATCCGCGACCACATCCACGGGGTTGCCCTCCGGGCTCTTCAGCGTCACGGTGCGCGTCGCCTTGTCGATGGCCATGACCGTCGCGGAGATCTTCACCGTACGGACCACCTGGGCCTTGCCCGGCTCACTCGAAATTGCCGTGCTCTCCGTCGCCGTGGGTTGCTGCGCAACTGCCGTGGCGGCGAAAGGCACCGCTATCAACGCGAAGGCCAGTGTCGATTTCGTATTCATGAGCAACTCCTTCGCTGCATCGTCATGGTTCGCCGCCCGCAGCCGACCGGCTGCGCGGGCACTCAACGACATGCTTGCACGACTCGCCGCCGCGCCCGTAAGGCCGCCGCCCTTCACCGTTGAGCCTACGAATCGTGGGCAGGTCGCAGCATCCGGAAACCACCGTAGGACAGGCAAAAACAGCCCCCACTTTGCCGACGGTTGCGGCCTGTTCCGGGCCGTGCAAGTTGGGGCAGCAACCCTCCGTACACGCTGCGCGACAAGCCGGCCGCCGTTGCCGCGCATCGGGAGGACCCGGCGCCGAAGCCTAGACCCGGGCACGGCGATTCCCCGCCTTGCTCAAAGGGGCAAAATCTTCGGGAACCCCGGGGCTCTCCGGATGCTCCTTAGTCGCCGCTTTGATCCAATCTCACGGCTCGCCGCCAACGATTCCGCCGCCTGATGGAGCGCAAACGGGAGGAGAGGATGGTCAAATCGATCGGTGAGATCTTCGCAGAGAAAAGGGGATTGATCGCCGGCATTGCCCGGAAGCCCACATCCGGGATAAGCGATTTCGATGAGCTGGCGCGCCAAGTCATCAGCGACGATGACATCGGCGCCGCGACCGGTACTGGCGCATCATGACAGCGAGGAGACGCCGGATATTCGAGAGGCTCGTGGGACCCATCGTTGGCGCAGCGGCGGCGCTAGTGGCGCTCTCATCATCGATCGATCGCTCGTGGGGCTACACCGACAAGGAAATCACCGCGATCTTCCATATGCTCGACACGAATGGCGACGGTCGAGTGACACGCGAGGAATACTCCGCCAACAAGGTCAAGTTGATCTATCGCAACATGTCGACGGCGAGCACCACCTTGACTTTCGAGAACACCAAAGTATCCCGTGCATTCTTTGATGCCGCCGACACCGACCATGACGGGACACTGTCGCCAGTGGAAATCATGGACGCGCTCCCGTTTGAGGCGGTGGATACAGACCGCAAGGGCTATATCGTTCTCGACGATCTAGGCCGCTTCCTCGGTCGTATCGGCCGATAAGGCTGACTGCGAAGGTTGCGCTCAATCGCCGCCCGCGCAGACCCGGTTGCTATGCTGCACGCCACCGGTGTCGGATACAGGCGGCTTACCACACGTTCGTGGAGCGGAGCGCGACTGGTCTCAAATCGGCGGGGTCCTTTTGCACCGCGCTTTCCGGATCGTCGAGGAGGCTTTGCGCCATCGATGTCAGCCGCCCACGAAGCACCTGATCTTCGGTGCTTGCCGCTCGAATGAGGTAGTCTGCCGCCTCAAGACTGCGCCGCAGTGTCTCTTTGAAATCTTTCATGGCACCGTCCCCAATTCATCGAAGCAAGGCATCTCGGCACCATCCGTCCACCGTCGTTTGCATCATGCGGGACCAGGGTCGACCCTGCGCTGGAATGAGCCCAGACCATCGGCTGCGAGTTCCACCATCGTCTGGGACAATTTGGTTATCTCTTCCGAGTATCGGGTCGCCCTCTCGGCGAAGAGCCGCTGGCATTCCGATGCTTCCTCGGACGTCCGGCAGGCCGCGAGGCCGACCATGCCGCCATATCATTCTGCAGACGAACCTGGATGAACTGCGCCAGCTCTGCTGAAAGGGTCGTGCCTCCGTGGAACCAACGTGCAAACGCTTGCTGGCTAGCCTTCGCCCGGAAGTCGTAATCCACCGCTGATCCGCCTGCTAGCGACAACGGTTCACCTGATTGCTGGTTACGTGGTCCTAGTTCCCTGCTAGCCCGGCGCCATTCGCCTCCCGACTTGCCAGTACATTATCAAGCGGAGCTCTTCCGCACCTCCGCAAATGCAGTTGAGTCTAGACCCGTACGCCACGCCGAGATATCCGGTCGAACCCTCACATCCCATCGGGCTGGGCACCACGGAACATCGGGCTGAGACCACGGCAGGTAGCGAGCTTCGTCTCAGATTCTTATCGCGCTACCATCCCTTCCTCGCTCTACATAACCTCCCCGATTGGTCATCGGTCGTTGTCAACGCTTTTATGGAGCGCTACCCGTACTGCGGGTGTCTCCGGACGGAAGGATTGTGTTGCTAATTTGCGACCTCTCAACTCGTCCGCTTGCGGTCGCGGTCGCCGCAACTCGCCTCCTATGCGCAGGTGCCGCTGGTGCACAGGGTTGAAGCCACGCGCCTACTCGCCTCCGCCTTCCTCATCGCGCATTACATGGCGCCAAATGGTGACATATCGACGGACGCAGCCCTTCCGGCTTCCAACGTCCATGCGACGATCAACACCGGATACTCGGCGATAGCTGGACCTTCCGCTTCCTTGGGCAGACCGCCAGTGCAGGGATCGCACTCCAATATCGCTGGTTCGACCACCGGAGGCTAGGCGCACCCCCCCCCCCGTGAGCTTCCTCGACCTCCCCAGGCCGCAGCAGCGTTGCGCTCAGCCTAAGGTGTTACTGAGCCGGCTCTTTCACGGTCCCGCGCTTCGAGCGCTCGCGTGGCTTCGAGGCCTCGAATGCATCGCGATAGCCGCGGGCGATGGCTCGAACGCCGCGCCCGATATCCTCATAGGCCTCATCGGGCAGATTGGCCAAGGAAACGCGGAGCGACCAATCCGGCGCATCGAATCCGCTGCCGTTAAGCAGCACGATGCCATGCGCCTCGGCCAACCGAAAGGCGAGGTCGAGCGGATGAATATTTTTTTTCAGATAGTCGACCGCGTCATCGCCGAGGTTCTTGCGCGCCCAGAACTCGAAATCGATCAAGCCGTAGTAGGCGTCGTAATTTGGATTGGGTGTGAGGCTCAGCCCGAGACCATCGATCAGCGACCAGATGCGACGGTGCACGATCTCCTTGCACGCGGTCTGATAGGCCTTTGCGGTGTCCATCATCTCGCGCAGCGAGAACAGGCTCATCATCACCTGCTGGGGCAATGAGAGCCCGGCGGTGTGATTGAGCGCGACATCGCGGCTGTCGGCCACGATGCGGTCGATGAATTTGAGCTTGCGCGGCTCGAGGGTCAGCGGCCCATAGCGCTTGTCGAGCACGTCCACCGCGGCTGCGGGCAGGCTGGATATCATCTTGTCGAAAATGTTGTCCTGATGGACGGCGATGACGCCGAGCCGCCACCCGGTGGCGCCGAAATACTTCGAGTAGGAGTAGACGCCGATCGTGTTCTGCGGCAGCTCGCCAAGCAGCGACCGGAAATCGTCGACGAAGGTGCCATAGACATCGTCGGTCAGCAGCATCAGATCCGGCCGCTTGGACCTGACCAGGCTCGCTATCTTCCCCACCGTCTCCTTGCTCATCGCCATTCCCGTGGGATTGCCGGGATTGACGACGAAGAACGCCTTGATGCGAGGGTCTTCGAGTTTCTTGATCTCGTCGTCGGTGTACTGGAAGCGGTTTTCCTGCGGCGCCTTGATGTGCACGACCTTTAGGTCATAGTCCTCGAGATGCGTCATCTCGAGATAAGGTGTGAAGATGGGTGTGCCCAAGGCGATGGTGTCGCCAGGGCGCAGCAGGCGGTTGGCCTTCAGGGATTTGAAGATGTAGCACATCGCCGCCGTACCGCCTTCGACCGCATAGAGATCGAACGTGCCGGCCGGCCGCGGCTCGCCGCACATCGCCCACATCAGGTATTCCTGCACGATACGCTCGTTGTGCTGGAGCATGCGGTCGGGCACGGGATAGTTGTCGCCGATGATCGAGTCGACGAGCTCGTGGACGAACGCGTCGTGATCGAAGGCGAATTTTTTCACGGCGAACGACACCATGGCCGAAAGGATCGACGCGCCGGGCGTGTCGCCGTGCTACGCGAGCCACGCGTCGAGCCGGCGGCCGATGCCTTTCGCCTGCGGCATGCCGCCGAGACCTGCATCGTGGTCATCCATCACGCGCTTGCTTTCCGTGACCGCGAACTGGCCGAGCAGGAAAAATGCTTCGCGCGGCTCGGTCGCAACCCAATTAGGATTGCCTCGCCCGGCGTTCAGGAACGCCGACTGGCTGGTCCGCGACGCGGCCTTGGCGAGCTTGATCAGCTCGTCCTTGATCTCGAACGGGCTCAACGCTTCGAATTTGCGCAGCGTGAGGATGTCGGTCATTGCCTACTCCACTATGGCGATTCACGCAAAGACGACGACGATCACCAGGCCGAGGATGGTCAGCACGGTGTTGCCGACGGCGTAGGGCATTCCATATCCGAGCGCAGGAATCTTGCTTTTTGCAACCTCCTGGACCATGCCCAGGGCCGCGGTCGTGGTGCGCACGCCGGCGCAGGCACCGAACAGGATGGCGGGATGGAATCGGAAGACATACCGTCCGATATAGACGGCGAGGATGAGCGGCACTGAAGTGGCCACGATCCCCCACACGAACAGACTGGCCCCCACCTCTTTCAGGCCGGCGACGAATCCCGGCCCCGCGGTGATACCGACCACGGCGATGAAAACGTTGAGTCCGAGGGTGTTCATCAGCCACAGCGCCGGACCCGGAATGCGGCCGAAGACCGGCCGGATGGTCCGGAGCCAACCGAGCAGCAGCCCGGCCAGCAGGGCGCCACCCGTGGTGGACAGGCTGATCGGAATGCCGCCCACCTTGTAGCTCAGCGCGCCGACAAGCCCGCCCAGCACGATACCTGCGCCCAGAAATGCGATATCGGTCATCTCGACCGGACGATCGGCATGGCCGAGCGCTTTGATCGCAGCCTCGACGTGGCGGCGGCTGCCGACCAGGGTAAGAATATCGCCGCGCCGGACTTCCGTGCCCGGCAGAATGGGAAGCTCCACCATGGAACGGACGATCTTGCGCAGGTAGACCCCGCGCAGCCAGCTCGCCTCAGCGAGTTCCTGCAGCGTTTTGCCGCTGACCGTCTTATTGGTCACGAATACGTCGAGGATCTCGGCGGGCTGATCGAGCAGCTCCGGATCTTGAACCTCGTGCAGATGGGGGGCGAGGTGCTCGACCAGCAGCTCGCGCCGTCCCGAGATTGACGCCACGTCGCCGGCTTGCAGCACGGTCCCCGCATCCGCCTCGATGATCGTGCGGCCGCGGCGGACGCGCTCGACGAATACCCGCAAGCCGGGCAGGATTTCCGCCACGGGCTTGCCGATCAAGGCGCTCCCGGCCGGGATCTCGTAGGCTCGCACTTCTATATGCCGGTAGGCCGAGAAGATGCCGGCTTCGGCGCCGGCGGCGCCGCCGCCCATCAGCTTCTCGTATTCCTTACAAGCCTGCTCAAGGTCGACGCCGATCAGCTTGGGGCCGATCTGGGCGAGGATGATCGCCGATCCGATAGTTCCAAAGAGGTAAGTCACGGCATAGCCGATCGGTATCTGATTGATGAAGGCCTTGGCCTGGCCCGCCTCCAGGGCCAGACGGCCGATCTGGTCGGTGGCGACCCCGATCGACGCGGAGATGGTTTGCGACCCGGCATACAACCCCGCCGCATAGCCGAGATCGAGCCCAGCGAGCTTGGCAGAGAGCACGGGAGCAATCAGGCAGAAGAACAGGACGACCAACGAGAAGCCGATCTGGCGCGGCCCCTCCTTGCCCAGCCCGCTGACGAACTGCGGCCCGACACCATAGCCGATGGCGAAGATGAACAGGACGAAGAAGGCGGATTTGACGTTCGGCGAGACCGTGATGCCGAGCTGACCGATAACGACGGCCGCAAGCAACGTCGCGGTGACATTTCCAAGGCTGAAACCCGCGACCTTTCTCGATCCGACGGTGAAGCCGATGGCCAAGGAGAGGAATATTGCGAGCTCGGGATAGGAGCGTAACGTCGTAACGAACCAGTCGCTCATGTGAGCTCCCCAGGCCGACTCTTTGCGCAGCCGGTGCCAATCGAGTGTCTCCAGCCGGCGCCCCGACCGCGCAACCGCACCCATCGCCCGTCGCCTTGAGCGATCAGTGTCTCAATGCCCGACCGATGCCGGACATCGGGTGGAACCCGAGATTGACAAAGAAGTGGAGGGTAGTTGGCTGCGCGCGCCCCGCCGCGAGGATTTCAGGCGCTCCACTACATCAAATCCGCGGCCGACATACCAAGTCTGGCCGAGCCCGAATGCCGACCTCGCAAAGTACATTCGCAAAGGCAGCTGTCGCCTTCCGGCAAAGTTGCCGTTGGGCGCCGACGCAAAACCGATCGCCAGCTGGAATGACTCATCATCCATCCCTCTACCAGATCAATACCCGCGTCCGGCTAAGCGAGCGTTCCGCCATGTTGGGCCGGGCGGCGACGCTCGACGACATCGCTGATACCGAGCTGGATGAGCTCGCGCAGCAAGGATTCGACTGGGTCTGGTTTCTCGGCGTCTGGCAAACCGGCGCCGCCGGGCGCGAGGTCTCGCTCGCCAATGCGGAGTGGCGCCGAGAGTTTGGACATATCTTGCCGGACCTCACCGAGGACGATATTTGCGGATCCTGCTTCGCCGTCTCGAGCTACACGGTGCACCCGGACTTCGGCGCTACCGCCGCGCTGGAGCGTCTGCGTCGCCGCATCAACCGGCGCGGACTTCGACTGCTGTTGGATTTCGTTCCGAATCATACCGCTCCCGATCATCACTGGGCATCGGAGTCGCCGCAATTCTACGTCCGCGGAACCGAGGACGACCTCGCCCGCGCACCACAGAACTACCGGCGCATAGAGACGCGCCAAGGGCCGCAGATCGTCGCTTATGGTCGCGATCCCTATTTTCCGGGATGGCCGGATACGCTCCAGCTCAACTATGGGCATCCGCCATTGCAGGAGGCGATGCGGACGGAGCTCTCGAAGATCGCCCGACTCTGCGACGGTGTGCGCTGCGACATGGCCATGCTGGTCTTGCCGGAAGTCTTCAAGCGCACCTGGGGGATCGCCGCGACACCGTTCTGGCCCGCCGCCATTCAGCAGGTTCGCCGCGATCGGCCCGAATTCATTTTCATGGCCGAGGTCTACTGGGATCTTGAATGGACCCTCCAGCAGCAGGGGTTCGACTACACTTACGACAAGCGGCTCTACGACCGGCTCAGAGACCACGCCGCGCGCCCGGTGCGCGATCATCTCCGCGCCGATCCCGAGTTCCAGCGCAAATCGGCGCGATTTCTCGAGAATCACGACGAACCGCGCGCCGCCGCGACTTTCTCGGACGATGTCCATCGCGCGGCCGCCGTGGCGACTTTTCTGGTGCCGGGGCTGCGCTTCTTCCACCAGGGCCAGTTCGCGGGCCGCAGGGCAAGAATCCCGGTGCATCTGCGCCGTGGTCCAGAGGAACCGCCCAACCTCGTCATCCGCGAGTTCTACGCGCTGCTGATGAAGTGCGTGCAGCTTCCGGCCGCGCGCGACGGTGATTGGCTGCTGCTGGAATGCGCGCCTGCCTGGGGAGGCAACGACACCAATGACGGCTTCTTGGCCTTCACGTGGCAGGGACCGGACGCGCAACGTCTGCTCGTCATCGTGAACTTCGCCGCGAACCAGGGACAATGCTATGTGCCGCTGCGCCTTGCCGGTCTCCAGGGGAGAACGGTCCACCTTACCGATCTGATGGGGCCGGCGCGCTACGACCGCGAGGGCGACCGCCTTGTGGCGCCAGGCCTCTACCTCGATATGCCGGCTTGGGCATACCACGTCTTCGATGTTTCCGTTCTCGACTAGTGTCGCTGTACGTGACCGCCTGTGATCAGCGAGGTTTGTGATGGATGCCGAACGACTCAGACTGGAGCAGGCCCGCACACCCGACACCCCTTGGCGGAAGTGGGGCCCTTATCTGAGCGAGCGGCAATGGGGCGCTGTACGTGAGGACTACAGTGAAGGCGGCGACGCCTGGAATTACTTCACGCACGACCAGGCACGCTCGCGCGCCTACCGCTGGGGTGAGGACGGGCTCGCCGGCATCTCCGACGACCGTCAGCTTCTGTGCTTCGCGCTGGCGCTGTGGAACGGCCGTGACCCGATCCTGAAGGAGCGGCTGTTCGGACTCACCAACGGCGAGGGCAATCACGGTGAAGACGTAAAAGAGTATTATTTTTATCTCGACTCAACGCCGACGCATTCGTACATGCGATATCTCTACAAATATCCTCAGGCAGCCTATCCCTATAACGATCTGCTCACAGCCAACCGACAACGCAACCGGCATGAATTCGAGTACGAGCTTCTCGATACTGGCATATTCGAGGGCGACCGCTACTTCGACGTGTTCGTCGAATATGCCAAGGATGCGCCGGAAAACATTCTCGTCCGCGTCACCATCTGCAATCGCGGGCCGGAGCCTGCGACACTGCATGTGCTTCCCACCCTCTGGTTCAGAAATACCTGGGCCGCTCCATCCGCCGTGGAAAAGCCGACGCTGCGGCAGATCGACGGCGGTCCGGGGAACAGTGTTGTGCTCGCCAGCCATGCCGATCTGGGCGACCATCTGCTTTATTGCGACGGCGAGCCGCGACTTCTTTTCACCGACAATGAGACGAACAGCGAGCGGCTCTTCGGGACACCCAATCACAACCGCTATGTCAAGGATGGCGTCAACGAGTACATCGTCCACGGCTTCGAGGCGGCCATCAACCCGGAGCAGACCGGGACGAAAGCAGCAGCGCATTACCCGTTGACGTTGGCCCCCGGGGGCAGCGCCGTGATGCGGTTGCGGCTGACGACGCAGCGAACTGGGCGGCCGTTCGGCGACAGTTTCGATGACATATTCGCATCGCGCCGCCGCGAAGCGGACGAGTTTTACGCCGCGCTGACGCCACACGACGTCGGCGACGATCGGTCCAACGTCATGCGCCAAGCGCTAGCGGGGATGCTCTGGTCCAAACAATTCTATTATCTCGATCTGAGCAAATGGCTCACCGAGCACGGCGCCGCGCCGTTGCACGACTCGCCGCGTCCGGTGCGCAACCGCGAATGGTTCCATATGCTCAACGAGCACGTCATATCCATGCCCGACAAGTGGGAATATCCCTGGTATGCTGCCTGGGATCTCGCGTTCCACGCCATCGCGCTGTCTGTTGTCGATATCGATTTCGCCAAGCAGCAAATCGCGCTGACATTGAGCGAGGTCTACCAGCATCCGAGCGGGCAGATTCCAGCCTATGAGTGGAATTTCAGCGACGTCAATCCGCCGGTCCACGCTTGGGCAGCGATATTTCTGTACCGGCTCGAGCAGACCCGGGGCCAGCCGGGTGACATCGAGTTCCTGAAGCGTGTCTTCTCCAAGCTCATGCTGAATTTTACGTGGTGGGTGAATCGCAAAGACCGCTTCGGCCACAATATCTTCGAGGGGGGTTTCCTCGGTCTCGACAACATCGGCGTCTTCGACCGCAGCGCGCCGCTGCCGACCGGCGGCACTCTCGAGCAGGCGGATGGCACGGCATGGATGGCGCTGTTCTGCCAGAACATGCTGGAGATCAGCATCGAAATCGCCGGCCGCGATCCGTCCTTCGAAGATCTTGCCATCAAATTCACCGAGCACTTTCTGTGGATCGCTGCGGCCATGAACCGGGTAGGCCGTGATGGCATGTGGGACGAGGAGGACGGCTTCTACTATGATCTGCTCCGCCGGCCAGATGGGACGGCGACCCGCCTCAAGGTCCGCTCCGTGGTCGGTCTGCTGCCGCTATGCGCGGCGACCGTGGTCGAGCCCTGGCAGCGTCAGCGAATTCCGCACGCGATGAGCCGGCTGTCTGAGCGAGCGAGGCAGATGCCCGAGCTTTTAGCCTCGATTCATCCGACCGGACCCCAGCATCGGGGAGTAGCCGATCGCGGGATTATCGCGCTCGTGGGCCCGGAGCGGCTGCGCCGAATTCTTACACGCGTGCTCGACGAAAACGAATTTCTCAGCCCCTTCGGGATTCGCGCCCTGTCGCGCTGGCACGCCGACCATCCTTATACCTTCTGGGTGGATGGCCAGGACCATCGCGTGCAATATCTCCCGGCCGAGTCCGATTCGGGAATGTTCGGCGGCAACTCGAACTGGCGCGGCCCGATCTGGTTCCCGGTGAACGCCCTTATCATTCGCGGATTGCTTCACTACTACCTCTATTACGGGGACAGCTTCAAAATCGAGTGCCCGACGGGCTCCGGAAAAATGATGAACCTGTTCGATGTCGCGCACGAGCTCGCGGATCGATTGGCACGGATATTCCTCCGCGATGAGACAGGCCGTCGACCCGCCTACGGCGGCGCCGCAAAATTCCAGAGCGACCCGCACTGGCGAGATTACATCCTGTTCTACGAGCATTTTCACGGCGACAATGGCGCCGGCCTCGGCGCGAGCCACCAGACCGGTTGGACCGGGCTTGTCGGTGTGCTGATTCACTTCTTTGGCACTGTGACGGCGGAACGCTTCTTGGCCGGCGGCCAGAACATCTTGCCTGACGAGCTCTCCAAAAAGCAGACCCGTCGGGCGCGGACAGACGCAGCATCGACCAAGCGTCGAAGCGTACCGGCCGATTGATGCGCCGTCGAGCATCCGCAGCGCCGCGCATTCGCCCTGGGCGTCTGTAGGACGCCGGCGCCGATATCGACGAGTTCATGGGGATATTTGTTGGATTCGCGTCAGCCGATGGAGCCAGCCGGCCAGCGGACTGCCTCCGCGCGCGTCGAAATAGCGGGTTATGCCGATCACCGCCGCGGGAATCATATGAGGCGGCGCCGCAATGACAGCACCAGCCTCTCCGCCACGATCGCGCCTACATCGTCGCGCGCCGCCGTGAATTTGGCGGGAGTCCCTGTTTGGCGGCGCCACCCGCGAGGTACTGAGCAAGGACCCCGGAGCACCTCCAGATGACTTCTTTCGAAAGTCCGGCCCGCGATTGGCACCGACTCGCCCACTGCTATCGGCAATGGGCTACCTTGGTCCACAAGTAGGATCCGCAGGGGACAGATGGGCGGCCGCACAGCAAATCCGCGACCCCATTGTGGTCGGATGCTTCCAGCTTAGCTTGAGTGAGAGCCCACCGTGATGGGCATGACAAGCTCATTCGCATCTCAAATGGAGAGCGCGGCATCACCAGCAGGCGTAGGGCCCGTCGCACAGCTCGGCCGCTTTGTTCAGGCAGTTGCTGGGGGTGCCGGCACTCCGAGGGTGTAGCCAACCGAGCCAATGGCGGGCTAGCGCCGGCTCTCGTCGTAATAGTGAATCTCGAAGAGCAGGCAGCCCTGCTCGGATCGGAAAGGGCCGTGCTGGACGCCGGGCGGCCGGCAGGCGTAGGTCGGCGCCTCGAAACTCTCGCCACCGCGACCCTCCGCGTCGTTGCCAACAGTGAGATCGCCCGACAGCAGATAGACCTCCTCCCAGTGATCGTGCACAAAGGGCGCCGTGGTGTAGACGGCGGGCGCGAACCGCAAAAGCCGGGTACGGCTACCCATTTTGCGTTTCTCATCCAAATCGCTCGCCAGGATCTTCTGCTGGATGCCGGCCGGGTAGCCCGCCGGTGTCGCCCAGCCCTGGCTCATGTCGAGCCGGTGGAACTCAAGATGAGGCTTGTTCATCGACATGGGATTCTCCTCCGCTCTCGCCGCCGTTCGATATCAGCCGCCGGCTTGCCGCAGCCGTCCCAGCTCGCCCTCCAGGTCGCAACCTGCCATCAGGCGATCGACCATGCCGGTTGCGGCCTGCCAGTCATAGGTGCGGAACGAGTGGCCTTTGGTGACGAAGCCGGCGCCAGCATAGAACATCTCATACTGGGCATGGCGCGAGGCGAATTCGGACCCGACCGCGTCCCAGGCCAGCTTGAAGAACTTGACGCGCTCCTCCGGTCCCATCGCCGGCGATTTCTGCGTCCGGTTGATAAGATCGCGCAACAGCGGATTCGCGAAATCCTCGGCGCCCGAGGGCAGCATGATCATGCCGCCGCCGGCGAGCTCGCGCAGTGATCCAACGACCTTGCCGTAAAGCTGCTGCGTCAGCACCTGCGCCGAGTAGAGCAGATGCCGATCGGGCACATAGTAGAGGCCAGCCATGGCGCCCTTCGCCTCCATACCGTAGACCGACCCCTCGACCATACCGGCCTCGGCGGCGAGCTGGCCGAGGGTTTCGCGCACGCCCGGAAGACCCAGGATGCCGTTGACCTCGGCGATCTTCCGGGCGACGCCCGTGAGGAAGCGCAACTTCACCAGGAGACGGATCTGGCACTGGTAGTTCTGGTAGATATGGGCGGGTGTCGCGTGCCATTGCCGCGCCGCCATGTCGATGCTGCCGCTGACGAAGACACGCTCCCACGGCACCTTTACGTCCATAAAGTAGAGGAGCGCGTCGTTCTCGTCGAAGCGGCTGGCGAGCGGGTAGTCGAAGGCGTTCAGAGCATCCTCTTCGTAGGATTTGCGCGATAGGATATGCAGGCCTTTGGCATTCATCGGCACCGAGAACGCCACCGCGTAGCGCTCGTCGCCCGCCTTCAGGGGCTGGATGCAGGAGACGAACACCTCATTGGCCATGATGCCGCTCGTCGCCAGCATCTTGGCGCCCCGCACGGTGATGCCCTCGGCATCCTGGTCGACGATGCCGGCGGTCAGATAGTCGTCGGCCTGCTCATGCGCCGCCTTGGCGCGGTCGGCCTGCGGATTGATGATGACATAGGTGAGGAAGAGATCATTGCTGCGGGCGTAACTGAAATAATCGAGAAGCGCCGCCGCACGACGCTCATCATAGGTGCGGAAGACATCGATCCCCATCACCATGCCGCCGAGGCAGGACGCGACGTGGTCCGGCGACCGGCCCATGAAGCCGAAATGCGTCTCCGCCCAGGCGACGAGCGCCCGCCGCCGTGTCACCAACTCGGCGTAGGAGGTCGGAAGCTGCCAGCAGCGACCGACACGGCACCCGGCCCCGGGAGCCTCGAAGGTCATGAGTTCGACATTGGCCGACGCCGCCTGGAAATCGTAGAGCGCCGCGGCGGAGCGCACGGCGTTGCGGTAGGCGCGATGGGTCGTCACGTCCTCGACGGCCGCGCCGCGCAGCCATACCGCCCGCCCGTCGCGCAGCGAGGCGAGGTGCTTCGCTCCATCCTTGATCGCCATGGCGACGCCTCCCGATTGAAGCCGCGCCGACACGCCCCGCGCGCCGCCGCGGCCACACCGGATCGGCGCATCCTGGGGAATAGAGCGCGGCGGCGTGGCGATCGGCGACTGACATGCTCGCTCGTGGCTCGGCGGGCCGGAACGATGCTAAGCGGCCCTCCCGACGTTTCCAATAGCCTTGACGCGGTCCGACCGCCGCGCCGCCATGCCGCCGAAAAATCGAATGCGCTGAATGGGCTACATCGGCGTATCGCTTGACAGGATGTCGCAGCGGCTCTGATACTAACTGTTAGAAAAAGTCAGCGTCCGGATACAGCCGGGCGGAGGCGTTCGACAGTGACCAGATAAACAGCCGACGCTCGGGGACATCGTTCCGGGCGAAGGGGGGCGCATGATGGTGCTGGCCTGGCTGCTTGCCATTGTTGCTGCCGTCGTCGCGATCGTCATCGCGGTGATTTTCCTCAACCGTTTTTACCGAAAATCGACACGCGACATCGCGCTGGTGCGCACCGGCTTCGGCGGCCAACGCATTATCATCTCCGGCGGCTGCCTGGCGCTGCCCTTCCTGCACAAAATCGACGAGATCAACATGCGCACCATGCGCATCGATGTCGTGCGCGCCGGGGAGAAGTCGCTGATCACCGAGGACCGCATGCGCGTCGATGTGGCGCTCGAGTTCTATGTGCGGGTCGTACCGACGGTCCAGGGCATCGCCACCGCCGCCCAGGCGCTCGGCGCCAAGTCCTTCACGCCCGACGGTATGCGTAACCTGCTGGAAGGCCGGTTCGTCGACGCCATCCACGCCGTGGCCGCGCGCGGCACCATGGACACGCTGCACGAGAAGCGTGCCGAATTCGTCCATGACGTCGCGGCCCTCCTGCGCGACAATCTCAGCGAGAATGGTATCCTGCTCGACTCCGTGTCGCTGACGCGGCTCGACCAGTCCGCCTTCTCGGCCTTCGACGAGAACAACGCCTTCAACGCCGTCGGCATGCGCAAGCTTGCCGAGATCATCGCCGTCAACAAGAAAAAACGCGCCGAGATCGAGGCCGATGCCGACATTTCCGTGCGCCAGACGCAGCTCGAGGCGACCAAGCGCCGACTGCGCCTCACCCAGGAGGAGGAGCAAGCGCAGATCAGCCAGCGGCTCGAGATCGAGAAGATCAAGGCGGCAAGCGATGCCGAGGCGGCGAAGGCACGCGAAGACGCGCTTATCGCCTCGGCCGACGCCCGCATAGCGCGCGAGCGCGAGACCGAGGCGATGCAAATCGCCAAGGACAGCCGGCTGCGCAAGCTCGAAATCGAATCGACGCTCGGCACCGAGATCGACAAGGTCGATAGCGCCGTCAGGCTGGCGGCGAAGCACGTCGAGGAGGCCAAAGCACAGGCGCAGGCGGAGTTGGCGCGCACCGAAGTGATCCTCGCCCAGGAGCATGTCCAGACCGAGCGCGAGCGCGCCGTCGCCGAGCGCTCGCTCGACATTTCTCTGAAGCGCATCAAAGAGCAGGGCCAAGTCGAATCTGTCAGGGCCGAGACCGAGGCCCAGGTTCTGCTGCGCCGCATCCGCGCCGAATCCGAGGCGACGCGCACCAAGGCCGAGGCGGACCGCGCGCGCATGATGGCGCAATCCGAGGGCGAACGCGCTCTCATCGACGCCGAGAACTCGCGCAGCAACGCCGTCAACCACCTGAAGCTCGAGCAGTACCGGCTCGACAAGCTCCCGGCCATCGTCTCGGAGATGATGAAACCGGCCGAGAAGATCGAATCTATCCGCATCCATCAGCTATCGGGCTTCTCCGGCACGCCCGGCGCAGCCAATGGGGACGCCGGAGGCAGCAAGCCCCCGGTGAACCAGGTGATGGACAGTATCCTCGGCATGGCCCTGCAGCTCCCAGCGCTCAAGGGCATCGGCGAGACCATCGGCCTCGATTTCTCTTCGGCGGTCGGTGGCGCAAGCCTGACGCACTCGAGCACGGAGCCGCCCGCTGGTCCAAGCCGCCCGAAGAAGTAGCACGTCTCTCGCAGCCGAAAGGAGCTTAGCCGTGGCATTATCTCGAAGGCACCTGCTCGTTGCCGCCGGGTCCACCGCGATCGCGGCCGGGTTTCCCTTGATCCGCGCCGCGGCGCAGGGCGCGCCGATCAAGCTTGGCTCGGTGCTGGACAATTCTGGGAATCTCGACATCTACGGCAAGCCCATGGTCATGGCCACGGCGCTGGCGGTGGAGGAGATCAATGCTGCGGGCGGCCTGCTCGGCCGCAAGGTGCAGCTCATCCAGTACGATACGCAATCCGACATCGCCCTCTACACCAAATTCGCGCAGCAGCTGGTGCGCGAGGACAAGGTCGACGTCGTCCACGGCGGCATCACCTCGGCCTCGCGCGAGGCCATCCGCCAGACCTTCCG
>Ga0134126_10000673_pt1 | contig 43224 bp, 41 predicted proteins | sample KB31752_FD_96881 | JGI IMG/M metagenome (GOLD analysis project Ga0134126, IMG submission 96881) | Terrestrial soil microbial communities with excess Nitrogen fertilizer from Kellogg Biological Station, Michigan, USA - KB3-175-2 | ecosystem: Environmental > Terrestrial > Soil > Unclassified ...
ATTGACTGGCGCGGGACCCCGCGGGGCTTCGCCCCGCGACCCGCTTTACGCTCGGCAGAGCGTGCTCGCTGCGACGCTCGCACCCCGGGACCCAGCCCTGCCGGGCCCGCGCCGCTTCGATCCGCGGGGGCGGACCGCTTTACGGAATTTCGCGGTCATTCCGCGCCGACTTGGCCCGCAGTGCCAACGGCGCGGCCCCCGCGTACGGCGCTCGAATATCTCTACGGGCCGGACGGGGGTAAACTGGCGGTGATGGTGGGCCAGACACTATCGCGCGCCGACATTCCGCTGCCCGGCGGCGCCGAGGCGGTGTTCACGGAAGCGGATTGGCGTGGTACCGGCACGCCGACCATCTCGGCAGCTCGCCGCTTTCCTCGAACGCCTCGGGCGGCACCCGCTATGCGGCGACGACGTATGCGCCCTACGGCGAGCCCTTCCAGGACTCGGGCGCCTACGACCGCAGCTTCACCGGCCAGAAGCAGGACATCATCGGCGGGGAATACGACTTCCTGATGCGCGAGTACGATCCCTACCAGGGCCGCTGGTGGACCCCCGACCCGGCCGGCCTCGCCGCCGTAGACTCGAACAATCCTCAGTCCTGGAATCGCTACGCCTACGTCAACGGCACGCCGCTGAACTCGACCGATCCGCTGGGGCTGGAGCAGTACGATCTTGGAGGCTGTAGCTGGGATGAGACCAGTTCTACGTCGACGGGGAATATCAGGTACGACATGGACGTTCGAGGGTTGTCTGACGCCTACCCGCGGCCAGATTGACGATGGGAACGCCGGTGGAAGCGGTGCCGGTGCGGACAACGCGCCCGGATCCGGCCCTGGAAGCGATTCGAAGAGCACCACACCATGCAGTCTTTCTGTCCCGTTCGGCACGTTCGACGCTGGGAGCCGTGCGGTGCCGCTTTTCCAGCAGAGCATGGCTGACGCCCTCGGTAACGCGTTTGCGGAGGCGAACGCGAAGGGAATAATCCCGATGATCGATAGCGGATTCCGCACGCCAGAGGAACAGCGACGCATGCAAGAGGGCGGATCGGGCGTTAATCCTGCGGCGAAGGTTTCTTGGCACGTTGACTGGCGCGGGACCCCGCGGGGCTTCGCCCCGCGACCCGCTTTACGCTCGGCAGAGCGTGCTCGCCGCGACGCTCGCACCCCGGGACCCAGCCCTGCCGGGCCCGCGCCGCTTCGATCCCCGGGGGCGCAAACGCATGCGTTTGCCCCTACGGAATTTCGCGCTCATTCCGCGCCGACCTGGCCCGCAGTGCCAACGGCGCGGCCCCCGCGTGAGGTCGGGCTCGCCGTCGATTTGAATTCGCTTGCCCCCGGATTCAGCTACGTCCTTGGCTCGCTGGAGTCGCAGGGAATCTACCGGGGCGGCGAGTTCCGGCGAAGAGATGCTGTGCATTTCCAAGCTGCGTTGCCTGCCACGAGCCCGACCCAGGCGCAGGTGAGCACGTGTGGAGGAAAAGAGGCGGCGATTTGGTGAGCCTGCAGCGATTTGTCGCGGCATTTTCGTTGGCCTGTTTATGCGCGGGTCAAGGCGCGGCGCGCGCACCGGGTGCTGCGAATGCGACTCTTTATCTTGCGCATGAGGGCGGCAGGTGGTGCGCGTATTCGCGCAAAAGCGCGTGGTCCGCTGCTGTGTCGAGGGCTCAAGCTTCAGAGGTGGGGGAAATTGATTTCGTCGCCGGCGTGATCTCGAAGGTTACCGTCACTGTTGAGGCGGAAAGCGGCGACTGGATAGTTTCAGATCAGTACCGGTTAATCGGTGGGGGGGTGGGGATTGATTCGCTCTCGAGGGAAGTGCGGTTCGCCGAAGGCGATGTTCGGGTGAGAGAGCACTACCAAATTGAAAATGGTGGCGCGCGGAGGGATTATGCGACCCGAATTGATCCTCGTGATGAAAAGCCGATACCCGGTCGCCTCCCCGGTTTTCTTCCGGACGTGCCAATCGCGACGAAGCCAGCCCAGTTGCCTTTTTATTCGCTGCTCCAGGTTCCCGGGATTCGTGAAAAGCAAAAGACCTGCGCGTCGGGCGATTGACTCTCCCCAATCCTTCAAGGCACGGCACGGCGGTTCCTGTGAATGAAAAACCGGCGTTGAGCAGGAATTCGACCGGGCAGGCCGCCTCAGCCGGTTGCGGCGCAGCGAATGCGTGCAGCGGCTGGTGACAAGCCACGCCCGCATCGGCACGGGCCAAGTCGCGCAGGTCGGCTGTAGGCGTTATAGGGTTCTGCCGGGGGGCAAGGTGTGCGGGCAGCATTTTTTCGTTTTGATGGGCTCGGCGCGGAGGGATTGGGCTAGCGGAGGAGGTAGTACTGGCTGTAGTAGCGGTGCTCGGGGACGGAGCAGTGGTTGAGGACGAGGCCGAGCCATTTCTCGGGTTCGATCTGGCGGGCGGCCTTGAGCAAGTCGGAGCGGCGGGTGCGGTGCTCGCGGACGACGAGGACGACGCCGTCGGCGGCGCGGGCCCAGTGCATGGCGTCGGCCATGGGGAGCAGGGGCGGGGCATCGAGGATGATCCAGCCGAAATGGGGGGCGAAGGATGCCAGGATCTGCTCGGGGAGGCGGGCGTGAAGCAGCTCGAGGGGGATGCGGGAGACGCGGGCGGCGGGGAGGAGCCAGAGCGGCAGGTCGGGCCAGCGGGCGAGGCATTGGGCGAGCGCGGCGCGGCGCTCGAGCCAGTCGGCGAGGCCGGTGGGGTGGCGGACGCCCATGCGCTTGAGCAGCGCCGGGCGGTGCAGGTCGCCTTCGAGCAAGAGGACGCGGGATGAACCGCCGCTGGCGTTGGCGCGCGCCAAGGTGAGGGCGAGGTTGGCGGCGCAGAGGCTCTTGCCCTCGGCGGGGGCGGCGCTGGTGATGAGGATCTTCTGCAGCGGACGGCGGGCGCGCAGATGCAGCAGCTCGATGGCCAAGCGGCGGTACTGCTCGGCGCCCAGGCCCTCGGGATCGGACCAAGCGGGGAGACGGGCGGCGCGCGCTTCGGACAGGGCGGGCAGCTCGAGCGGCGGGATGGCGTCGAGGGTGCGGTCGAGGAGGCGATCGAGGGGGACGAGATCGAGTTCGCTGGCGGGCTTCAGGAACAAGGTTTCGGCGCTGGCCATGGGAGTCCTCGTGGAGTTGGATTTCAGCGGCCGATGCGCCACAGCCAGGCGTTTCCGGCGGCAAGGATGAGGGCGACGGCGGAGGCGGCGACCCATTCGAACAGGTGCTGCCAGCGGCGGCGGCGGAGCTCGCCGCGGCCGCGCAAGGGGGGAACGAAGGCCAGCACCGGGGTGAAGCCCAGCAGGGTGAGCTCGGCTTCGCCCTGAATGCAGTCGCGGCCCAACTCGGCCAGGGCGCAAACGCCGAAGCCGAGCACCAAGCCGACGCCCACGCCGATCAGGCTGAGGGCGACCGGGCTGGGCCAGATGGGCTGCTTGGGGAGATCGGGGGAATTGACCAAGCGGAACTGCGCGCCGCCTTGCTGCTGCTCGAGCTGGCTGGCCATCTGCGAGGCATCAAGCTTGGCGGCGAGGCTCTGGTAGGCGGATTGGGCCTGCTGCTGCTCGGATTCCAGGGCGGCGAGCTGGCTGGCGGGCAGGGGCGCGAGGGTGAGGCGGCGCTGGTACTGATCGAGCTGACGCTGCAGGCTCGAGACCTGGGCTTCGAGCTTGGGCAACTGCGCCTGGTCGGCTTGCAACTGGCTGCGGGCCTGGGTGAGTTCAGGGGTGGTCTCGGCGGGGGCGGCGGCCGCGACGGCGGGGACGGGGGCGCGGGACAACTGCGCCTGCAGGTCGGCGATTTGCTGGCGCAACTGCTGCAGGTCGGGATAGCGGTCGGTGTAGCGCGTGCTCAGGTCGCGGGCCTTGGCCTGGAGCGCGGCCAACTGCTGCTGCAGGCGGGCGGTCTCGGGGCTGGGGGCCTGCTGCAGCAGGGCGCGGTCGGCGGCGATTTCCTGCTGCAGGCGGTTGCGACCCTGCAGGCTTTGATCGAGCGAGGCTTGGAGGTTCATGACCATGGCCAGATTGCTTTGGCCCTGACCCGGGAGGAGGCCCAGATGGCTGCGCTCATAGGCCTGAACCTTCTGTTGGGCTTGCTCGAGGTCGCTCTGGGCTTGCTGCAACTGCTGCTGCAGGAAGGTGGTGGTCTGGGCGGAGGCCTGCTGGGTGGCGCGCAGATTCTCCTGGATGAACAGGGTGGTCAGCTCGCCGTCAATCTGCTGGGCGCGCTCGGCGGAGCTGTCGGTGAAGGCGATGCCGACGGCGCTCCATTCGCCGGGCGGCATGAGCGGCAGGCTATCGAGGCTGACGGGCTGGATGGCGATGCGGCTGCGCAGGCGGGTGATGGCGGCCTCCATGCCCTGACGCCGCTGAATGGAGGGATACAACTGATGCTGGCGGACGAGCTGGGCGAGGCGATCGTGGCTGAGCACCTCCTGGCCCATGCTCTGCAGCAGCTCGCTGGGGTTGAAGGTGACGTTGGGCTGCACCAGGGTCTGGGGAACGGATTGATGCTCGATCAAGAGCAGGGCCTGGGATTGGTATTCGGGGGGCAGGAGCCAGCGGAGCGAGACCACCGCCATCCAGCCGAGCAGCAGGGGGAGCAGGAACCACCAGCGGCGGCGGAGGAGCAGGGCCTGGATTTGCGGCCAGGCAGGGCGGGTTTGGGAGCGGGAGGGGGCGGGCATGGTCAGTTCTCCTGCAAGGTTCCGGGCCAGGTCCAATCGAGGCGCACGCCGCCGAGGCCGCGGTTGACGGCGGGGGTGAGGGGGATGAGGCCGCGGGCGCGCTGGGCGAGGTAGGAGTAGTCGAGGCCGAGGCTGAGATCGCGGCCGAGGCGGCGGGTGAGCTCGACCGAGGCGGCGGCCATGCGGACGCGGCTGTCGAGATCGCCGGCGGCCAAGGCCGACATTTGGGCGACATTGACGCCGAACTGCAAACGCCAGCCGGGGCGGAGGCGGGGGCCGCACTGGAACTGCGCCTGGGTCAAGGCCACGGGGAAGGGCAGGGCGCCGCCGCCGTTGTTGATTTGGCGCTGGAACTGGAGGGTGAAAGGATGCTGGGCGTCCTGGCGGGCGAGGGTGGCGCCGAAGCGGGGATAGGTGCGGACGCGGTAGACGCGGTCGGTGAGGGCAATGGGAATGCCGGCGGCGGGCAGGTTGAGGGTGAAGGTGTCATGCACCTGGCTGTACTCGGGGCCGCCGTAGAGCTGCAATTGCGTGAGCGGCGAGAGGGCGCGGGAGAAGGTGAGCATGAGGCTCTCGGCGGCGAGATGGGATTCGCCGCCGACGCCGAAGTTCTGCGCCAGCGCCTGCAGGCCGACTTTCGTTCTCGGGCTCCAGGCCCATTGCGCGGCGACCTGGCCGTTGCTGCCGCGCACGGCGCTGAGGCCGCTGCCGGCGGGAGCGCCGGGGAAGCGCTCGTCCTGGAACTCGCCGGAGGCGCTGAGGGAAAGTCGGCTGCTGGCGGCGAAGGCGAGGTCGAGGGCGGCGTCGCCGGTGGCTTCGCGGGTGCGGGGGGCGACGGCGGCGGGGGCGGCGAGCAGGGGCTGGAGGCCGGTGACGGTGTGCAGGGGCAGCTCCTGGAGGTAGCCGCCGCTGGCGCGGCCGCCGAGCTGCCAGCGGGGGCTGAGCTGGAATGTGGTCCGCAGCGAGGCAATTTGGTTGAAGGAGTTGAGGCCGGGAAGGGAGGCGAACCACTGCAGGTAGGGATCGTAGGAGAAGATCACGGAGCCGGAGGCGGATTGATGCCGGGCCTGCAACACCGCGCCGAGATTCTCCTCCCAGCCGGCCTGCGGGTCGGCGTTGTTCTGGCGCACGTTGGTGTCGTAGACGGTTTGGGAGCTCATCGCCGCCTGGAACCAGCCCGGCGCGATGGGCGCGGGCGGCGGCGCGGCCTGGGCGCGGAGGAGGGCGGGGGCGGCCAGCGCGACAAGACAGATTGCGGGGGTGAGTCGGCGCATGGGGAAGCCTCAGGGGACGATGAGGGTGTCGCCGGGCTGGAGCTCGCGGTCCTGGGCGACGTCGTGGCCGTGGATGACGGCGCTGTAGTCGAAGTGGAAGCGCACCTGGGTGCCGTCGGGCTGCCAGTGGACGATGGTGATGTCGCCGGTGTGGGCGAAGGGGGTGAAGCCGCCGGCTTCGGCCAAGGCTTGGAGGACGCGGGTGGGACCGGCGAGGGGATAGCTGCCGGGGCGGAGGACCGCGCCCATGACCTGGAAGGCGCGGCTGACGACCTTGGTGACCATGACGGTGACCACGGGATGGGAGATGAAGGGGGCGAGCTTGGCTTCGATCTGGGCGGCGAGCTGCTCGGGGGTCGAGCCGCTGGCCTTGAGGGTGCCGGCGAGGGGCAGGGCGATGTCGCCGTCGGGGCGGACGGGAAGGGTCTGGGAGATCTCGGCCTCCTTCCAGACATCGACCGCCAGCACATCGCCGGGGCCGATGATGTAGGCGGCGTCGGCGGCGCCGGGACGGGCGGGGGCGGGGGCGGGGGCGGAATCCTTGCCGACGAAGGGGAGCAGGCGCAAGGGGTTGGGCGCCTGGGCGGCGGTGGCGGCGGCGAGGCCGGCGCAGGCGGCAGTCACGAGAATCGCAGCGCGAAGGATCATGGTTTTTCCTCACTGGGGGCGGGGGTGGCGGCCGCTTGCAAGCCGGCTTCCTTGAGCTTGTAGAGCAGGCCGCGGTAGCTGATGCGGAGGGCCTTGGCGGTGCGCTTGCGGTTCCAGCGATGCTCGGCCAAGGCTTTCAAGATGATGTCGCGCTCGACTTGATGCACGGCTTCGCGGGTGGCGGCCTTGAGGGAGAAGGGCGGGGCCTGGGGCGGCGGCGGGGCGGCGGCGGGCGTGGCCTCGACGCGCGAGGGGCGCGCCAGTTGCTGGAGCAGCTCCTGGACGCTGCCGAGCACGACGTAGCGCTTCATCAGGTTTTCGAGCTCGCGGACATTGCCGGGCCAGGGGTGGCGCTGCATGGCCGCGAGCAGCTCGGGGGTGAGGGGCGCGGGGCGGCGCTGGTAGCGGCGGCTGAATTCGGCGATGAAGTAGCGGGCGAGGGGATCGAGGTCTTCGAGACGCTGGCGCAGCGGCGGCAGCTCGATGCCGACGACGTTGATGCGGTAATAGAGGTCGCGGCGGAATTGGCCGCGCGCCACCTCGTCCTCGAGGTTGCGGTTGGTGGCGAAGAGCATGCGGGCGCGGGCGCGGATCTCCTTGCGTCCGCCGAGGCGGAGGAAGCAGCCGTCCTGCAGCAATTGCAGCAGCTTGCCTTGCAGGCCGAGCTCGAGTTCGCCGATCTCGTCGAGGAAGAGGGTTCCGCCGTCGGCTTGCTCGATGCGGCCGGGCTTGCTGGCGAGGGCGCCGGTGAAGGCGCCTTTTTCGTAGCCGAAGAGCTCGCTCTCGAGCAAGGTTCCGGGAATTGCCGGACAGGTGACCTTGACCAGGGGATGGCGGGCGCAGGCGGATTGCAGATGCAAGAGGCGGGCGACCATCTCCTTGCCGGTGCCGCTTTCGCCGGTGATGAGGACGGCGACCTGGGTGGCGCCGATGTGCTCGAGCATGCGCCGCACCTGCTGCATGGCGGCGGAGGCGCCGAAGATCAACTCGCGCGGGGGCAGGGGGCCGGGGGCGAAGTCGGGGCCGGGGGCGTCGGGAAGGGTGCCGAGATCGAGGCCGCTGGGCAGAGCCATGGGAGTTCAGGGAGGGATGAGCACGTTCGCTGCCAAGCTGCGGGAGGGGGGGGCAGTTCACCGTTCACCGTTCACCGTTGACCGTTCACCGTTCACTGTTCACAGTTCACGGTTAGGGGGGCGGGAAATTTGCGGCGGGGGGGGAAGAGTGGGGTTGCATCGCGGTGCAACATTGTGGAAAGGGCGGTGGGCATGGCGGGGGATCAGGGATTTGAGGGCGCAGAATCGGGGAAAACCCGTAAGGGTTGGCGTTGACATTTCGGAGCGCAGATGCGATACCTGAGTACCCGAATTCCGACTTCAACGGGAGCAAGGAGCCACGATGCCGACTCGAGGAACCCAACACGCGGCCAGCACGGGAGTTGCCGGTCCGGAATCCACCATGGCGCTGCTGCGCGAGCTGGTCGCGCACCTGCGGCAGAACCGCACGCAACTGCGCGAGGAGTGGGCGCGGCGCATCACCGAGGCCGAATTGCTGACGGCGATGACCAAGGAAGAGATCTTCGCCGAGGCGACGTCGGTGTACGACAACTACGTCGAGGCGCTGGAGACGGGGACGTTCGAGGCGCTGCAGGCGTACGCGCGCAACCTTTCGGAGCGCATCATTCCGCGCGGGGTGGAGACGCACGAGGTGGTGGGGATCGTGCTGCTGCTGCGCGACGTGCTGGCGCGCTCGCTGTTCGCCAAGTACCAGGCCGACTTCACCAAGCTGAACCGGATCCTGGACGCGTACGAACCGGCGGCGAACCGGATCGCCAACACGGTGGCGGTGGGCTTCGTACAAGAGCGGGAACGCATCATCCGCGAGCAGCAGGAGGCGATCCGCGAGCTTTCGACGCCGGTGCTGCAGGTGCGCGAACGGCTGCTGATCCTGCCCATCATCGGCGTGATCGATCCGCAGCGGGCGCGGCAGCTGACCGAGCAACTGCTGCGCGGCATCCGCACCAACCGCGCCAAGGTGGTGGTGATTGACATCACGGGGGTGGCGGCGATGGACGCGACCGTGGCCAACCACCTGGTGCAGACGGTGGAGGCGTCGCGGCTGCTGGGCGCGACCGTGATCGTGACCGGCCTGTCGCCGGAGATCGCGCAGACGCTGGTGACGATCGGGGTGGACCTGGGCAAGATGACCACGGTGGGCGATCTGCAGGGCGGCATCGAGGAAGCCGAGCGGCTGCTGGGATACAAGGTGGTGCCGTTCGCCGAGACGCCGGTGGAGAATTAAGGAGCAGACGCCGGAGGCGATGCCTTGGATGTACCCGTACTCAAACAGGGCCACTACCTGATTGCCACGGTGCAGTCGGCCCTGACCGACGCCGACTTGGCGCAGATGCGGCGCTCGCTGGTGGAGCAGGTGGGGAAGTTCCGCTCGCGCGGGGTGATCGTGGACGTGACGGCGGTGGACGTGCTGGATTCATTCGCCTGCCGGACGCTGCGGGACATCGCCCACATGGCGGGATTCCGGGGAGCGGAGACGGTGATCGTGGGCATCCACCCCGACTTGGCGTTCACCATGGTGCAGCTGGGGCTGTCGCTGGAAGGGGTCTCGACCGCGCTGGACTTGGAGGAGGGATTGGCGTTCCTGGACCAGCAAACCCGGCGAGCCGGGCGCAAGACGCTGCATTCCGGCACCGTGATCGCAACCCCCCCGCCTCCACCCCGTGCCAAACGCTGAACACATCGCCATCCGCTCGGACCGGGACGTGCTGGTGGCGCGGCAGCGGGGGCGCGCGCTGGGCGAGCTGGCGGGCTTCGTGGCCACGGATTTGACGCTGATCGCGACCGCGATCTCGGAGCTGGCGCGCAACATCGTCTTGTATGCGCGCGAAGGGGAGATGGAATTGCAGTTGATCTCCGAGGACCACCGCCGCGGGCTGCTGATCGTGGCCCGCGACCACGGGCCGGGGATCCAGGACTTGGAGCAAGCGATGCAGGATGGCTACTCGACGTCGGGGGGGCTGGGGCTGGGCCTGCCGGGCGTGAAGCGGCTGATGGACAGCTTCGAGATCAACAGCCGCCCGGGCGCGGGCACGGTGGTGCAAATCGGAAAATGGATCCGCTCCTGAACCCGCGGCCGGCGCCGGGCGGCTCGCGCCTGGCATGGGGCGTGGCGCAATCCGCCATGCCGGGGGAGACGCAGTCGGGGGACGAGTGCATGGTGCTGAACCTGCCCGGGGGGTGCCTGATCGCGGTGGCGGACGGATTGGGGCACGGGGACGAAGCGGCGCGCGCGGCGCAGTCGGCGATGCAGGTGCTGCGGCAGGGGCCGCACACCTCGGTGATCCAGCAGGTGCGCAAGTGCCACGAGGCGCTGCGCCCGACGCGGGGGGTGGTGCTGAGCCTGGCGCTGCTGAACTACGCGGAGGAGACGGTGGCGTGGCTGGGGGTGGGGAACGTGGGCGGGGTGCTGCTGCGCGCCAGCGCGGCGCCGGGGGAGCCGGGCAAGGAATACCTGCTGTGCCGGGGCGGGGTGGTGGGGGCGCAACTGCCGGCGCTGCACGCCGGGGTGATGCCGATGGCGGCGGGCGACACGCTGATGTTCTACACCGACGGGGTGGAGGCGCGCTCGGCGGCCGAGTTCAACGACAGCGCCGCCGAGCCGCAGCGGGCGGCGGAAGCGCTGCTGCGGAACTGGGCCAAGGGGAGCGATGACGCGCTGGTGCTGGTGGCGCGGTACCTGGGAGGGCGGCAGCCATGAAGACGGGGCCGGCGGCGCGGGCGCGCAGGCTGGAGGCGGCCATGGGGGCCTACCGCCAATTGCTGGAGCAGCAGTGGAGCGCGCCGGACGAGCAGGTGCTATCGCAGGCCTACCACCTGGGGCGCGAACTGCTGGCGGCGGAGGTGAACCTGCTGGAGACGGTGGACCTGCATCACCGGGTGCTGGCGGATCTGCTGGCGCGGGCGAGCGCGGCCGAGATGGGGGCGGACCGGGGCGAGCACATTCAATCGGCGGGACGGCTGTTCAACGAGGCGCTGGCGGGCTACGAGATGCTGCTGCGCGGCTACGGCGAGGCGAATGCCGCGCTGCGCGGGCTGAACGAGCGGCTGGAGGCGCAGGTGGAGCAGATCGCAGGCGCGCTGCACGACGAGTCGGGGCAACTGCTGGCGGCGGTGATGATCCGCCTGGACCAGGCGGTGGCGGCGCTGCCGGAGGCGCAGCGGCGCGAGCTGGGCGAGGTGCGCGGGCTGCTCGACCGGGTGGAGGGGCAACTGCGGCGGCTGGCGCATGAGCTGCATCCGGCGCTGCTGACCGACTTGGGGCTGCGGCCGGCGCTGGAGTTCCTGGCCGACGGGGTGGCGGCGCGGGCGGGGGTGGCGATCCGCTTCGAGGGGGCGCTGCCGCCGCGGCTGCCGGCGGCGGTCGAGCTGTGCTTCTACCGCTGCGTGCAGGAGTGCCTGAACAACGCGGTGCGGCACGCGCAGGCGCGCAGCGTGCGCATCCAGATGCGCAGCACGGGAAGCGGGACCGTGATCTGCGTGGGCGACGACGGGCGGGGATTCGATCCGCAGGCGGCGCCGGCGGCGGGCGAGCCGCGCGGCATGGGGCTGGCAGGGATGCGCGAGCGCTTGCGCGGGGTGGGGGGGGAGATCGAGGTGCAATCGCGGCCGGGAGCGGGAACGCAGGTGTGCCTGCGGGTGCCGGGCGCGCCGAGAGGAGATGGCAATGTCGGTTCGGCTACTGCTGGCTGATGACCACGAGATCGTGCGCCAGAGCCTGCGCACGCTGCTGGAGCGCGAGGGGTTCCAGGTGCTGGCGGAGGCCGGCAACGGGCACGAGGCGGTGCGGCTGGCGAACTCGTGCCGCCCGCAGGTGGCGGTGCTCGACCTCAACATGCCGCTGCTCAACGGGCTGGACGCGGCGCGGCAGATCCTGAACGACTGCCCGCAGACGCGCTGCGTGCTGCTGACCATGCACACCGAGGAGCATTACGTGCTGGAGGCGCTGCGGGCGGGCATCAGCGGCTATGTGCTGAAGAGCAAGAGCAGCGGCGAGCTGGTGCAGGCCATCCGCGATGCCACGGCGGGGGCGGTGTATCTGAGCTCGGATATTTCGGCGACGCTGGTGCGCGCCTACCTGACCAAGTCCGAGCCCGCGCCCGAGGTGCTGGGCAGCCGCGAGCGCCAGGTGCTGCAACTGGTGGCCGAAGGCAAGACCACCAAGGAGATCGCCAGCCTGCTGGGCATCAGCCCGAAGACGGCCGAGTCGCACCGCGGGCACATCATGGAGAAGCTGGCGGTGCACAACACCGCGGGGCTGGTGCGGTACGCGATCCGGCGGGGGATGATCCAGCCGTAGCGCGGGGCGAGGGCGGAAATGTGCAGGGAGGGGGCAGCAGTCCTGCATTTTTTTGCGCTGAATGGGGAGTTTCCACGATTGCCCGGGGAGGGCCGGGTTTGCCATTCTGGCTCCCGTTGATGCTATCGCCTTCCGGCGAACGAAGGAGCCCGAACATGCCCAGCACGATCTCCGACGAAGCCCTGGTTCCGTTTCCCGTGCGCGCACCCGGCGACGATGCCGACAACTGCGAAACGCTGGAGCGGCGGCTGGGCATGAACCGCTGGATGGTGGCGCGCAGCCCGGCGATGCTGGCGATCGGAGCGCGGGCGCAGCAGTTGGCGGAGTTCGATGTGGCGGTGCTGCTGCTGGGGGAGAGCGGCAGCGGCAAGGAGGTGCTGGCGCGGCTGATCCACGAATGCTCGCCGCGGCGGCATCACCGCTTCCTGAAGCTCAACTGCGCCGCGCTGCCGGACGAGCTGCTGGAGAGCGAGCTGTTCGGCTACGAGCCGGGCGCGTTCACCGGAGCGACGCGGAGCAAGCCGGGGCTGTTCGAGATGTGCGACAAGGGGACGCTGTTCCTGGATGAGATCGGAGAAATGCCGATGGCGCTGCAGGCCAAGCTGCTGCACGTGCTGCAGGACCATCGCTTCACCCGCCTGGGGGGGCGGGAGGAGATCTTCGCCGACGTGCGGGTGCTGGCCGCCACCAACGTGGACCTGCCGCAGGCGATGGCGGAGCGGCGGTTCCGCGAGGATCTGTTCTTCCGGCTGAATGTGTTTTCGCTGCACGTGCCGCCGCTGCGGGAGCGGCCGGAGGACATTCCGGCGCTGCTCGAGCACTGCATGCAGCGGCTGGCGCGGGAATTGAACTGCGATCCGCGGCCGCTGACGCCGGAGATCATCGCGCGCTGCCTGCGGCATCCGTGGCCGGGGAACGTGCGCGAGCTGGAGAACTTCGTGCAGCGGCACCTGATCTTCGGCGACAAGGCGTGGCTGGACGCGCGGCCGGGGCTGGCGGCGGAGGCGCCGCTGCGCGAGCCGGCGGCGGCCGCGCTGGCGGCGGCGGGGAACGCCGAGGGGCTGCGCGACCTGGTGCACCGGGTGGCGGGAGAGATCGAGCGGCAGGCGATCACGCGCGCGCTGGAGGAGAACCGCTGGAACCGGACGGTGGCGGCGCGGGTGCTGAACATCAGCTACCGCGCGCTGCTGAACAAGGTGCGGCTGTACAACCTGGTGCCGTCGCTGCCGGTGAAGAGCGGCTCGGCGGCGAATTAGCGCGGTTGGCCGTTGACCGTTCACCGTTCACCGTTGACCGTTCACCGTTCGCGGTTCACGGCTGAGGTTTGAGGGCGGGGGCTTGGCGGACGGACGGTGGGACGCAGGATGGAGACGGGATTGCTAGGGCAGAGGTGGCGAAAGGAGCGCCACTTCATGACGCCACAAGACGTCTTCCTGCGCGCGGCGGGCGTGCTGGCCTTGGCCTCGGCCCTGGCCAGCCCGTGCCTGCTGGCGCAAAACCAAATCGTACTGGGAGATTCCTCCCAGGAATTCCAACTGCAGGCGATCAGCAGCACGCAACTGCAGCTGGTGCTGGGCAACTGCTCGCCGAATTGCGTGATTTCGGGGAGCGCGTACGGCGAGGGCGTGTTCGCCTCGAGCGATGGCAGCTATGCGCTGGCCACGGCGGCCACGAACTCGATGGTGTTCACGGCGACCAGCGACGACGGCGGCAGCAGCTTCGCGGCGGCGCAGAGCGGGCCGATCGCATTCCAATACACCTCGCCGCAAGGCAACCTCACCGGCACGCTGACGCTGACCAGCCTGGAGCAAGGCAACGGGTCTTCGACGGCGACGCTGGCGGGGGAGCTGGAGATCACCGGCGGCAGCCTGGCGGCGGCGCTGAGCTCAACGCAAGGCGAAGCCAGCCTGCTGCTGCCGGTGCCGTCGCTCAGCGGGGCGCTGCAGACGGGCGGCAGCGTGACGGCGGAGATCGGGTATCCGTCAACGCTGTCGCTGGCGCCGAGCGCGAGCGCGGCGTGCCCGGGGTGCAGCGATTTCGTGACCGGCGGCGGATGGATCGTGGCCTCCGACGGGGCGAAAGCGAACTTCGGGGTGCACGGCGGGCTGCGGGACGGGCGCTTCTGGGGCCACCTGGAGTACAACGACCACGGCTCGGCGCCGCCGATGACGGTGAAGTCCACGTCCATCACCAGCTACCAGGCGCTGTCGGCGACGACGCGGGAGATTGACGGCACGGCCGAAGTCAACGGCGAGGCCGGGTTCACGTTCCAGGTGATCGTCAGCGACAACGACAGCGGCGGGGAGGGCCCGGGGCCGAACCACGCCGATCAATTCTCGATCACGGTCTCGAACGGCTACACCGCCTCCGGGCATTTGGGCGGGGGCGACGTGGAGATCCACCAGGGCCAATGCGACGCGGCGTGGCACGGCGGCGGGCACACCGACCATAGCCGCTGAGCTTCCAAAGGCCGCAGCCGGAGCGACACAGTGCCGCAAATCCTTGCAGAGACGACGACCGCCGGGCGAGCCGGAAAGGCAAGCGAACGCGCGGGTTACGCCGAACGGGGGGAGTGGCGGCGCAGTTGCATTGAAGCGAAGCAGGAGCCCGGCCCCGGGGCGGGCTCCTGCAACGAAACGTTGGAAACGAAAAAGGAGCGAAGGAACCATATGAAACCTTGCATTTCGCGGATTCTGATGACGGCGGTGCCGGTGCTGCTGGGCCTGGGCGTGGCGGCCACGGCGCAGAGCTCGATCGTGCTGCAGGGCGGCGCCGGGCAGTCGGTGGTGTTCAGCGGCCAGGGCTCGGGCAGCAGCGACATCGGGGTGAACCTGGGGAGCTGCAGCATGACGGGCAATTGCACGCTGACCGGCAGCGGCAGCGGCAGCGGCGCGCTGGCCTCGTCGGGGAGCTTCACGCTGAGCTCGAAGGCGAACACGATCCTGCTGGCCTCGGACGGGGCGGGCGGGTACACGGCCAGCGCCTCGGCGCCGCTGAATTTCTCGCTGACGGGAACGGCCGACGGGAAGACGGGCACGCTGCTGAGCGGCGCGCTCAACCTGCTGAACTTCACCCAAGCCCAAGGCTCGAGCCAAGGCGAATTCAACACCAACCTGGCGGCGAACCTGAGCCTGACCGGCGGGCTGCTGGCGGATGTGTTCACCAAGACCGGGGGCGTGCTCAGCCTGAACGTGCAATTCCCGACCAACGTGAACATCTCGACCCTGGTCGGCACCAACCTGACGCTGGCCTCGACGCTTTCAGCTTCGGGCGCCGGCTCGATCTCGCCCACGCCGGAACCCAGCTCGCTGGCGCTGATGGGCGCAGGGCTGCTGGTGCTGGGGGCTTGCCTGCGCCTGCGCCGCCGCGGAGCGGCGGAGATGGCGTAGGGCGAGAGCAGCCAGCTCACTTCGTTCCACGCGCAACGGAGCCACGGCTGCACCGTGGCTCCGTTCCCGCGCAAACGACGGACAACACAGGAGAATGCACATGAAAACGGGAATCATTGCGGCGGCGTGCGCGCTGGCGGCGCTGGTTGCCTACTGTCCGGCGCAAGACAGCATCCAGCTTCAGGGCGGGGCGGGGGAGATGGTGACGTTCAGCGGCCAAGGGGCGGGCACGACCGGGCTGACGGTCACGCTGGGAGGCTGCAATCCGGCGAATGCGTGCGTGCTGTACGGCACCGGCGCGGGCAGCGGCGGGCTGGCGTCGGTGGGCTTCTTCATGCTGGACTCCACGGGCGGATCGGTGCAACTGCAGGCCAACGCTGGCGGGGGATACACGGCGCAGACCACGCTCCCGATCCTGCTGCCGTATTTCGGCGTGGACACGCAGAACGGGAAGATGGGGCTGCTGCTGAGCGGCGACCTCGATCTCACCGGCTTCAGCCAAACCGAAGGCCAAGGCTCGGGATCGGCGAGCGGCAGCCTGGAAGGGACGCTCAACCTGACCGGAGGGGCGTTGGCGGGATCGCTGCCGTCGTCGGCGCTATCGCTGGAGCTGAACCTCGACTTCGAGGGCGGCGGGGGGCTGGGCGCGCTGGCCGGCACCGGCAACTCGCTGAGCGCCATCTTCAGCGGCGGCACGGCGGGAACGTTGACGCCGACGCCCGAGCCCGCGACCTGGGCGCTGCTGGGGCTGGGCGGAGCGCTGCTGTTGGGCTTGACCTGGCGGCGGCGGCAACCCGCACGGGCGTAGATGCTGGTGGCGATCGTAGCGGCGCATCCGCTGATGCTGGAGCGGATGCGCCTGCTCCTGCGCAACGAGTTCGAGGTGCGCGCGTACTTATTGCAGGAGCCGGAGCGGATGCGCGGCTGGGAACCTCCGGCCGCGCAGTCGTTTGTGGTGGACGGGCATGAACCGGCCTTGGTGCAGCACGTGCTGGCGCGGATGCCGCGGCCGGGGGGGCCGGTGCTGGTGGTGGACGAGGGGTTCGAGGCGGCGCTGGCGTATTCGCTGATGTTCCTGGGCGTGCGGGGACTGGTGCGCTACGAGGCCATGGCGGTCGAATTGGGGCGGGCCATCCGGGCGGTGGAGGCGGGCGCGTACTGGGTGCCACGGCTGGTGATGGCCGGGTTCGTGGACCATTTGCTGGAGCGGTTTCCGCACCCGGAGGCGATTGCGCCGCTGGTGCGGCTGAGCAGCCGCGAGCGGCAGGTGCTGGACGGCGTGCTGTCGCGCCGCACCAACAAGGAGATCGCGGTGGAGTTGAACCTATCGGAGCGGACGGTGAAATTCCATGTGTCCAATCTCTTGCGCAAGTTCCGGGTGTCGGGGCGGCACGATCTGACGCTGTGCCTCATGCAGCAGAAGGGGGCGTCAGTTTTCGAGCGCGGCGGCCAAGGCGCGGAGAAGGCCTAGATTCGCCTGCGTGAGCGGGCCGAGGAAATTGCCCCAACTGGAGGCCTCGCCGCCGGTGGGAAAGCCCCAGGCGTCGAGGCCGGGGGCGGGGGCATCGGCGACGCCGTCGTAGGGGTTGTCGAGAAAGGTCACCAAGCCCCAGTTGGTGGCTTCGCCGGCGGAGTCCGTCCAGGCCCAGAATTTGCTGCCCACCATGTTCTGGCTGCCGGCGGAGGCTCCGGCGGCGGCGGAGCCGGTGTAGGCGAAGTCGCTTTGGACGGCGGCGGCGTAGGCGGCGCCGCGCAGGGCCTGGGTGGCGAAGACGCTGGGCGCATCGGGATTGGGGAAGGCGGCGAGATCGGAATCGGGGTTGGCGGGCATGCCGGTCCAGGCGACGAAGGGATGGTCGCCGGCGGCTTGGAGGCTGAGGTCGTAGACTTGCTGGCTGGCCATGCTGGCCTGGATGACGTCGGTGAATTGGCCGGCGGCGGCCAGGATGCCGGCGCGGCTGATGCCATTCCAACTGTTGAGGGTGCAGGGGCCGAAAATCAACTGGTTGGGGCGCGATTGGCGCAGCGCGGCGCTGACGATGGAGAAGTATTTCTGGGCGTAGGCGGCGAGGAAGCCGTTGAGGTCGGACTTGACTTGGGGATTGGCGGTGGCGAGGGCGGCGTCGTCGGCGCCGACCCAAGGATGGCGTCCGTCTTCGTCGAGCAGGCCGGTGCCGGTGGCGTAGCCGCCGTCATCGCCGAAGCTGGTGTAGCTGGAGCCCCAAGCCTGGTTCAAGGCGGCGATGCTGCCGTATTTCGCCTGGAGCCAGGAGGCGAGCGCGTACTTGGTGTAGACGGTGGGGTTGGAATAGGTTTGGCCCAGATGGGGGTTGGCGGATTGGGCGAAGTTGGTGGAGAGGGCGAGCCAGCCGATGTTGGAGGAGTTGCGGGCGGCGGGCAGGTCGGGGCCGGGGCCGAAGCCCCAGAGGTCGTCGAGGTCGTCCATGGCGGTGCCGATGAGCCAACTGGAGCTGGCTTCGGCTGGGCTGGTCTGCGCCGCCAGCGAAGCTTGGGTGTAGAGGGCGAAATCGGGGTCGAAGACGTCGGGCAGGGTGTCGCCGCGGTAGTTGGTGTAGACGGCGTCGAGGCCGGCAACCAAATCCTTGACCGGGGCTGGAGCGAAGCCGCCGGCATTGCGCAAGCTGTAATATGCGGGACGGAGAATCGCCACCCAGGGCATGGGCTCGGCGGTCTCGTAGCTGCCGTCCTGGTTCACCGGCACGACGTAGGCGGACGAGTATTCGGCGGTGGAGTTGAAGCCCCAGGCGCGAAGGCGGCGCACGGCTTGCAGGCCCCAGGTGGCGAGGCTGCCGTACTTGGCCAGGGTGAAGGCGGTGCCGGCGGAGGTGTCGGTGTTGAGGTCCACGGCGAAGACGCCGAGCATCCAGAAGGGGTGGCCGGCGGGATCCACGAACGTCCAGCGCGCGCCGACTTTCTGCACGCGAAAAAAGCCGCTGGCCTGGGCCAGGGTGACCGAGCTGAGGCCGCCGTATTGGTCGAGCGCGAGCGGAGCGGGGGGGGCGGGCGCGGCGGCGCCAGCGGTGCTGGGCGGGGCGGCCGCGATGGAAGAGCCGGGCGCGAGGCTGCCGACGAGGGTGGCGGTGCCGCCGAGCAGCGACTGCAAGCCGCTGCCGTCATAGAACGCGAGGCTGACGCGGCCGCCGACGCCGACGCTGGCGGCGAGAGGTCCGCTGGCGCTCAGGAGCGTGCCGGTGAGGGTGAGTTGGCCGGTGGCAGGATTGTCTTGGGCCTGGCTGAGCAGGACTTCGCCAGCCATGGGGCCGGGGGCGCCTGCGGCGCCGGATTGAACCAGGAGCCAGAGCGGGGTCGGGGTCGAGACCGCGAAGGCTCCGCCGCCCAGGCTGGTGAGCGCGATGGCGGCGCCGGTGCCGGAGGCGAGGGTGTAGCGGCCGGAAAACTGGAGGCCGCCGGTGCCGTAGCCGCTGCCCTCAAGCCAGCAGAGATTCGACTGGCAATCGTCAAAGGCGGCGGTGACCTGCTGCCCTCCGCTGCCGCGGAAATGGAGTTGGTCGTAGGAGCCGCCGAGGACCAGCGATGCTTGCGCGCCAAGGGAAGCCGCCAAGACAAGCAGCATGAACACGAAACGAAGATGACCTCGCATGATTCCCGATCATCGGAGAATCCTGAGCGGGAAACCACTGATTGCATGGGCATTTTTCGGCCAGGCTGGAGGACAGGCAGAAACCTGTCCTGGCGGACAGCATGGCACGGCCAGCTTTTTGCGGGGCTTCGCCCCGGGCCTCCCGTTGGTGGCCGCCCCTCGCCCCCGGTTTCGGTCGGGCGAGGGTGGCCGAAGGTTGGCAAAAATGTACTTGAATTAAGTGGCGGAACTACTCTGGTTCCATGAAGCCGTTCAAGACCGTTCATACCACGATTTGTTTCTTTTCCTACCCCGCTGGTTGCCGCGAATACGCGGTCGCGTTGCGTTGGTCGGCGGGGGAAAGACGTGCTTTTCCTTGCGCAATACGACCGCTGGCGTTGCCGGGCCAAGCACGCGGTGCCGCGGTTCGCGCTCAAGACCGGGCCATGTTGGACGATTCGGCAATCCCGGTTGTATGCTCAATTGAAAATCGCCGAGGAATGCCCGGATATGGGTCCATCTTGCGCTCCATGGTAAATTGATCTGGAGCGCAGCCAGCGGCTGGCACATGCCGAACAGCCCACTAGATTTTTGGCGGAGTCACTGGGCGCGGCCTCGCGCGATCCTCGGGGCTGAGGATAGCGCAATTGTGCGCAAAGTTCGAGAGGACTGTTCTTGAGTTGGGGACGATTGGTGGAGATATGCTGCGCATTCGTTTGGCTTTTTTTTGCAATTTGGGCCGGAACCTGCACAATCTGGCTCTTGTGGAGGCCCAAAGCGACTTGCGCGCTTGCTGGGGCACGATTTATACCGCGCAGCAGGCCCTTGAGCAGCTCCTTGGGACCGATTGGTTTCTGCCAGCGCTGAAGACCGCTTCCGAGTCTGGCCATAATCTCATCGCGGCGCTGAAGGCCATAACCGATCGGCAGATTGATTTCGGGGGCGCGGTGCCGGATTTTGTGGGCCACATTAAGGCATACAACTTGGCGGTCGCGCTCAGCGAGTTCAACACCGTCCTGAACGCGGAGTTCTCGCATTCTGACACGTTTTTCGTCAGCCAAAAGGCTGGGTTTGACACGACTGTTTTGATAGACAGCGCGGAGCGCATGTTTCCTGCGGACCTTGGTGCAAAGGTTCCCGTCGCGGTGCAAGAGATCAGGGCCGCAGGAAAGTGTCTCGCGTTCGAGATGCCGACCGCCGCCGGGTTCCATACGATGCGGGCACTGGAGGCAGTTGTGCGCGTCTATTGCGCTGCGGTCGGCGCTGAGGTGCCGCCTGCTGACCAGCGCAACTTGGGCGTCTACGTCAAAAATATCGAGGCCAAGAGTGGCCCGGACGACCCGGTGGTCGCGACGCTTCGGCAGATCAAGAATCTACACCGGAATCCACTGGTCCATGATGTCACCATTGATCTAAGGGAGGCGGTCGGTCTCTTCGGTATCGCCAATAGCGCCATCGGTGCGATGCTAAAGGCAATTCCCGCGCAGGGTGACGCACAGCTTTCGTTCGGACATGTGGCTGCCATCCGCGGCGGCAATGCGTAGACTCTGCCGGGCGTATCCTCCTAGGCTCCCGCGGACGCCCTTGGATTTCATTGCCCGCGGCGTGCTCACCACACCCAAGGCCGAAGCCCTTCCCGCCCCGAAACCCGCTGGAAAGCCGCGCTAGTTCCCGCCCTTCCCGCCGTCTCCTTGGCATTCCCGTCTTTTCAGTTTGCCTAGTGTGTTGTTGCCCGAAAAATGCTGGCCGGCAGCGAGGCGGGAGCGGGTGCGGGACCCCGCCCCCGACCTCGATTTTGCCGCGCGCGGCGACTCGGTCGCTGCCGAAAATTGCTTGCCGTGGATTGCGGGCAGTTCAGCGGCTTTGGCTGGCGGGGATGATCTGCGGCATGATGCCGTTGGGGTCTGGGCGGGCGAGATCGGCGAAGCGAATGGCGCGGGTGGTGTTGCCGGCGCCGATCTGGATGGCTTGGCCGGCGCCCACGGACGAGCTGGCGCCGTTGCCCAGGAGGGCACGGACCGAGCCGGCGAGCACGCCCATGCCGGCTTGCGAGCTGGCCACGTTGACCACATAGCTGCTGTTCGGCCCAGGCACGAAGGTCTCGCCCTGGGGCGTGGTCACGCGCACGTTGCCGACCACGAGCGCATTGCCCTGGGTGAGGTTCAGGGTATTGCTGCCGCCGGGGAGCGTGGCGCTGCCGGCGCCGGCGATCTCGATGGCGCCACCGCCTTGGGTGGGCGTGAGCAGGACGACGCCGCCGGCATCGGTGGTGACGACGTCGCCGGGGAGGATGGCGGTGCCCGGCAGCAGCGGAGCGCCGTCAAGGTAAGCGCCGCGGGTGCCGGGGCCGGCGAAAAAGCTGCCATCCGGCTGGGCAACGAGCGCGACGCCGAGCGCCAGCAAGAGCAAGCCAGAAACCCGCATGGCTTGATTATCGGCGGAAATTATTGGCCGCTGGAGATCTTTGCGCGCGCGGCCTTGACCTGATCGGCGAAGGCGTCGAGCGCCTTGACGATCACCTGCTGCTCCTTGGCGGCCTCGACGTAATCCTTCTGCTCGATGGCTTCACGGATTCCGGGGAGCGTTTTAACGCCGTAGCCGGTGTAGAAGCCAGGCGCATAGATTTGGTGCTGGTACCAGGGGCGGCGGGGCAGGCCGGCGGCGTCGAGCAGTTTGCGCTCGCTGGTGTAGAGCAACTGGTTGAGCTGGGCGCGCTGGGCGGCGGGTTCGGCGTAGAGGCTGCCGCTGGCGGCGGCGGCGGCCATGGCTTGGTCGTAGTCGCGAGCCGCGCCGCCGAGATCGCCGACGGCTTGCTCGAGCGGCTTGAAGTCGAAGCCGGGGGCGCCGGCTTGCTGCTTGTACTCGGCTTCGACCTCGTCCTGGTACTGCTTGACGTTGTCGGCGAAGCCGCCGAACTGGAGGGGCAGCACGTCGGCATCGGCCAGGCGCATCACCGCCGTGCCCATGGTCTGGGCGAGGGCGCGGCCGAACACGAAGGTGCCGTCGGAGAAGTGGGTGTACCAGTAGAAGTCGTCGTAGATGGAGTGGTAGACGCCGCCGCCGCCCTCGCCGCCGTAGCCGAGGTTGGCGCTGGCGATGCCGAGATGCTGCAGGAAGGGCGAATAGTCGGAGCCCGAGCCCAGGGCGCCGATGCGGAGATCGGGGCCATCCATGACAGCGGCCTTCTGCAGCGGGGTGCGGGCCGCGTCCAGGCGGTGCTTCTGGTCCTTCGCCCAGACCGAGGTGCCAGTTTCGGGATCGGTGATGTCCTGGGCGACGAGATTCAAGAAATGCTGCAGGGTCTGGCTGCCTTCGAGGTTCAAGTAGCCTTTGCCGTTGGTATCGCTGTTGAAATACGCGACCGCTTTCTGCTGCAACTCGGCGGCGTGGGTTTCGGCCCACTCGGTCGAGCCGATGAGGGAGGGCTCTTCGCCGTCCCAGGCGGCATAGATGATGGTGCGCTTGGGGCGCCAACCTTGTTTGAGCAGCAGGCCGAGGCTGCGGGCTTCTTCGATGAGGGCCGACTGCCCGCTAAGGGGATCGTCGGCGCCGTTCACCCAGGCATCGAGATGGTTGCCGCGGATGACCCATTGGTCGGGGAACTCGCTGCCCGGGATGGTGGCGATGACGTCGTACAGATTGGCCAGCCCCCAGTTGAACTTCAGCGCCATGTGCACCTGGGCGGGGCCGGGGCCGACGTGGTAGGTGATCGGCAGCGCGCCGCGCCAGGCGTCGGGCGCGACCGGCCCGGCCAGCGCCTTCAGCAAGGGCAGGGCATCGGCGTAGGAGAGGGGCTGGGTGGGGATTTTCTGGAGGTTGGTGACTTGATCCAGCGGCAGGCGCTTGGCGCCGGGCACCGAGCCCCAGCCCGGGGTCTCGGGATCGCCGGGGTACTGCTCCATCTCCATGACGCTGCCGCGCTGCACGCCCTGGTCGGGGCGGTAGGCGCCGTCGGGGAAGACGTCGCCCTGGTAGTAGCCGTCGTCGCGGGGATCGGAGTAGATCAGGCAGCCGACGGCGCCGTGCTGGTAAGCGAGCTTGGGCTTGATGCCGCGCCAGCTCTGGCCGTAGCGGGCGATCACGATCGCGCCCTTGACGCTCACGCCCATCTTCGCCAACTGGTCGTAGTCGGCGGGGACGCCGTAGTTGACATAGACGAGCGGGGCGGTGACGTCGCCGTCGGGGCCGTACATCACCATGGTGGGCAACTGGCCGGACTGGCCCGAGGTGGGATCCGCGGCGAAGGCGGGCTCCTTGAGCACGGCTTCGTATTTGCCGGGAGCGACCAGCTCGACCTTGCGCTCGATCGGGGTCGGGTAGAGGGTCTGGAACTGCTCGATGCGGGCGTCCAAGCCAAACGACTGGAACTGGTGCAGCACCCATTCGGCATCCTGATGCTGGCGCTCGGTGCCGACGTTGTGGGGATAGGCGCTCAGGTATTGCATGTTGGCGCGGATGTTCGCGGGCTGGGGCAAGGCGCGGAACTTCTGCTCCCAGCCGGTCTGGGTGGCGCTGTCGGACGCCGAGTACCCGAACAGCGGCGCTGCCGGAGCGGCGTGCATCGCCATGGTCGCCGCCGCCACCGCTACCACCGCCACGGTGGCGATGCCCGCCACCCATCTGGATGCTGACATGAGCGTTGCCTCCCCTTCCCGTTGCCGAGCGTTTGGAGCTGCCGGACCGAGAAGGAACAGCATACCCCGGTTAATGCCCGATGGCGAGCTAAGTTCGTTGTCCACAGACTGGGGACACGGTGAAGCCGCAGCATCGAAATCTTCTCCGGCAGGAGTTCGGCCGCTACCGCGGCTGGATCGGGCTGGCGCTGGCGCTGGGGGCGGCGACGGCGGCGGCGGGCGCGATCGAGCCGCTGTTTCTGCAATACCTCACCGACCTGCTGGTGCGAGCCGGGGCGCATGCGCCGGCGGCGCGGGGGCGTGATTTTGCGGCGGCGATGACGGCGATCGGGCTGCTGGGGGCGGTGCTGGCGGCGCAGCGCGGGCTGCAGACGGGGGCGGGCGCGGTGGTGAACCGCATCCGGTTCGGCTCGAGCTTCGACCTGTCGTCGCGCGTGCTGCGGCAGCTCTATGCCCAGCCGCTGAGCTTCCACCAGCAGAGCGGAGCGGGCTATGTGCTGACACGGGTGGATCGCGGCATCGCCGCCCTGGGACAACTGACCAGCGATCTGCTGCAATCGCTGCTGCCGAACAGCATCAACCTGGTGCTGATGCTGGCGCTGCTGCTGCGGCTCTCGCCGCGGCTGGCCTGGGTGGCCATCGCGCCGATGCCGCTGTTCCTGTGGGCGACGGCGGCGGGGTCGGGACGGGTGCGCGAGCACGAGGAAGCGGTGCAAGAGGGCTGGAGCCGGCTCTACAGCCGGGTAAGCGAGGTGCTGAGCGGCATCAAGACGGTGAAGTCGCTGGCGGGCGAGGAACTCGAGATCGCCGAGTACGGGCGGCAGGCGCGGGGCATCTTCGGGCGGCTGTGGAAACTGGTTTGGGTGGAAGAGGGGTTCGGGCAGGCGCGGAGCGCGGTGGCGCTGGGGGCGCGGCTGGGGGTGGGAGGCTACGGCTGCTGGCTGGTGATGGCGGGCAGGCTCACGCCGGGCGCGTGGGTGGCGGCCACGAGCTATGCGGCGCTGCTCTACGGCCCGCTGGCGGGGCTGGCCGCGACGTTCGCATCGGTGGCGCGGCAGTGGGTGGCGGCGGGGGTGGTGCTGGATTTCCTCGGGGGCGAGGCGGCCGCGGCGGCGAGCGCGGGGGCGGCGGCGGCGCGGCTGGAGCGGCTGCGGGGCGAGATCGTGTTCGAGCAGGTGAGCTATGCCTATCCGGCCATGGAGGGCGCGACGCCGCGGTACGCCATTGACGGCCTGAGCTTCCGCGTCGAGGCCGGAGAAACCATCGCGGTGATCGGCCCCAGCGGCGGCGGCAAGACCACGCTGATGGATCTGCTCCTGCGCTTCCACGACCCCTGCGAGGGGCGCATTGGGCTCGACGGCCGCGACCTGGCCACGATTGCGCCGGCGGATGTGCGCAAGCAGATGGCGGTGGTCTTGCAAGACCCGCTGCTGCTGGAGGGCACGATCGCCGAGAACCTGGCCTATGGCGCGCCCGATCCGGCGCGCATCAGCGAAGCCAAGCTGCGCGCCGCCCTGCGCACGGCGCAGGCCGAGGAGTTCGTGGCGCGGCTGCCGCAGGGGCTCGACACCCGGCTGGGGGAGCGCGGGGCGCGGCTCTCGGGCGGGGAGAAGCAGCGGCTGGCGATTGCGCGGGCGCTGCTGCGCGATCCGCGCATCCTGATCCTCGACGAAGCCACCGCCCATTTGGACGCGGCCAGCGAGGAAGCCTTGAACCAAGCGCTGCGGGCGCTGATCGCCGGGCGGACGGCGCTGGTGATCTCGCACCGGCTGGCGACGCTGCTGCCGACCGACCGCATCTTCGTGCTGGCCCGGGGACAACTGCAGGAGCAAGGCCCGGCGGCCGCGCTGGCGGCGAGCGGGGGGTTTTATGCGCAGTGGGCGGGCGGGACGCCCGCGGTCCCAGCTTGAGGGCGCAGCGGGCGGGCGGGACGGCGGCGGTCCCAGCTTGACGGCGCAGCGGGCGGGCGGGACGGCGGCGGTCCCAGCTTGAGGGCGCAGCGGGCGGGCGGGACGGCCGCGGTCCCAGCTTGACGGCGCAGTGGGCGGGCGGGACGGCCGCGGTCCCAGCTTGACGGCGCAGTGGGCGGGCGGGACGCCCGCGGTCCCAGCTTGACTACGCAGTGGGCGGGCGGGACGCCCGCGGTCCCAGCTTGCGGGACGGCGGCGGTCCCAGCTTGACGACGCAGCGGGCGGCGCTAGGTGCCGCCGGTGGTGAAGGGGGCCTTGGCGCCGGAGACGACCTTGAAGGTCAGCTCCTTCTCGCAGTGATCGCACTCCATTTCGTACTTGCGGGTGATGAGGCAGCGCATGTACTCGTCGGGCCCGGGATAGATGTTATACACGCGCTGGCATTCCGGGCACTCGACGGCGAGGATCGAACCGCTCATGCGGCCATTTTACTCCGGCTTGCGGGCGCCGCGTTCGAGTGGGTGGGCGGCATCGTAGACCTCCATCAGCTTGCGGATGTCGGTGTGGGTGTAGCGCTGGGTGGTGGCCAGGCTGCGGTGGCCGAGCATCTCCTGGATGGCGCGCAGATCCGCCCCCTCGCCCAGCAAGTGGCTGGCGAAGGCATGCCGCAGCGCGTGCGGATGCAGATCGAGTGGCAAGCCGAAGGCGAGGGCGCTGGCCTTGACCATGCGAGCCACCGAGCGCGGGGTGAGGCGCTTTCCGCGCAAGTTGAGGAACAAGGCGCGCTCTTTGCGGGCGACGCCGGCCAGCTTCGCCCGCGCAGCCAGGTACGACTCGAGCGCGTCCTTCGCCTTGCCCCCGAAGGGCACCAGGCGCTGCTTGCGGCCCTTGCCGGTGACGCGGAGCGTCATCTCGCTGAAATCCACATCGCCGAGGTCGAGGCCGGTGAGCTCGCTGACGCGCACGCCGCAGCCGTAGAGCACCTCGAGCAGGGCGTGGTCGCGCTCGGGAAACGCAGCCGAGGCGGGCATGGGCTCGTCGAGCATGCGGTTCACCTGCTCGGTGGTGGGGAACTGCGGCAGCTTGCGGCCGAGCTTGGGCGAGGCCAGCAGGCGGGCGGGGTTCGAGGGGATGTAGCCGCGATCGGCGCAGTAGGCGAAGAGCGAGCGCACCGAGGACAAGTGGCGGGCCACGGTGGTCTTGCCGCAGCCCTGGGCGTACAGGGCGGCCAAGAAGTCGCGGATGCGGGCCGGGGTGAAGGCGGAAAGATCGGAGTCGGGGCCGGCGAAGGCGGCGAATTGGCGCAGGTCCACGCCGTAGTTGCGCAGGGTGTGCGGGCTGGCGTTGCGTTCGGCGCGCAAATGGCCGTCGAGGTACTCGGCGGTGGCGGCGGCCAGGGTCATGCCGGGACCTCCTCCGCGACCAGCCAGGATTCGGCCGCGGCCAGCGCGGCGGAGCACTGCTGCTGGTGGCGGGCCGCGCGGTCGCGAACGGGGGCGGGGAGCGCGGGCAGCAGGTCGAGGGTGATGTTGGCGGGGGCGTAGTGCTGCAGCGGGCTGCGGGTGATGTAGTGGAGGAGCGAGCCCAAGGCGGTGGCGCGCGGCGGCGGCTGGAGCGGCTCGCCGGCAGCAGCGGCAGCGGCGAAGCGGCCGGCGAGCAAGCCGGTGGCGATGGCTTCGACATACCCCTCGGTGCCGCACAACTGGCCGGCGACGAACAGGCTGGGCTGGGCGCGCAAGCGCAGGCCGCCGTCGAGCACGGCGGGGGCGAGCAGATAGCTGTTGCGGTGCACCTGGCCGAAGCGCAGAAAGCGGGCGCGCTCGAGGGCGGGAACGAGGCGCAGCACTTCGGCCTGGGTGCCGAAGCGGAGGTGGTTCTGGAAGCCGACGAGGTTGTAGGAATCGGCGCGCAGGTTCTCGCGGCGCAACTGCACCACGGCATAGGGCTCGCGGCCGGTGCGGGGATCGGGCAGCCCGACCGGCTTCATGGGCCCGAAGCGCAGCGTTTCGGGGCCGCGGCGGGCGAGTTCCTCGAGCGGCAGGCAGGCTTCGAAGAAGCGAGGCTCCTCGAAGGCGCGCAGCGGATACGATGGGGCGGCGGCCAAGGCGCGGTAGAAGCGCTCGAATTCGAGGCGATCGAGCGGGCAATTCAAGTAATCCTGGTCGCCGCCCTTGCCGTAGCGCGAGCCGGAGTAGGCGCGCTCGCGAGCGATCGATTCCGCCTCGACGATGGGGCTGATGGCGTCGTAGAAATAGAGGTGCGATTGGCCGGTGAGCCGCGCCAGGGCTTGGGCGAGGGGGCCGGAGCAGAGGGGGCCGGCGGCGAGCACGGTGATGGGGTCGGGGGGCAGCGCGGTGGCCTCTTGGCGCCGGATGCGGATGCGCGGATGGGCGGCCAGCGCGCGCTCGATGGCGGCGGAGAAGCGCTCGCGATCCACGGCCAGGGCTTGGCCGCCGGGGACGGCGGCCTGATCGGCGCAGGCCAGCAGCAGCGAGCCGGCGCGGCGCAGCTCCTGCTTCAGCAGCCAGGGGGCGGAGTTGGGCGCCTCCGACTTGAGCGAGTTCGAGCAGACGAGCTCGCCGAGGGCCGCGGTCTGGTGGGCCGGGGTGGAGACGCGGGGGCGCATCTCCCAGAGCTCGACCTGGAGGCCGCGCTGCGCCAATTGCCAGGCCGCTTCGGGCCCGGCCAGGCCGCCGCCGATGACGCGCACGGGCACAATCAGATCCCCATGATGTGGTAGCCGCTGTCCACGAAGACGGTGTCGCCGGTGACGCCGCGGCCGAGGTCGCTGAGCAGGAACAGGGCGGTGTCGCCGACCTCGGCCGGATCGGTGGCGCGGCGCAGCGGGGCGCGCTCGGCCACGTGGTCGAGAATCGAGGTGAAGCCCTTGATGGCGCGGGCGGAGGCGGTCTTGACGGGTCCGGCCGAGATGGCGTTGACGCGGATGCGGCGGGGCCCCAGCTCGCTGGCCAGGTAGCGCACCGAGGACTCGAGCGCCGCCTTGGCCACGCCCATGACGTTGTAGTTGGGCACGGCGCGGGTGGCGCCGAGGTAGCTGAGGGTGACGATGCCGCCGCCGTCGGCCATCAGGGGGGCGGCGTGGTGGGCGACGGTGACCAATGAATAGGCGCTGATGTCGAGCGCGAGGGTGAAGCCGGCGCGGCCGGTCTGCTCGAAGGCGCGCTCGAGATCCTGCTGCTGGGCGAAGGCGATGCTATGCACCACGCCATCGAGGCGGATGCGGTCGGCGGCGAGGCCGGCGAAGAGGGCCTCGACGGAGGCATCCTGGCCGACATCGCAGAGGGAGATGCGGCGGGCGCCGAGGTCGCGGCCGAGATCTTCCACCGATTTCTTCACCCGTTCGGCTTGATAGGTGAGGACCAGCTCGGCGCCCTCGCGGCGCAGCGATTGGGCGATGGCGTAGGCCAAGCTCCAGCGGTTGGCAATGCCCATCACCAGGATGGTTCTTCCTTGCAAAAGCGGCATGCGTACCCAGTATATTGAACGTATGCGTCTCGTTGCCGTTTTCGCCGCGCTGCTGGTCGCCGCGCAGGCCGCCCCCAAGCCCGGACTGGAGAGCGGCGCGCCGCTGCCGGCGAACCTGCGGGGCGAGGTGATGATCCTCGTCTACCACAACTTCGGCAAGGACGCGCGCTGGGGGCGCTCGTTCCCGAGCTTCGACTCCGACCTCGAGCGGCTGGACGCGGCCGGCTACCGCCCGGTCACGCTGCGGCAATACGTCAGCGGCGACTTCACGCTGCCGGCCGGCACCACGCCGGTGGTGCTGACCTTCGACGACGGCTCGAAGTTCCAGGTGCGCTTCACCGCCGACGGCCAGATGGATCCCGACTGCGCCTTGGCGCATTGGATGGCGTTCGCGAAGACGCATCCGGAGTTCCCGGTGCACGGGACGTGGTTCATCAACCCGGGCACCGATCCGTACGCCCAAAAAGATTTCGTGAAGAAGAAGCTCGAGCTGCTGGTGTCGCTGGGCAGCGAAATCGGCAACCACACGCTGACGCACCCCTACCTCAACAGGATCTCCGACGCCGCCATCAACCGCGAGATCGGCCTGGGGCAGTACGACATTGACCGCTGGCTGCCCGGCTACGAGGTGACCAGCTTCGCGCTGCCCTTCGGCATCGCGCCCAAGAACTACGAGCTGGCGGTGGAATCGTCGTGGACGGGCGCGCCAGCGCCGCGCCGCCCCGAGATCACGGTGCGCTGGCATTACAGCGCGGTGGTGCTGGTGGGCTCGGGCCCGGCGGGCTCGCCGTATGTGGAAGGGCTGAACGGGGCGAAGCTGCCGCGCATCCAAGTGTTCACGCCGGAATTCGACAAGTGGATGACGTATTTCGAAAAGCACCCCGGCCGGCGGCTGGTGAGCGACGGGGAGCGGCACGCGGCCGGCAGCCTGGCGCGCACGGCTACCCACGCCGCGGCCCCCGCGTTATACTAGGCCCTCTATGGCCTACGTGATTGCCGAGCCCTGCATTGGAGTGAAGGACAGCGCCTGCGTGGACGCTTGCCCGGTGGATTGCATTCACCCGAAGAAAGACGAAGGCGAGCACGAGGGCGCGCAGCAACTGTTCATTGATCCGGTGGAGTGCATTGACTGCGGGGCGTGCGTGCCGGTGTGTCCGGTGTCGGCCATCTTTGCCTTGGACGACCTGCCGGAGCAGTGGAAGGGCTTCGCGGAGAAGAACTCGACCTATTTCGGACGCTGAGCGGCGGCTTGCAGGCGCAGGTGCTCGGGCGGACGCAGCAGGGTGCGCGCTAAGTTGTACGCGAAGAGCGTGAAGGCACCGACTTCCAGCGCCGCCGAATACGGCAGCCACGCCCAGGCCAGGGGCAGCCAGCCCGGGTAGGCGAGGACCTCGCCCAGCACCCGCAGGGCGCAGCCGGCCTCGAGCGCGGCCAAGGCGCAGAGCATCAGCCGCGGACTATACAAGGCGCGCATGCCGGAGAAGGCCGGGAGCACGCGCGGGCCGACGGTGAGCACCATGCCGGCGATGAAGCCGACGGTAAGCGCATGGCGTCCGGCGCCGGCCGCGCCGGTAGCCGCGGGCGCCAGCGCGGCCCACAGCTCGAGCGCGGCGGCGAGGGCGAGCCACCCGTAGGCGACGCGCAGGAAGACGGGAAAGCTGGGGTGAATGCCCTGGGTCTTTGCAGGCTGCACGGAGCCGCGAAACGGGCCCAGGCAGATGCCGGCGGCCAGCGCCAGCAGCAGCCAGACCAAGGCGGCGAGGACGGGGAAGCCGATCAGCGCGGCGACGGCGCCAACGGCGACGAAGGCCGCGAGCGCTCGGGGAGCGCGCTCGGGAGCGGCGCGGAAGCCGGCGAAGATCGGCAGCCAGCGGGTGCTGAAGCCGAGCACGAAGGGCACCAGGAACGCCCAGGTCATCAGGGCGACCAAGCGCGAATCCCAGGCGGCAGACAGCACCGACCCGGCGCCGCGAGCGGCCGCGGCAATGGCGGCCGCGAGGTTGAAGGCCAGCACCAGCAAGAAGCCCGTGGCACCGGCGAGGACCAGCAGCATCCAGCCGGGCGTGCGAGGGCGCGGGGCGCCGGGCGGGCGCGGATGGGCGCGGCGCAGGCTGGAACGGAAGACCGAGTACGCACCCAACTCGACCGCGGCCGAAAGCGGCAGCAGCACGCGCCAATGCCACGCCGTGAGGCCCACCAGCCAACGCAGCGACACGCCCGCGGTCCAGAGGGCCCAACAGAACCACGCCCAAGGGATGCGGATGCGCGAGCCGCTCTGGCGCGTCAAGGAATGGAAGCCGATGCCGAGGATGAAGCTGCCCACCCAGCCGAAGACTTCGGCGTGGCCATGAGCCTGCAGCCAGGCGGGCGATATTGCGAGGCTGGCGTGGCGCTGGCTGATGCCGAGCAGATTCCAAAGGCCGAGGAAGCTGCCCGGACCCAGCAAGAACACCAAGCCCGAGGCCAGGAACGCCATCAGCAGGCGCGAGAGATGGCGTTCGTAGGCGGCGGTATCGCCCAATAGCGGCAGTGCAGGCTCAGCAGCGGGCGCCGGCATGATCCCGACTCGACTGCTCCAGCTCCAAGGCACGCGGGAACAGGACATTGTTCTCCAAGTGCACATGCTGGCGCAGATCGCGATCGAAGGACTCAAGGCCCCGGTAGAGGGCGCGGAAGGTGGCACAGGCATCGGGCGGAGGGGTGAAGTCGCCGCTCACCCGCCGCATCTCGGCGAGATCGCGGCCGGAGTGCTCATGCTCGGCCAGCATCCTGGCCACGGGCTGCGCCAGGGTCTCGAAGCCTTGCGCCGCGGGGCGCTCGCCGGGGCGGGGTGCGGCCAGGCGCTGGATCGCGGGAAACAGGATGAGCTCTTCCTTGGCCATGTGCTGCGAGAGTTCTGCGGCCATGGCCGCGAAGCTGTGCCGCAGATCGAGCAACTCGGCGTGGCGCTGGCCATGGGCGGCCACCACTTTGTCGAGCCAGCGCTCGAGGCTGGGCAGCTCGCGCCGCACGTAGGCATGGTGGACGCGGACGATGTGCTGGATCAGCGCCGCGAGCGGCTCGGTTTGCCAGTGCTGATCCGCGGGCTTGGGCAGGGTCCGGCCGAACTCGAGCGCGTCGAGCACTTCGCGCTCGTCGAGGCCCTTGCTGGCGCAGGCGGCGTGCAGGGACTGCTTGCCGCCACAGCAGAAATCGAGGCCGAGGCGCTCAAACACGCCGGCGGCGCCGGGCACCTCGAGGGCCAGTTCGCCCAGGCTGCGGTTTTCGGAAATGGTGGTTTGCTCCATGAAATCCTCCCATTCCGAGCTTGGCGCGGGCGCGGCGGCGGGGCTATGACTTCAGTCACACTTCCAATTCGGCCTCGCGGCCCAGGCCTTCGCGGTCCAGGATTTCGATGGCGCGGGGGCGGAGGCGGACGAGGCCTTCGGCCTGGAAGCGGCTGAGGTTCCTGGAGACCACTTCGCGCACGGTGCCCAGGTCGAGCGCCAGTTCTTGATGGGTGGCAGAAACCAGCGGCGGCCCGCAGGCGGGGCGGGTCTGCTCGAGCAAGAGCCGGGCCAGGCGCTGGCGGACGCCGCCAAAGGTGACGGCTTCGAGCAGACCGACCAGCGCCCGCAACCTGCGGCCAAAGACGGCGAGCGAGGCGAGCGCCACCTGGGGATGCTCGAGGCAAACCGCCAAGAACTCCTTGCGGCCGAGGAACAGGGCTTCGACGGCGCTGGCCGCTTGCACGGAGGCCGGATAGGGACCGCCGTCCACCAGCGGAACCTCGGCGACGGTGGCGGGGGCGTGCTCGATGTGGATGGTCAGCTCGCGGCCGGCGGGGGAGAGCTTGAAGATGCGCACGGTGCCGGCGGCGATGATGAAGACGCCGGCGCAGGCTTCGCCCTCGCGGAAGAGCTCGGCGCCGGGCTGGTAGCGGAACGGCCGCGTGTGCCGCGCCAGCGCCGCCAAGGCCGGCGCCGGCAGCTCGGCGAACATGGAGAGCTGCGACAGCAGCTTGGCGGCCGCGCTTTCTGGAGCGGAATCCATGTCTTATTGTGACCGCCGTCACAGACGAATTACAATCAGGTCGGCACCGTGGAGGCGGAGGATCGCTTATGGATCGAACCCCAACCGTGAATGGCGGCGCGCGCCGCGGCCTGCTGGTTTCTTCGGGCTGGATTCAGGCGGGCGCGGCGGTGGTGCTGTTCGGCTTCTTCGTGATGGGCCTGCTGGCCTACCGCACCTACACCGCCGAGCCGCCGATCCCGGCGCGGGTGACCGCGCCCGACGGGGCGGTGCTGTTCACCGGGGCGGAGATCACCGCCGGCCAGCAGGTGTTCCTCAAGAACGGGCTGATGGAATACGGCTCGATCTTCGGCCACGGGGCGTATCTCGGCCCTGACTACACCGCCGACTACCTGCATCGCGCCGCGCTGGCGGTGGAGGCCGCCTACGGCGGCCCCGACGCGGGCCCGGCGCACGCGCTCACGGTGCTGGATTTCAAGACCAACCGCTACGATGCGGGCAGCGGCACGCTGCCGTTCTCGGCCGCGCAGGCGGCGGCGTTTCATCAGCTCGAGGCGTACTACGGGCAGTACTTCTCCGATCCGAATTCGGACCATGGATTGCGTCCCGGCGCGATCACCGCGCCGGCGGAGCTCCACCAGATCACGGCGTTCTTCGCCTGGACGGCGTGGGCGGCGGCCGCGAACCGCCCGCATGAGGTCTATTCCTACACCAACAACTGGCCGCCGGAGCCGCTGGTCAACAACGCCCCCACCGCCAACACGCTGGTGTGGAGCGTGCTTTCGCTGATCGCGCTGCTGGGCGGCATCGGGCTATTGTTCGGCGCTTTCGGGCGCTGGAGCTTCCTCGGCTGGCACGGGCGGGAAGAGCGCTCGATCGCCTTCCGCCCGCCGGATGCGGTGCATCTGACGCCCGCGCAGCGCGCCTGCGCCTGGTTTTTCTTCACCATGGCGGCGCTGTTCCTGCTGCAGGCGCTGCTGGGCGGCGCCACCCAGCACTACCGCGCCGATCTGACCAGCTTCTTCGGCATTGACCTGGGGCGCTGGCTGCCGTACAACATCGTGCGCACCTGGCACGTGCAGCTGGCCATCTTCTGGGTGGCGGTTTCGTATTTGGCGGCCGGCATTTTCCTCACGCCGATGATCGCCGGGCGCGAGCCCAAGCGGCAGCATTGGCTGGCCTACGGCCTGCTGGGGGCGCTGGTGGTGGTGGTGGTGGGCAGCCTGCTGGGCGAGTACGCCGGGGTGATGGGCTGGCTCGGGGAGCTGTGGCGCTGGTTCGGCGATCAAGGCTTCGAGTACTTGGATCTCGGCCGCTTCTGGCAGGCGCTGCTGAGCCTGGGGCTGCTGGCGTGGGTGATGATCCTGTGGCGCGGCATGCGCACCCGCCTGGCGAGCGACCACTGGGGCAACATGCCGTGGCTGTTCTTCTTTTCGGCGCTCTCGCTGCCGGCGTTCTACGCGGTGGGGCTGATCGCGCAGCCGAACTCGAATTTCACCACCGCCGACTTCTGGCGCTTCTGGGTGGTGCACCTGTGGGTGGAGGACTTCCTCGAACTCTTCACCACCATCCTGGTGGCGTACATCTTCGTGCTGCTGGGGGTGGTGCGCGAGAAGGTGGCGCTGCGGGTCATTTACCTCGATCTGCTGCTGTACTCGGCCGGCGGGGTGATCGGGACCATGCACCACCTGTATTTCTCGGGCGAACCGGCCGAGCACATGGCGCTGGGCGCGTTCTTCTCGGCGGCGGAGGTGATCCCGCTGACGTTCCTGACGCTGGAGGCGTGGAGCTTCCTCCAACTCGGCGCGCGCCAGGAAGGGCCCAAGCGCCAGCCGTTCCCGCACCTGTGGGCGGTGATGTTCCTGGTCGCGGTCGGGTTCTGGAACTTCCTGGGGGCCGGGGTCTTCGGCTTCCTGATCAACCTGCCGATCGTTTCCTACTACGAGATCGGCACGGGCCTGACCGCCAACCACGCCCATGCGGCGATGATGGGGGTGTACGGCATGCTGGCGGCGGGGCTGGCGCTGTTCTGCATCCGCTACATGATTCCCGAGCGGCTGTGGTCCGACCGCGCGGCCAAGGCCAGCTTCTGGTCGCTGAACATCGGCCTGGCCTGGATGGTGTTCGCCACCCTGTTCCCGCTCGGCATCTCGCAGCTCTACGAATCGGTGAGCGCGGGCTACGTGCAGGCGCGCTCGCTCAAGTTCCTGGGCTCGCCGATCAACCGCGGGCTGGAGTGGATGCGGCTGCCCGGCGATGCGCTCTTCATCCTGGGGGGCGTGCTGCCGCTGCTGTATTTGTGCTGGCTGGCGGTGCGGCGGCCGCGTGCCGGCGAGGCCGCGCCGCCGGGCGATGCCGTCGAGCCGGTGCTCTTCACCGAAGATCCAGTGGAGTGGGAGAAGGCGGAGGCGTGACGCTGCCGGCCACCGCCTGGCTCTCGGCGGCGTATGCGGCGCTGCTCGCGGCCACCGCCGCCGGGCTGGAATGGGCGGCGAGGCGCGTGCACCGGCGCGCGGAGGCCTACAAGACGGCGGGGTTCCGCTTCGAGCGCGAGCACGACCGCTGGCGCTGCCCCACCGGCAACCTCCTCCACCGCCGTGCGGCCGACCACCACCGCGTGCGCGTCGTCTACCGCGCACCCGCGCATGCGTGCAACGGCTGCTCGCTGAAGCCTCAATGCACCGACTCCGACCACGGCCGCACCCTGGTGCTCACGCCCGAGGCCTGGGTGGGCTCGACCATGGAACGCTTCCACCGCGGTTTTTCGCTGACGCTGCTGCTGCTGGCGGAGTTGATCCTGGGCACCGGATATTGGCTGGGGCCGAACTGGCTGCCGGCGGTGCTGATGCTGGGGCTGGGCGCGGCGGCCTTGCACTTGGCCCAGGGCTTCTTCGCTGCGCCGACGGGAGATTCCTAGATCAGCAAACGCGCACGCGCGCCCAGCCGCGGCAGACGCGCGCCTGCCTCGGCGAGGCGTTGCTGCCGTGCACTTCGACAAACCACTTCACCACGATGCTGGAGTCGACCACCAGCCGGTCGAAGGCTGCGCTCACTCGCGCTCGCGGTCCGCGCGGATGTCGGCGGTGCTGTCGCCGAGCTCGCGGCCGCGCAAGCGATGACGCCATTGGTCGGCAGCCGCACGGGTCTCTGCCCGTGTCATGCTGCCGGAATGGGGCTCGAGGGCCGCATGCAATTCGCCTTGCAGCGAGCGGTGGCTGGCGCGCGCCGTAGCTTTCAGCCTGCGGAGCATGGAGTCGTGGAGATTGCGCAGCAAGACGTCGGCCATATCAAAATGATACCGTTGGCAGCATGGCGGTGGTGGTCCTGCTGCGCGGCGTGAACGTGGGCGGGCGCCGGCGCTTGCGCCCGAGCCTGCTGGCGCAGCGGCTGCGGGCCTACGAGGTGGTCAACATCGGCGCGGCAGGGACGCTGGTGGCGCGCAAGCCGGGGCCGACCGCGTCATTATGCGCGGCCTTGGCCGCCGAGCTGCCATTCGAGACCGCGATCGTGCTGTGCAGCGGTCCTGAATTTCTGCGTGCCGTGAGCGCGCATCCGTTTGGCGAGGATCCCCCGGCAGAAGACGAGACCCGATTTCTGACCATTCTGGCGAAACCGGCGCGGCTGCGCCAGGCTGCGCCATTTCAGTTTCCCGGCGAAGGCGATTGGCTGGTGCGGGTGCTGGCGATCCAGGGGCGGTTCGTGTACGGCGTCTATCGGCGGCACCTGAAGACGATTGGCTGCCTGGCGCAACTCGACCGCATGTGCAGGGTCGCGGTCACCACCCGCAACTGGAACACGGTGCAGGCGGTGGCGAAGGCGCTCAGCGGTACTTGAAGCTCAGGTGGACGGCGCGCTGGCCGCGGATGCGCACCCAGAGGAAGGGGCCGACGCTGGCGAGGCGGATTTGGCGGGCCTCGGCGTAGCGGGCGTACTGGCGCACGGTGCCGGCGATCTCGTGGGAGTCGGTGATGCGGTCGAAGGCGACATCCTGCACTTGGTCGGCGTCGGGGAGGGCGCGCATCTGCTCGAAGACCGCGTCGAGGGCGGAATCGCTGACGATGCAGCTTTCGGTCTTGCATTCGAAGACATCGGCGAGGGCTTCGAGGGCGCTGAACTCGACCGCCTGGGTGAAGCCGACGTAGAGCTTGCGGGGCTGGGCGGCGAAGTGCAGGGGCAGCATGCGCAAGGATTCGAGCAGGGTGAGCGGCATCCAGGTGCGGCACTGGCGCCAGCCCTGGGACTGGGCGAGCGGAAAGGTGGGCCGCGCCCATTGGAGGGCGACGGCGGTGGCGACGGCATCCTCGCCGACCGCGCCCTGGCGCACCAGCCATTCGCCCACGCGGCCGCCGCGGGAGTTGTGGGCCTCGAGCGCCAGCTTGAGCTGGGCCTGATCGATCAAGCCGCGCGAGAGCAGGGTGAGGCCGATGGGAATGCGATGGGGGCGCATGGGGCCGGGAGCGGGCTCATGCAAGATGGCCGCGGCCAGTTTCTGGAAGGCGGATTGGAAGCATTCGGGCGAGCAGCACCAGCCGTGCTGGAGTTGGATGCGCGCCGGCAGCTTGCACCAGGCGCGCAGACCGCTGCGCTCGGTGCAGTCGGGGTTCAGGCAGGCCCAGCGCTGGCGCAAGGACTGGAAGCCTTGGGTCCATTCGTGCCAGCGGCTGCTGCCGATCTGGGCCAAGCGCTCGGCGCCGAGGTCGGGAAAGGCATTGGACAGGGGCAGCGTGGGAGCGGGGTTCCGGGTCATGAGGGAGTCCTTGTAGCAGGCGGGGGCTTATCGGGCCGCGGCGCTGGGCTCGGCGCCGGCCAAGGCGGCGACGCGTTCGCGGCGCTGGACCAGGCGGTTGACGCGCAGGCCGTAGTTGCCGTCCACCACCACCACCTCTCCCCAGGCAATGGTCTTGCCGCCGACCAGCAACTCGACGGGATCATCAATATGGCGGTCGAGTTCGAGCACCGAACCCGGCGACAGATCGGCGACATCGTGCAGCAGCATGTGGCGGCCGCCGAAGCGCAGGGTGACGTCGAGTTCGACATCGAGCAGCATGTCCAATTTCGAGGCATCGCCGCCGCGGCTGCTGCCGGCCTCGGGCAGCGGATTGGGAAAGGCGGAGGGATTCATGCGCTGGCGCAGGCGCTCGCGCAGGCTGGCTTCAAGCGCCAGCTCGAGCTCGAGTTCGATGCCGCTCGCATGCCGGTAGAGCAGGGGCCGGCTGCGTTCCTTGCTTTCGACCAAGCGCCGCAGCGGGCCGACGTGGACGAGCTGGTAGGTGACCTCGCCCCAGCCGGCGGCTTTCAAGCCGGCGGCGGCCACATTCATGAGGCGCCCGATGACTTCGCGCAGGGCGTTTTTCTCGTTGTCGTCGAGGGGATCCTTGCCGGGCTCGGCATCGGCCGGCAGCGGGGGCAGCAGCAGATGCGCCCAAGCACGGGCGGCGGGGCGGGTGAGCTTGATCTGCTGGCTTCCGCCCAGCGAGCCGCTGAGCTCGAGGTGGGCGACCATGTCGAGCGGGTGGGTGGGCAGGCCGGCGGGGGCTTCTTCCTTCTTCCAGGTGTCATCGCCGGCGAGGCCGCGCAGCACCTCGAGGGCGGCATCGCCCCAGACTTCGAGGTAGCCGCGGGTGGGCAGCGACGGGCCTTCGTTGGGGGCAGGGGGCGCGGCGGCGTCGGCGGGTTGCTCGTTGTCGGCCATTTACAAACCTCCCTCGGGCTTTTCCAGGCGCGGCTCGGACTGAATCAGGGCCGCGCGCGCATGTTGGTGGCGGATGGCCTGCGCCTGGAACACGGGGCGGCCAGCGATCTTGAGCAGGCCGGGCCTGTCGGCGGCGTGCGGAAAGGTGAGCACATGGCCGGGCCGCATTTCGACCAACTCGCGGATGCGCACCGGGAAGGGCGGCAGCGCCAGCTCGACCCCGAAGCGCGCGCCCATGAGCTTGTTCTGCAGGCGGGGGCGGACATCGGGATCCTCCTGGCGGTGGTGGTAGGTCCACGACTCCGAGAGCTTGCGCAGCAGGCCGGTGGAGACGACGGCGGGGAAGGCGAGGTTGACGGTGCCCGACAGCCCCGACAGGCGCAGCTCGAAGGCGAGCGCGAGAACTTTTTCGTGGGCCGGCATGAGGCGCAGGATCTGGGCCATGGGCTGGCGGCGCTCGAAGCCGAACTGCAACTCGAGCAAGGGCTGCCAGACCTGCTGCAGCTCACGCACGATGACGACCACGATGCTTTCGAGGATTTGCTCCTCGATCTCGGTGACGTCGCTGCCATCGCGCATGGCGCTGCCGTTGCCGCCGAGCACGAGGTCAATCATGGGATAGGCGAGCTTGAGGTCCACTTGCAGGGCGGCGCTGACGCCGATGGGGAGGATGCCGATGGCGGCCACGTAGCTGATCTCGGGCAGGCGCTGGGTGAACTCGCCGAAGCCCAACTGCTCGATGGCGACGACGCTGACCTCGAGCTGGGTGCGCAGGTAGGCGCCGAGCACGTGGCCGAGGTTGCGGGCGAAGCCTTCATGCAGGCCGCCGACGGCGCGGCCCTGCTCGCGGGTGATCTGGCCGGCCTGGCGGAAGTCGCAGCGCACCAGGTCGCGGGTGCGGTGGTCGGCGCCGGCCTTGGCGCCGCGCGCGGAGCGGAACAGCACATCGATTTCGTCTTGGCTGAGGCTGCGTTCCATGGTTCCTCAGTGGGCCAGCGCCGAAGCCGCGAGGGCCGGGGGCGCGGGCGGGCGCGCGGGGCGCGGCGCGGCCACGCTGGCCGGCGGGCGGGGCGACGAGGGGGAGGCGGGGGCGGGGGGGCGGAGGGCGCTGCGCAGCCGCAGCCGCAGCTTGCCGAGCAGGGCGCTGTGGATCTGGGAGATGCGCGACTCGCCGATGCCGAGCACGGCGCCGACCTCCTTCATGGTGAGCTCCTCGAAGTAGTAGAGGCTGAGGATCTGCTGGTCGCGCTCGGGCAGCTCGCCGATGAGGCGGGTGAGCAGGGCCTTGCTTTCGCCCTGGGCGCAGAGGGTGAAGGGATCGGGATCGGGGCTGACGGCGCTTTCGATGGGCGGGGCGGCGTCTTCGTCGGCGCGGCCGGTGTCCATTTCGAGGCCGTCGAGGGCGGCGAGCAGGCGGTGGTAGTCGGCGGGCGCGAGCGAGAGGGCGGAGCAGATTTCTTCTTCGGAGGGGGCGCGGCGCAGCTTTTCCTGCAACTCGACGATGGCGGCCTTGAGCTCGCGGCCCTGGCGGCGGAGCTCGCGCGGCGACCAATCGAGGGCGCGCAGGCTGTCGAGGATCGCGCCGCGGATGCGGAAGCGGGCGTAGGTGGCGAGCTGGGCGTTGCGGGAGGGGTCGTACTTGTGCAGCGCATCGATCAAGCCGACGACGCCGGCCTGGACCAGATCCTCGAGCAGGACCTGCTGCGGCAGGCGCTCGTGGATGCGGCGGGCGATGTAGCGCACGTGCGGCAGGTGCTCGAGCAGCAGGCGCTCGCGCTCAGCCGCATCGAGCGGATGGGGGGCATCGTAATGGGAGGAAGCCGAAGCTTGGGCGGCGGCAGGCATATCAGGACACCATTCCCAGCGAGTGGACTTGCGTCTTGGACGGAATCTCACCTGGCGACACCACGCTCAGGCGGGGCCAACTGGCCTCGAGCATGCGCCGGAGGTAGAAGCGGGCGGGCGAGCTGCAGAGCAGCACTTGCGGCGTGCCGGCGGCCGGATCGTAGGCGAAGCGGCGCAGGCCTTCGAGCACGCGGCGCATGATGCTGGTGTGGGCGGCGGGGGCGGGCGAAGAGGCATCGAAGCTGCGCGCCAGCTCGTCTTCGAGCGGCGCCGCCAGGGTGATGACCTGCAGCGAGCCATCGGTGCTGAGCATGGGCTGCACCAGCGCCCGGCCGAGGGCCTGGCGCGCGGCCTCGACCATGGCCACCGGGCCTTTCTTCTGGCCGGCCGCCTCGATCAAGGCTTCCAAAATCGTGGGTAAGTCGCGGATGGACACGTGCTCTCTTAGAAGTTGCTGAAGGATTCTTTGCAGTTCACCCAAACTCAGCAATTTGGGGACCAATTCCTCGACCAGCTTGGGGTGGTTGTCATTGAGCGCGTCCAAGAGGCGCTGTGTCTCTTGCCGGGTGAGCAATTCGTGGGCGTTCTGGCGGATGAGCTCGGCGATATGGGTGGCCATGACCGCGGTCTGGTCCACGACGGCGTAGCCGTCGGCCAGGGCTTGCTCTTGCAGGCCGGGAGCGATCCAGCGGGCGGCGACGCCGAAGGCGGGCTCGCGCGTCTCCTTGCCGTCGAGGGGGGGGGCGTTGAGGCCGCTGTGGATGGCGAGCAAATGGCTCTGGTAGGTCTCGAAGCGGCCCACCTCGACGCCGCGCAGCGAGAGCACATACTCGCGCGGCTGGAGCTGGAGGTTGTCGGTGATGTGGATGGAGGGAATGATGAAGCCGAGCTGCAGGGCCAACTGCTTGCGCAGGGCGCGCACGCGGGGCAGCAGCTTGCCGCCTTGGGATTCGTCCACCAAGGGGACGAGCGCGTAGCCGACTTCGAGGGCCAGGGGCTCGACCTTGAGCAAGGGTTCGAGGGCCTCGGTGGAGGCGGAGCTGGCGGCGGCGGCGGCGGGGGCGGGGTCCTGCTGCTTCTGCTGCATGCGCATGGCGCCATAGGCGAGCACGCCGCCCAGGGCCAAGAACGAGAACTTGGGGAGCCCCGGCATCAGGGCCAGCGCGCCCAGCGCGCCGGCGGCGATCCAAAGCGCGCGCGGGCGGGCGAACAACTGCACGCCCAAGTCGGCGCCGAGGGTCTGCTCGGAGCTGGCGCGGGTGATGACGATCGCGCCCGCGACCGAGACCAAGAGCGAGGGAATCATGGTCGCCAGGCCGTCGCCGACGGTGAGGATGGTGTAGGTCTTCAGCGCCTCGACCATGGCCATGCCCTGCTGGAAGACGCCAATCAGGAAGCCGGCGATGATGTTGATGGCGGTGATCAGGATGGTGGCCATGGCGTCGCGCTGGTTGAAGCGCGCCGCGCCATCCATGGCGCCGTAGAACTCGGCCTCGCGGGCGATGGAATCGCGCCGCTGCCGGGCCTGCACTTCGTTGATGAGCCCGGCGTTGAGGTCGGCGTCAATCGCCATCTGCTTGCCGGGCAAGGCATCCAAGGTGAAGCGGGCGGTGACTTCGGCGGTGCGCACCGCGCCGTGGCTGACCACCAGGTACTGGATGGCGATCAGGGCGAGAAAGAGCACGAAGCCGACGACGTAATTGCCGCCGACGACGAATTGCCCGAAGGCTTCGATGACGTGGCCGGCGGCGTCCACGCCCTGCGCACCGTGGAGCAGGATGCGGCGGCTGCTGGCGAGGTTGAGCGAAAGGCGGAACAGGGTCAGCAGCAGCAGCAAGCTGGGAAAGACGGAGAATTGCACCGGCTTGAGGATCTGCACCGCCACCAGCAGGACCAGCATGGAGCAGGCGATGCTGACGGTGAGCAGCAGGTCCACCGCGAAGCCTGGCACCGGGACCAGCATCAGGAAGACCAGCCCGACGGCGGCGATGGGCAGGCTCCAGTCCATGGCCGACATCGTCTGCGGCGCCGGCGACGTGGAGGAGCCAGCCGGGCCGGGCGCGGAGATGGGCGCAGCGCGCAGTGCTTTGATGACGGGCGCAGCCATGGCGTCTGCATGAGCCAGAGCAATCCCAGCGCCACTCTTGGCCTGGGGAGATTAAAAGGGGCTAAGAAAACCGTTGGCCGTTCACCGTTGACCGTTCACCGTTCGCTGCGGGGCCGTGGCGGACCGACGAGGCGGGGGCGCGCACGGCTGCACGCGAACACGTGCTAGAGCGGACCCATGGCGGCCAGCTACCAGAATGTGACCTTGCGGCTGCCCACCGCTCTGCTGAGGCGGCTGAAGCGCCTGGCGGCCGAGCGCGAAACCTCGATCTCAGCGTTGCTGGTCGCAGCGCTGGATGACGCCGTGGGCCGCGATCGGCGTTACGAGGCCGCCAAGCTGCGCGCGCTCAGCCTCTTGCGCCAGCCACTCAATCTCGGCACGCATGGCCGCATTCCATGGTCGAGAGACGAGCTCCACCAACGCTGAATGCGCGAATTCCTCGACGCAAACATCATTGACTGGCGCGGGCCCCCGCGGGGCTTCGCCCCGCGACCCGCTTTACGCTCGGCAGAGCGTGCTCGCTGCGACGCTCGCACCCCGGGACCCCAGCCCTGCCGGGCCCGCGCCGCTTCGATCC